>Ga0209055_1000290_pt1 | contig 36023 bp, 27 predicted proteins | sample GraSoiAngelo_110_FD_185875 | JGI IMG/M metagenome (GOLD analysis project Ga0209055, IMG submission 185875) | Grasslands soil microbial communities from the Angelo Coastal Reserve, California, USA - 14_0903_12_30cm (SPAdes) (version 2) | ecosystem: Environmental > Terrestrial > Soil > Grasslands ... | reverse complement strand
TGAAGGTGCGCAGCGATCGGGCGAAGAAGTTTGGGCGGTAATTGAACTTGCGGGCGGCCGCGAAGATCTGCTCCTTCGTCGCCTGGGGTATGGAGTCGGACACCGGGGGAAACGATTGCTGACTAGACCGGCGTTCCAGAAAAAATCAGCCCAAATTCTGAGTTAAGTTTTTGATTTGTTTGAGGGAAGGGTAGATTTTGCACTGTGGAAATGTTCCCATGTAATTAACATTATTTTCCTTGACTGCTTTGTTTATGTGTGCATAATAGCTCCCATGTACATCGAGACCGTCCCCAACCGCAACTCCCCGCCCGCCATCCTCCTCCGCGAGGGCTGGCGCGAAGGCAACAAAACCCTTAAGCGCACTCTGGCCAACCTCTCCGATTGGCCCCCAGAGAAAATCCAGACCTTCCGCCGCTTGTTGCACGACGAGCCCCTGGTCTCTCCCCACGATCTGCTCGCCACGCAGAAGACTTTGCCCCACGGCCATGTCGAAGCCATTCTGCTGGCCATTCACAAACTCGGCCTGGATTCCATGATTTCCGCTCAGCGCTGCCGCGAGCGCGATTTAGTGCTGGCCATGATCGTCGAACGTTTGCTCTATCCCTGTTCCAAGTTGGCCACCACGCGCCACTGGCACAGCACTAGTTTGGCCGAAGAGCTGGGGGTGAGCCAGGCCACGGAAGACCAGCTGTACGAGGCCATGGACTGGCTGTTAGAACGCCAGCCGCGCATCGAGAAGAAACTGGCTGCGCGCCATCTCCAGGAAGGCAGTCTGGTGCTTTATGACGTCAGCAGCAGTTACTACGAAGGCCGCACCTGTCCGCTGGCGCAGTATGGGCATGATCGCGACGGGAAGAAGGGACTGCCCATCATCGTCTACGGCCTGATGACCGATGGGGAAGGCCGTCCCATCGCGGTCGAGGTGTATGCCGGCAACACCGGCGATCCCACCACGGTGGTGGATCAAGTGAACAAGTTGCGCGAGCGCTTTCACCTGTCCCGGGTGGTGCTGGTAGGCGATCGCGGCATGCTGACCCAGCCGCAGATCGACCAGCTCAAGGCTCATCCCCAGATGGGTTGGATCACCGCCTTGACCAGTGGGGCGATTCGCGGTTTGCTGGCCGAGGGATCTTTACAACTCTCGCTGTTAGACGAGCAGAATTTGGTGGAGATCGAATCGCCGGAATATCCCGGAGAGCGATTGATGGTGTGCTACAACCCTTTGCTGGCAGAGGAGCGGAAACGCAAGCGCGAGGAGTTATTGGCGGCGACCGAGAAAGCGCTGACCCGAATCGGGAAAGAAGTAGAACGGCGCAAGAAGAAGCCGTTGACGGCGACCGAGATTGCTTTGAAGGTGGGCAAGGTGTTGGGGCATTACAAGATGGGCAAACACTTCGCGCATCAGATCGAGGATAAGAAGTTGAGTTGGTCGCGGCGGGGGGAGACGATCGAGCAGGAAGCGAAGTTGGATGGGATTTATGTAATTCGCACCAGCGAATCGGCGGAACAGTTATCGGCAGCCGATACCGTGCGTGGCTACAAGAGTCTGGCGCAGGTGGAGCGTGCCTTTCGCAGTTTGAAAGGGCTGGATCTGTTAATTCGTCCCATCCGTCATCGCACCGAAGAGCGCGTGCCGGCGCATATTTTTCTATGCCTGTTGGCCTATTATGTGGAGTGGCATCTGCGGCGGGTGTGGGCACCGCTGCTGTTTGAGGATGAGGAACTTCCACAAGAGCGGCGACGACGAGATCCGGTTCTGCCTGCCCGCAGCTCGGAATCGGCAAAAGCCAAGAAACTCACGCACCAGACAGCAGACGGACTACCAGTACAGAGTTTCGCCACTCTGCTTTCGGATTTAGCCAGTCGCGCGCGCGTGACCTACAGTCTAAAGACGGATGAGTCCGGTCCCACGTTTCAACAAGTACCGCCGCCGACACCCCTGCAGGCGAAGGCATATGAGTTGCTGAATCTGTTGCCAGTAGCTGGAAACTAAATTTTAAACTATCCCTCAGCGAATCAGCAGAATACTGTCTGAACCTACTTGGAACTTCGGGTTAGCGAATGGCAAGGTATTAGCGCAGGAGCACTGGCACCCACTCGCCGGCGCAGATCCGGTCGCGGTCGGGCGGGATCAAGATGTAGCAGTTGGAGCGAGCGGTGGTAGCGATGTCGCCGGAGCCGTGCCAGCCTGCCAATTCCACTTCGACACCCTCGAATTCTCCTGACAGAATCGCCGGTAAGAAACGCTTCAGCCCGGTCTTGGTTTTGACGTCGGTCTTCAGCCGGGCATGAAGAAAAACCAGCTTGCGTGGAGTCGCTCCGGCGAGGGCGTCGAGCATGGGTCGAACAAACAGGTCAAAGGTCACCATGGTCGAGACCGGATTGCCGGGCAGGCCAAAGAAGTACTTATTCTGAGCCCGCCCAAATACGACTGGACGTCCCGGCTGAATCTGCGCGCCGGTGAAGAAAAAGCCTGCTTCCAAACCGGCCATGACTGCTTCGACTAAATCGTACTTTCCCATGGAGACACCGCCCGCCAGGAGAAGCAGGTCATACTGCAACCCGTGGCGGATCAACTGCGACAGCTGGTTTGGTTCGTCCGGAGCTATGGGCAATAGAACAGGCTCGGCACCTGCCGCCATGATCTGGGCAGCCAGAGAGTAGCTATTGGAGTTACGGATCTGGTTTGGACCGGGTTGCGTGTCAATGGGGACGACCTCGTCGCCGGTCGAAAGCACAGCAACTTTCGGCCGGGTATAAACCTGCACATACGGCTTCCCAACGGAAGCAGCGACGGCGATAGCTGCTTCGGTCAAGCGCGTGCCAGCCGCCAGCAGCAAGTCGCCTTCGCGGGCCTCGGAACCGGCCGGGACGATGTTGTCCCCGGCGCGAACGGCTCTAGAGATCTCAACATAGTCTTGCTTAGGCTTTGTGTATTCCACCATGACGACCGCATTGGTCCCATGAGGCGCCGGTGCTCCGGTCATGATGGCGACTGCTTGTCCGGATTTCACACTCTCCGGCAGGTCTTCCGGCGCGGCTCCGGCCTTGATTTCTGCGATGACTTCCAGCGTGGCTGGCAGATGTAGGAGGTCGGAGGCTCGCACCGCATAGCCGTCGCGGGCGGCACGAGGAAAAGGGGGAAAGTCGCGGTCCGCGTGGATGGGTTCGGCTAATACACGGCCGCTCGCCTGCAAGAGATCGAGCTTTTCTGTTCCCGTAGGACGCAGCTTTGCCGCGTGTTCTTCCACAACATGGCGAGCGTCTTCGAAGGAGAGCACCAGCTGTGGCTCGGGAACAGCGGACATGGGGAGATGATACAGCAGGAATCCGATTGCCGAATTGCCGCTTATTCCGAGCCCCCTTGTCATCCCAAGCGGAGCCGGATGCTTCGCTCGCGAATCGAGGGATCTCTACTCCTCTGATGCCTTCGACCGCCGCCTCGAAAGACCGAGATTCCTCGCGTTGCTCGGAATGACAAGAGGCTTTATTCGAGAAATCAAACAATCAAGAATCGACAGTTACATTCCGAGTGTTTGCCGCAACTGGCTGGGATTGATGGCGCAGTTGACAGCGGTATCCAAGTCAACCATGCCGGCGCGGACCAGTTTCTCGATCTCGGCATCGAAGTGCTGCATCCCTTCGGCACTTCCGGACTTGATGCAGGCGAGCAGAGTGTGGCCTTCGTGTTCTCCGGTCTCTATGCAGTCGCGAGTCTGTTGGTTGGCCTTGAGGATCTCGACCACGGGAATCCGCCCAACTCCATCGGCGCGCGGAATGAGACGCTGCGAAACGATGTAGCGGAAAGATTTTGCCAGGCGGTTACGCACCGACCATTGCTCCGCAGGCGAGAACGAGCCGACGATTCGCTCCACCGTCTTGGACGCGTCCAGAGTATTCATGCTGGAGAGCACAAGGTGGCCGGTGTCAGCGGCGTCGAGCACGATCTCGATGGTTTCCCGGTCGCGCACTTCCCCGATGACAATCACCTTGGGTGACTGGCGCAGGGCCGCTCGCAAGGCGAGCGAAACACTGGGGGCGTCGCTGTGCAGTTCACGCTGGTGAATCGTCGAGTTTTTGTGATTGTGCAGGAATTCAATCGGGTCCTCGATCGTGATGATGTGATAACTGTGCTCGCTGTTGATGTGGTCGAGGATAGCGGCCAAAGTCGAAGATTTCCCACAACCAAGCGGGCCTGTCACCAAAGCGATCCCGCTCTTCAAATCGGCAACTTCCGCGAGGCGGGATGGAAGGTTGAGTGCCGTGAAGTCGGGGATGTCGGTGGGGATGACCCGCATCACGATGGCGCAACTGCCGCGCTGTATGAACACGTTCACCCGGAAGCGGGCTTTTCCCGCCAGGCTATAGGAGATATCGCAAGCGCCTTGCTCGCGAAGGGTGCTGATGGCCTGTTTATTGCTGGCAATAAGATCGGATGCGATGTGGCGGGTGTGGTCGGCGGTCAGTACCGGCAAGCGCGGTACCTGGACGGGAATCAGCTGCCCGTGAATTTCTACTTGCGGCGGACGGCCAGGTGAAAAAATAAGGTCGCTCACCCCCTCGGAGGCGTGCAACATGGCAGCCAGCAAGGCTTCGGTTGTTCCCGCACCGGAGGTGGGCAGGTCGAGGGAAACCGAAATAGGAGCCATTCCTGGCGCGGCCATTCCTTACCTCAACGAGATGGTCGGGACGATCAGCGCGGGGGAGGGCTGAGCGGTTCGGTTTAACCTAATCTAATTTAGCCTGAATGGCAGACAGGTTCCATGAAGAACGTCAAGGGCATGGACCTTCGTAATGTCGGCAATGGGAAAGGCGGTCGAGTTGCGCTCGGCATGGGCAGCTGAGGGCGGCGGTCCCCAGGCGGGCCCGGGTGGGGCGGGTCGAAGACCCGTCCCCACAAGATCCGCCTATTACTTGGATTTGCTCTTCTTTTTGCCGTAGGTGGTTTCGACGGTGGCCCCGATGCTGGCCAGCATTTGCTTGGCAGGCTCGGCGAAGGGACCGTTGGGCTGCAGTTCCAGATACTTGTTAAAAGCTTCGGCAGTGCCTTCGGGTGCAACCATCTTGTCGCCCTTCAAGGTTGCCTTGCCAATCATGTTCACACCCAACCAGTAGTACGCGTCCGCCTTATTGGGATCGGTAGCGATGACCTTCTTGAAGCTGTCAATCGCCTCATCGACCTTGCCCGAGTTGGTTTGAACCGCGCCCTTGTTGAAATAAAACATTGAGGCGCGAGTGGGATCGAGCTGGGCAGCCTGATCATAGGCCTTGACGGCGTCATCGAGCTGGCCGGCACCCGCCATGGCCTGGGCCATGTTGTTGTAGTAATCGGCGGTTGGTTTGATCGCAATCGCCTTCTGATATGCTTCCACCGCTTTCGCGTATTCCGGCTTGGCGGCGGCACGGTCGGTGGCGCCTAGTTTCTTCGCGGCTCCGGAGTAAGCGTCGCCGAGCGTGAACCAGATCAGGTCTTTTGTGGAGTCGAGCTGGGTAGCTTCGGTCATGGTTTGTACCGCCTGGTCATAATTTCCGGCGCCCATGGCTTGGCGGGAGACGGCCAATTTTTCGTTGAGACTCTTGATGTTGACGTTCTCTTTGGCAACCTTGGCCTGCTGCTCCTGTTGCTGCTGGAGCTGTTCCGGGCTAAGGCCCTGGCCTTGCGCGGCGCGCTGCTGCTCCTTCTTCAAATCGAAGTTAAGGATGTTGGTTTCCTCGTTCAGCGTGACTGGCACACTGCTGAAATGAAACACTTCTGTACCGTCCTTGATAAGCGCCACGTTGTACTTTCCCGGCGAAACGCCCAGCGAAAAGAACTCGCCCTTGTTATTGGTCTTTAGGGAGTACTTGCGTCCGGTTTCCAAGCTGCGATATTCGACCGTAGCCCCGGCTATAGGTTTGCCCTCAGCGTCGGTGCATACGCCCTTAACCGTTCCGGTGGCCTGCGCAAAGACAGCAGGCAGGCAGAGCGCTGCGACCATCGCGGCGAGTAGAACAAGGATGAATTGACGTGTCATAATTTCCTCCCAGCCAATTCCAGCATTTCAGGTTGAAGATTTCAGATTGGCGGGTTTGAGATGTGCGGTCTGAAATCTGCAATCTTTAATCTTTAATCTTCAATCTTTAATCTTCAAATCCTTCCCCCTCAGCCGCTGCGCGCCACGGATTCCAGGTATAGAATCGGGTCGCTGGCGGCGGCGTCCTGAAAGGCGCGCCGACGCAGAACACAGCTGTCGCAGACTCCGCAGGCGCGATCCTGGCGGCTGTAGCAAGACCACGTTAAATCGAAGGGAGCGCCGAGTTCAAGGCCGAGCCTAACAATCTGCGCTTTGCGCATCCCGATCAGCGGGGTCACGATCTCAATGTTGCCTTCCTTAGTGCCCGCTCGCACCACCTCGTTGAATGCCTTGTAATAGGCGGGGCGACAGTCGGGATAACCCGAGCTGTCTTGTTCCACGGCTCCGATAAACACCTTTTCTGCCCCCAGAACTTCGGCCCAACTCACGGCTACGGCCAGAAAGTGGGCGTTGCGAAACGGGACATAGGTGACCGGGATGTCGTGGCCGAGCAAGGCCGAGTCCGGAACCGCGATCGTAGGATCGGTCAGCGCCGAGCCACCGATGGCGCGCAGCGCCTCATTGCGGACTATCAGCCGATGCTTGATCCGCAGGTATGGGCAGATCCCGAGAAAAGCCCTGCCCTCGCGCTCTTCCGTACGCTGCCCATAACTGATGTGCAGCGCCGCCGCGTCATAATCACGTGCCGCCAAAGCGGCGCAGACACAAGAATCCATGCCGCCACTTAAGAGAATCACAGCACGAGGCTTTAACACTCTCATCAGAATTAGAGGATACTTGGGGCTTTGTTGCTGCCCAGCTAAACCATTGAATCATTTACGAATTGTCGAACCTGCGAATTAACAAATTCGTCACCTCGAAAATTCCTAAATGCTCAGACTCCCTTCATCGCTGGATCCCAAATGAACTTGTGGATTTGCAGCCCCAGTCGAGCCGGCACATTGTCGGCCAGCATCCATTCCGCCAGTTCGCGGGGATCTAGCAGGCAGTGCGAAGTGTCGCGTCCGCCGCCCGCCTGTTTGTCGAAGGCAGGGGAGAAGATTACCGACCCGACCCGACCTCCCAGCTTGTGGTCGGCAGTGAAGTCGCGCGCAAATTCGTAGTCCACCCGGTCACTAAGGACGAACTTGACCTCATCCCGCAAAGTCAGGGCATCGAGGTTTTCCATGCGGAAAGTGTCCGGCTCACCGGAATTGGGGCATTTCACGTCCACGATCTTGACAATTTCCCTGGGGACTTTGTCCAGGGGGCGCTCGCCGCTGGTCTCCAGGAGCACGGTACAGCCAGAGTTGAGCAGCCGATCCATGAGAGGAATCACCTCCTTTTCCTGCAACATGGGCTCGCCCCCGGTAATCTCGACTAGTCCACCGTCGGGGCTAAGCTGCTCGACCTCGGCTTCAACCTGCTCCAGCGTCATCTTTTGGCCCCCGGTGAAGGTGTACTCACTGTCGCACCAGGAACAGCGCAGATTGCAACCGGTCAGCCGGACGAAAACACACGGCAAGCCGGCGTAGGAAGATTCACCTTGAATCGATTTGTAGATTTCCGTGATTTGCATGTGGGGTATCAGATACAAGGTTTCAATCATCAGTTGCCCGAGTACCTGGATACCGTGCTGTTTCGACGTTCACTCGAAGTATCGAGCCGTGGTCTCATCCGTCTCCCAGATGGTGACGTCCTTCACGCGAACTCGGCCGTTCGTCCGGTGATCGAGCTTACGGTTGGTTTCTTCATAGAAATACTTGGCCAGATTCTCCGCCGAAGGATTGACGGTTGTGAACGGCTCGAGATCGTTGATCATCTGATGATCAAGCCGGTCGATGACATGTCTCATGACGTCGCGCAGCTCCTTGAAGTCGAGCAGTAGACCCGCTTTGTCCAGTTCCTGGCCGGCCAGCGTGACGCGCACCTTGTAATTGTGTCCGTGTGGGTTCTCACACTTGCCTTTGTAATTGCGCAGGTAATGGCCTGCGGCAAACGAGTCCTCAACCGTGACCTCGAACATGGAATCCCTTCGCGGACCGTCGAAGATACAAGGCTGGCCGCGTAATTATTTATTTTACAGCGAAACGGCTGCGATGATGTGAGACCAGGATGGGAAGGACCTGAAGGGACTAATGAGCCCCGAAGAAGCTCTCCACGTCCTTCAGTTCTACGGTCTTGCGGTAACTGGGCAAGCTTTCCAGAAACACCCGGCCATACCGTTTGTTGAGAATCCGGTTATCCAGCAGACACAGCAACCCTCGGTCGTGCAAAGAACGAATCAGGCGCCCGAAGCCCTGTTTCAGAGTAATAACCGCAGCCGGAACCTGATATTGGAAGAAGGCGTTGCCCCCGGCTTGATCCACGGCACGAACACGTGCAGCGACGACCGGGTCGGTAGGCACCGCGAAAGGCAGGCGATCAATGATCACGCAACTCAGTTGCTCGCCCTGCACATCCACGCCTTGCCAGAAAGATGAAGTAGCGAACAGGACCGCGTTCGGGGTGAGGCGGAATTTTTCCAGCAACACACTCTTTGGCGAGTCGCCTTGAAGAAGCATGGGGAACTCCAGCTCACGCGAAAGGCGCTGGTAGATCTCGTTCATCTGAGCATAGCTGGTGAAGAGGCAAAAAGCCCTGCCGCGAGTTATTTCCAGCAGGCGGCGGATACGGTCGGCAGCGCGGGTAGAAAACTGCGGCGTGCTGGGATTGGGTAGGTCCGGGGGGACATAGAGTAGCGCCTGATTCTGATAATCGAAGTGCGATGGCAGCACCAACTCTCGGGCGTGCTCCACTCCCAGACGTTGTCGGATGTATTCAAAGCCTCCGCTCACAGCCAGCGTGGCCGAGGTGAGCACGGCGCAATCCAGTTGGTCGAAGAGACAGGTTTTCAGGATCGGGGCCACGTCAATAGGAGTGGCTTGCAAGAAGACATTCTGTTTATGACGGGCGGGGACGTCCGTCGCTCCCCGTCCTCCGCGGCGTTCAATCCAGAACACTGTGTTGCGATCTTCCGATTCCATCAGAAAGCGCATCTGTACTTGGAGTTCCTCGATGCGGCGAATGAAACTAAAAACTTCTTCCGGCTTCTGCGGCAGATTTTGGATCTCAGAAGCCAGCCGACCTAGGGCTTGCATCAATGCAATGAATTTGACGCCGTTCTCCTCCAGAAACCCGGGGCGGTTTTGGAAAGCGAACCGGCCAACACCGGGCGGTAGCAAGGCAAAGAAGAATTGCGAACGTTCCCGAAGATTGCGCGTGGCGCCGGCTATTGTCGAGCGCAGCAGACGGTGGCGCTGCAGAGAGGATTCCACATCCCGGATCAGATCTTCGATTCGCAAGTTGCTGACCGACACCCCGAAGTAGCTGCCGGCAACGTCTTCCAGTTCGTGCGCCTCGTCAAAAATCACCGCGCCTACCTCAGGGAGGATTCCCGCGTCGGGTGCGTGGTCGCTGGCCTGCTTGATCGAGAGATCAGCGAAAAACAGGTGATGGTTGACGATGATGATGTCACTCTCCATGGCCCGGCGATGCATTTCGGTGATAAAGCAGCGGTTCCAGGAGCTGCATTTCTGGCCGAGACAGGTTTCGGCTCGGGCGTCCAGCTCGGGCCAGAGCGCGCTGGACTCCGGCAAGGAGGCTAGCTCAGCGCGATCACCCGTCTGCGTGGTCTTTTCCCAGGCAGCGATTGCCCGATATTGTTCGATTTGTTCCAGGCCGCTCAGCACTGGCTGGTCGGTAAGATCGTAGAGCTTTTTGCGACAGAGATAGTTGGCCCGGCCCTTCATGTAACAGACCCGCAATTTGGCTGCGCCATTGGGATACAGGGCCTGCTCGAGAAAGGGGATATCTTTGTAGAAGAGCTGTTCCTGGAGGTTCTTGGTTCCAGTGGAGATCAGAACCCGCTTGCCGGAACGGATTACGGGGAACAGGTAGGCGAGCGTCTTGCCGGTGCCGGTGCCGGCTTCCACGACCAGGTGACGCTTCTCTTCGAGTGCCTGCTCGACGGCTTGCGCCATCTGGAGTTGTCCGTGACGAAATTCGTAGGCCGGATGCGTGCGGGACAGCAGGCCTCCCGGAGAAAAGAATTGGTACAGCGTGCATTCCTGCCTGGGGCGGCAGGACGCGGGTTGGGAAGTGGAAGCCAAGGAGTCTCTATAATACCTACTACTCAGTACCCAGTACCTGGTACCCAGCGAACAAATTTTCTTGGCGAAATTCCAGACCAACTCGATAACCGAGGTCGCCAGCCCGGGGCGGGTTCCGACTATTGTCATCGTGGGGCGCCCTAATGTCGGGAAGTCCACTCTCTTCAACCGGTTGGTCGGATCACGACGGGCCATTGTGGGGGACGAACCCGGCATCACCCGCGACCGGCTTTACGCCGACGCGGAGTGGCGTGGACGGCGGCTACGGGTCGTTGATACGGGCGGCATCATTCCGGAAGCGAAAGCATTGATTCCGGCGGAAATCTCCCGGCAGGCAAAAGTGGCGTTGGCAGAAGCGGACGCCGTCATACTGCTTGTGGACGGCCGGAGCGAACTCGCTGCGCCCGATATCGAGCTGGCCCGGCTGCTCATCCGGACCGGCAAGCCTCTGTTTCTGGCAATTAACAAGATTGACACTGCCAAGCAGGAAAGCTTGGCCGTCGACTTTCACCGGTTGGGGATACGTAGCCAGTTTGGCATTTCAGCCGAGCATGGACGCGATATTGACGAGCTGCTGGATGCTGTGTTGCAGGTGCTTTCAAAAGATTTCCCCGCCGGGAGCGCCGAGGACACCAAGCAAGACAAGCGAGAAGAACCAGCAGAAGTCAAAGTTGCCATCATTGGCCATCCGAATGTTGGAAAATCCACCCTGCTCAACCAGCTGATTGGTTCTTCGCGGGCGATCGTTTCGCCCATTCCTGGGACTACGCGCGATGCGGTGGACCAGATCGTCGAACGCGATGGCCAACCCTTGCGCTTTATCGATACGGCAGGCATTCGCCGCAAGGGCAAAACCAGACTGATGGCCGAGAAACTCTCGGTGGTGATGGCGCGCAAGCACCTCGAGGCTGCCGATATCGCACTGTTGGTGATTGATGCTACCGAGGGCGTGAGCGCGTTAGATGCCGCTATCGCCGGCTATGCGCACGAAAGCGGGAGGTCGGTAATTATCGTGGTCAACAAGTGGGACTTGGTGGCGAGCGGACAGAAACAAGCCATCAGCCAGTCCAAAGCGGCACGCATCCAGGAGAGCAAGAGAACCAAGGATCGCAACCTCTATGAACAACAGCTGCGCTATGGTTTGAAGTTTCTGTCTTACGCCCCAGTGTTATTTGTTTCGGCTTTGAGCGGCAAAGGCACAGACAAGATCTTTCCCACAATCGAGCTGGTCGCGACAGAGCGACGCAAGCGCATTCCGACTGCGGAAATGAATCGCTTTCTGAAAACCGTAGATTTTGAGCGCGCGTCGGTGCCTGCAAAACAACAGGTCAAAATCTATTACATGACGCAGGCTGCGGTTGCCCCGCCTACATTCATTTTGTTCACCGATCGTGCCGTGAAGCTGCACTTCTCCTATCAGCGCTTCCTGGAAAACCAGATTCGGCGGGCATTCGGCTTTGTGGGCACGCCGATTTGGATCAAGAATCGGGCGCGGGAGTAGAACTTGAGCCGTTTTGCGAGCGTGAGCGAAGCGGAAGCCCGCCCGCGAAATCCCGAGCGAGGCGACGGACCCCGAGGCCCTCAAAAGTGGGATTCGAACCGTCAAAAGAATGTCAAACTAAGGACTTAATAAGCACGGCTGGCTAATCTGATTGCTGAGTTCAACCAGCATCGGTCTCCCCGGAGAAAGAGTCTCCCCGGACCTTGAGCCTCCAGGGAGAGGCGAGGAGAGGCCTCGCCCGCGCCGCAGGCCGATATTCTCCTGCCGCTTCTACGCCCACGGCTGCTTTCGCCCAGGCCCTCAATTGCGCGAATGGCTTGATCCAGACGTTCTAACCCCGAAGCTATTCGATCCCGTTCGCGCTGTACCTGGCTGAGTACTCCAGATAGGCTGAGCATTTAGGAAGTTCCTCCGGGCGGTTGTAGTAGCTACAAGAAGGCCCAAACCATCATCTGGATGATCTGGGCCTTAATCTCTCCGATTTTCCTCCCCAGTGACCCTCCCCCAAGGATGTGGGAAGGACAGGTGCATTCTACACCTGAATTCAGGCTCTGGTCGGGCGTTTTAGCCGTCAAGTAATCCGCACCGACACGAACTCTCTCTTGTTCACGGCTTCTCAAATCGCCGAATGATGACGAACAGCAGGACTGTGACCACAACACAATCACGATTTTAACGATCATGAGCAAATTTGGATTCGCTGCAGCAGTGTGCTCACGCTCCTGCCCTTGCTCGGGATCGCCTTGAGAATTTCATCTCTGGCCAAGGCTATTTTGTTTTTCAGCGTCTTCTCTTCCCGTACGGGTTTGCCGTCCGCCAAATCGAAATAGCCGTTTTCGCTAGGGTGAGCCCGCAACCCGGAACGGGGCACACATGCCCAGAAACCGAACCACCCCGGTTTTGGGGCAAAAGAGGAATCATCTGCAAATTCTTGTGCCTGTGACAGGAGGGGTGTTTTCATGGAGAGTCCTCCCAGCCGCACTCTATGTCGATTGGAGACTCAGGTCAAGCGCACACGTCCGGCCCCACGCCTGAACCATTGGACATGCTCTTCCGTGTCTTGTTGCAGTGAGTTTCGGCACTTAAACTCTGGTTGTTCATCTTCCCGATGAATCGGGCCGCAGAGGTCAGGGACAACTCCCCCATCCATCCCCACTTTGATCTAGGCGGCCCGCTCCACATAAAGTTCGCAAGCTCATCCGCGTTCTGCGACAGGCTCGCGTCACTGAACGGCTCTCGTGGTCGTCGAACTATGCTTTCATCTTTGCTCATGCGGCCTACTTTACCGTACGCACTGGAACCAACCTGGAGTATGCTGCGGATTGCTGCGTATAGCATGAAAGCTTCTACAGAAAAACACCCTAAAGGCGAGCGGGGTTGCGATCGCGGTAGGCACCGGGGCATGGCTTTTTGGCTTCCCACAAAGAATTTGGTCCCCTCATCCGCTACTTGCTCTACTCCTCCTTGCCCCTGCCGCGACTGTAATCGTCAAATTGTGGCCTACTAAACTAGATTTGTAGTGCGCACTTTGGAACCAGGCTTGCGCTGCGTGCACCAACTAAATTGCGGCGCGCCGAATCCTGATTCAATCCTGAAATCAACCCGTCTTCCGCTGCCGCCGCCATCGGCCCACCTGGTCCGCTGAGCAGCCGGGATTCGCCTGCGAGCGGCAGCCGATATTCGTCTGCGACCTCTACGGGGTGAGTTGCGACTGCCGAGTCCCGCCAGAGCACCTATTGCCCGGTCCAGACGTTCCACTTGGTTAACCGCTCGGTCAGGTTCGCGTTTGAGTTGATTAAGCACAGCAGAGACACCCGAACAAGACGGAAGTTCCGAACGGCGATCAAAAATTGACCAATGTTATTTTTGATTGTCCGTTGAGAAAAACAAATTACTCGTAACGCAGCGCTTCAACCGGGTCGAGTTTGGAAGCGCGCAGGGCCGGGACTAGGCCGCTGATAAGGCCAACAAAAAGCAGCACAGCGGAGGAGATGAAGACAGTCATGAGCGAAATCTTCAGATGGATGTCGCCTTTGCCGGAATCGTCCTCGAACAGGGGACCCATCATCGGAAGGGTACCTACACCTGCGGCAATTACGTAAGAAAGAATCACCCCGATGGCTCCGCCGAGCAGCATGATCATCAGCGTCTCGGCCAGGAACTGCATCTTGATGTGGCGCTTTCTGGCGCCCAAGGCCCGACGCAAGCCGATCTCACGGACGCGTTCGTCCACCGAGACCAGCATGATGTTCATCACGCCGACGCCACCGATCCCGAGAGTGAGCGTGCCGATGAACGTGAGCAGCACTTCAAGTCCGATGGTGATGCCGTCAATGATTGGACGAAACTCGTCGCGGCCGAACATCTGGAAGGCTTTGGGGTCGGTTGGCGAGAATTGCTGGCGCGTAGCAACGGCGGCGAGCACCTGCGCCATGGCTCGCTTCTCAAATTGCGGGGCGATAGGCTGAAAGACCAGCACCGCGGCATAGCGGGTATTCCAGAGATCACCGGCGGCCGAGTAGGGGATCCAGACGGACTCATCATCGGAGCTGAAGTAGTTGCTTAGTTGAATCTTGCGAGCCATCACGCCAATTACTGAAAAGCGGACGCCTCCGATCAGGACGGTTTCACCGATAGCGGGACGCCCACTGAAGAGTTGCTCCTTGACCCGTCCGCCGAGAAAGCAAACGCGGCGCCGTTCCACTTCGTCGCTAGCGCTGATCCAGCGTCCCTCGGAGGGCACTTCGTTGCGCATCTCGCCGTACTCGGGGCAGACTCCGCGAATAGGAGAAGTTCCGACCATGCGGTCGGCATAGGCGATTCCCGGCCGGCGTACGGTTTCCAGGCAGGCGTACTTCACGAGCGGGGCGTTGGCCTTGATCATCTCGAGGTCAGCCTGCTCGAGCACTACTTTCTTGCCCGCTCTCTGTCCGCCGGGCTGCTCGCTGGTTTGCTGTGGCCAGGCTATGACGACGCTCTTGCCGAAGGCGTCGAAGCCGTTCACGAGGATATGTCGGAAGCTGCTCCCGTAAGCGGTCAGCAGCGTGACCGTCACGATGCCCCAGACGATGCCGAGCATGGTGAGGAAACTGCGAGTGCGGTTGCGCTTCAACGCCGCCCAGGCTTCGAGAATGATTTGTGTCAGCACTGCAATACCCCGTGCGGGGACGGGCGTCTCGCCCGTCCGGCCGAGCGGCAGCCCGGCTGATTCTTTAAGCGCCCTTTAGCCCCCGGCCTCGTAGCGCAACGCCTCGATGGGATCAATCGAAGCGGCCTGCCGTGCCGGATACAAAGCAGAAAGCACCGCGATACTTCCCAACAATCCAAACGCGAGCAGGCCCGAACTCCATGTAGCTAGCAGACCAGCGAAAAAGTCGGGCATGGGCAGAAGATTAACCAGTCCGCACAGTCCGAATGCCACCCCCAGTCCGACGCCGCCGCTGACTAGCGCAATCAGCAGCGCTTCGAAGAAGAACTGCTGCAGGATCGTCCGGGCAGGCGCGCCCAAGGCTTTGCGCACGCCAATCTCGCGGGTGCGCTCGCGGACGGCGACCAGCATGACATTCACTACGCCCAAGCCTCCCAGCAACAGGGTTACTATGCCCACCGCTCCGAGGAAGTACTTCATGCCATTGGTCATGGTTTCGAATGCTTTGGCTTCCTGAACCGTGTCCCAGATGGGGCAGGCTTCTTTGTCGTGCGGGTCGAAGTTGTGCACCTGCGCGAGAGCTTTTCGGGCTTCTCCCTTGCAGGCTTCATGCTGGCCCACAGATTTGGGAGTGACCAGCAACTGATCAAAGGTAAAAGGTGTGCCTGGAGGCTTGTCGGGAAAGTCGCGACGCATGGCCGCATAGGGGACAAAGATTTTATTAACGTCCCAGCCGTCATAACTAGAATCCTGCTTCTTCTTCGCCATTACCCCGATCACGGTGTAAGGAATGTCGTTGAGATAAACAAGCTGGTTGATGGCATCGCCCTGCGGGAACAGCTGCTTGGCGGCATCGCTGCCGAGGAAGGCCACTCGGCGCGCTTCCCTCTGATCGTCCCAGCTGTAGAAACGGCCGCTGCCCACGTTCAAGCTGCGGATCTCGCCAAACGGGGGATAGGAGCCGGTAACCAGGAAGGCGGCGGCGTTGTAGGCGGTATGGGACCGAACATTGTTCTGCTCGAGCTCGGGGATCGCGTACTGGCAGTCGGGAGACTGTTCCTGGACGAAGGGGACGTCGCTGTCGACCCAATGCACTTGCCGCCCGGCCCGCTGGCCACCAGCCTGCAAGCTGGTCCGACCGTGGAAGACGATCATGATGTCCTTACCCAGAGTCTCGGCCTGCTTGGCTTGGCCGACCCGTAGGCCCTCTCCGGCTGCCACCATGAGCACAATAGACACTATGCCCCAGGCGATTCCGAACATGGTCAGCAACGTACGCAGCTTGTGCGCCCACAGGGTGCGCAACACATCACCGATGAGATCCCTTAGAACCATTGTATGAGTTTGGACGGCACCCGGCTTCAAACGGTAGCCAAAGCTCGCCCCTGTGAGGGATACGGATCGAAGCTCCTTTTTGTTCAGAGGTTTGCCCGTCTCCGGCAGCCGAGCTTCGCACGGCCTGGACGGGCAAGGGCGCCCGTCCCCACATCCAGCCAACCCTGGAATTCTTCCAAAGCCAGCTTGCACTGCAAGCGGCGCCTCTGCTGGCGGTCCCGAACCCTCGCTTCGAGCGGGGGCAGCAAGTCAAAAGTTATGTTGGCGGGCTGGAAATTGTCGGCGCCGGCATGGGTGACGTAGTGTACGAGCGATCCGAACGCCGTGGCGCGGGGTACTGCGACCGGGTCCGACCCGCAAGCCAGAGCCGCGGCATGGACACCGGCCATCAAGCCCGTGGCAATGGATTCCACGTAGCCTTCTACGCCGCAGATCTGGCCGGCAAAGAAAATTCGAGGATGATCCTTCATCTGGAGCGTTTCTCGCAGCAGAGCGGGGCCATTGATGTAGGTGTTGCGATGAATTTGCCCGTAGCGGAGGAAGCGGGCGTTTTCCAGGCCGGGAATCAGACGCAGCACTCGGGATTGCTCACCGAATTTCAGGTGATTCTGAAATCCGACCAGGTTGTACGAGTCGGCTCGCAGGTTCTCCTGACGCAATTGCACGACCGCGTAGGGCTGTCGGCCGGTGCGGGGATCCTTAAGACCCACCGGCTTCATGGGGCCGAAGCGCAGCGTGTCGCGGCCGCGACGGGCAATCTCTTCGATGGGCAGACAGCTCTCGAAGTAATTCAGTTTTTCCCAGTCGCGCTCCTCGACGGACTCAGCTGAGAGAAGCGCATCATAGAAGTGGTCGTACTCCTCCTTGGTCAGGGGGCAGTTGATGTAGTCGGCTGTGCCCCTGTCATAGCGGGCGGCCATGTAGACCTTTGACATATCAATCGAATCGGCTTCCACGATGGGGCTTATGGAGTCGTGGAAGTACAAGTGCGTGCTGCCGCTCAGGTGGGCGATTTCCTGGGAAAGTGCGTCGGAGGTCAGGGGGCCGGTGGCGATGATCGTGAGCTCATCTTCATGGATGCGCGTGACCTCCTCGCGCCGGATTGTGATCAACGGTTCACGCGAGATTGCTTCTGTTACCTTTCGAGCGAAGGTTACGCGATCGACGGCGAGAGCATGGCCGGCCGGTACAACGCAAACCCCAGCAATTTCCATTAGCAGCGAGCCAGCCCGGCGCATTTCTTCTTTCAGCAGCCAGGGGGCAGTGTTCTCGGTGTCAGATTTCAACGAGTTCGAGCAGACGAGTTCCGCGAAATGATCCGTCTGGTGAGCGGGGGTTGGCCGCACCGGCCGCATTTCCCAAAGTTCAACGAGGACACCGCGGCGAGCACACTGCCAGGCAGCTTCTGATCCGGCGAGACCGGCGCCGATTATGCGAACGGGAGACATGGAATTTTCGAATTGACGGATTTAAGTTTAAGTTAATTGGTCAATTATACGAGCCCCTGAGACTCATCATTCCAAAAGGGCAGAGAGGAATCCGGGTGTTGTCAGGCAGAACCCAGATCCCTCGCTCTGCCCGGGATGACAAGTATCCTGGGGTCCTTACAGAAGGATCCGCTCGTCGCCTACCCGGCGGGTGACGCGCTCTCGGTCGAGGTACTCCAGAAGCGGGATGGCGTATTTGCGGCTGACGCCAGTCAGGTCCTTGAAGTCAGAAACGTTAATCTTGGACGACTTGGCCTTGTATGCTGCGAGTTGACGGCGCAACTCTTCCAGCGCGCCGCGGTGGAAAACAAGTTCGTCGGAAATTTTGATCAGCACTTTATCCCGCAGGAGCAGAGTAACAATCTTCTGCGCGCGGACTTTATCGACTTTCAGCCCGCCAATCACCTGATAGAGCGCAGGTACCTTCAAGCCTGCCAGGGCAAAGGCCTCCTCGATCGTCTTTTTGGACTCGGCCTCTTCGTCCCGCATGACCACGCCGCGCCCAGCAAGGTGAACGAGTTCGCCGGAGGTCTGGATTTTTCGCTCCTGGGCAAGTCTCTCCAGAACACCGAAAAAGACATCAGCGCCGATGTTGAGTCGTTCGCGAAGTTCCTCTTTGCTGATTCCCGGAACGAGTGGATTGGCGTCGTGGAATCTGGAAATCGTGGAAAGTACTTCGGTCTGGGCCTGGCTGAAGGCTGCTGGGGAGAGCAAAGTGTTATGGCTCTTGACGAGTTCGCCGCGCTGTGTGAAGCGTGACGCTAACTGCCCAGCCTGGCTGGGAGGAATGTTCATTTCAGCCGGTATGGCTTTCAGGGGCAGGCCTTCGAGAGCTCGCCGCGCAACGCGCGCGTTCAGCATCTGCTCGGGAGAGCCTGTTTCCATGGTGTGCAGGAAAACATTCAATTGATCCGGCGGCAGCCTGCGGGATAAGGGCGAGGCGTCCAGCACGACACCTCCTCCAATGGTTATTACGGGCGAGAACTGGCGCACGATGAAGCGGTCTGCCGGTAAAAGCAGAGCTGGATTTTCCAAGCGCAGTTGAGCGTATGCGGTTTGGCCGGGCGCGATCTCGTTTTCGCCATGCAAGCGGACTTCGGCGATCGTCTCTGAGGCATAGGCATGGAAGTGGACTCGGGCGCGATCTTTCAGTAGCTTGGCGGAGGGCAGAAGAGTTAGAGAAACGTCGATGCGAGTGGTGGGCCGGAAGGTGTCAGGCGGCGACAGGGTCATGCCACGCGCCAGGCCTTCCTTGGCAGCCCCGGCGACGTTTAAGGCCGTGCGCTGCCCAGCTGTTGCCTGTTCTGCGGTTTTTCCGTGGACTTGAACGCCCCGGACCCGCACTCGACGTCCGGTCGGAAAAACTTCCAGTTCTTCTTCCTGGCAAATGGTGCCCGAAATCAGCGTGCCGGTGACTACCGTGCCAAAACCCTTCATGGTGAATACACGGTCAATAGGAAGTCGTGCGAGTGCTTGGGAATCCCGGGCAGGAACGTCGGAGGCGACCTGGACCAGCGCTTGCTTCAGTTCGTTGAGTCCGGACCCCTTGAGCGAGCTGACAGGCACGATCGGCGCGTGGGCTGGATCAAGAAAGGATCCGCGCAGGAAATCCTCCACTTCGAGGCGCACAACGTCGAGGGTTTCGCGGTCGACGAGGTCGGACTTGGTCAGTACCGTAATGCCTCGGCGAACTGAGAGCAGGCGGCAGATGTCGAAGTGCTCGCGGGTTTGTGGCTTGATGGACTCGTCGGCTGCGATCGCCAGCAGCACCAGGTCGATGCCACCCACTCCGGCCAGCATGTTGCGCACGAAGCGCTCGTGACCGGGGACGTCCACCCATCCGAGGCGCAAAATTTCGCCACCGGGCGCAGGCAGTTCCAAGTGGGCGAAGCCGATATCGATGGTGATGCCGCGCCGTTTTTCTTCTTCCAGGCGGTCGGCATCGATGCCGGTCAAAGCCTTGACCAGTGCGGTTTTCCCGTGGTCGATGTGGCCGGCGGTGCCGACGATGACGGATTTCATTCGGGACAAGTATAGTGGTTCGGTCATTGCTCGTTGGCAACTCTAACTCGAGCGTGGTAAGCCACGTCTCAACCATGCGACAATAGAGCTTCCCTATGCCAGCTTACGCGATTGCCCCTGAACTCATCCAGGAACACGGTCTTACGCCTGACGAGTACGAGAAAATCAAGCGCCTGCTAGGCGGGCGCGGACCGACGCTGACTGAGTTGGGCATCTTCAGCGTGATGTGGAGCGAGCATTGCTCCTATAAATCGTCGCGGGTGCATTTGCAGCGGCTGCCTACACGAAGCCGGCGAGTCGTGCAGGGCCCGGGGGAGAATGCGGGGATCATCGACATCGGCGACGGCTGGGCGTGCGCTTTCAAGATCGAGTCGCACAATCACCCTTCATTCGTAGAACCTTTTCAGGGTGCGGCTACGGGCGTGGGCGGGATTCTGCGCGACATCTTCACCATGGGGGCTCGGCCAGTCGCGATTATGGATTCGCTGCGCTTTGGCCCGATACAAGGAAAATCGCCAACCGAGCTTGGCTCCGCAGGACAGCCGGGCGCGGCTGTCCTTACCCAGGCTGAAGTTCATAAAAATCATTCTTTGTTGGAAGGCGTGGTCAGCGGCATCGCATCTTACGGAAATTGTTTTGGAGTACCGAACCTTGGCGGCGAGACCAAGTTCGAGCCCTGCTACTCCAATAATCCTTTGGTCAATGCGTTTGCCCTGGGCCTGGTTCGGCGCGATCAGATCTTTTACGCGAAGGCTGCCGGCGAAGCAAATCCGGTCATCTACGTGGGCTCGAAGACCGGGCGCGACGGAATTCATGGCGCGACTATGGCCAGTGAGGAGTTCAGCGAGGCTTCCGAGGGCAAGCGTCCCAATGTGCAGGTAGGCGATCCGTTTCTGGAAAAACTCCTCCTCGAAGCCTGTCTCGAGGCCATGCAAACCGGAGCTGTCGTCGGTATTCAAGACATGGGCGCAGCCGGGCTGACCTGCTCGTCCTGCGAGATGGGGGCGCGCGGACACGTCGGCATTGAGATCGAGCTCGACCGAGTTCCACAGCGTGAAACTGCTATGACGCCTTACGAGATCATGCTAAGCGAGTCGCAGGAGCGCATGCTGCTGGTGGCACAAAAGGGCAGGGAGCAGGAAGTGCTAAGAGTCTTTCAGAAGTGGGGACTCGATGCAGTCGAAGTTGGGCGGGTGACGCTCGACGGCAAGATGCGCGTCCTCGAACACGGCAAAGTGGTCGCCGAGATTCCCAATCAAGCCCTCACCGATGATGCCCCTGTCTACAAGCGGCCTGTGCAGCGCTGGGAGCCCCCAGTTCCACGGGAGATGCCGGAGAACATAGGGTTGGCCGGGGCGGGGGACTTAACCGCGGACCTCAAGCGGCTGCTGGGTTCGGCCAATATCTGCGGCAAGCGCTGGATCTGGCAGCAGTATGACTCCATGGTGCAAACCAACACCGTCGAAGGTCCAGGCGCTGGGGATGCAGGCGTGATCCGCATCAAGGGCTCGCAGCGAGGGCTGGCCATGGCGTTGGATGGGAATGGGCGCTGGTGCTATCTCGATCCGCGGTTAGGCGCGATGCACGCGGTGGCCGAGGCGGCGCGCAAGGTCGCTTGCAGTGGGGCGACTCCCGTAGCCGCTACTAACTGCCTGAACTTCGGAAATCCCGAGAAACCGAACATCATGTGGCAATTTTCGCAAGTGATCGATGGCATGACCAAGGCTTGCGAGGAACTGGAAGTGCCCATCACGGGCGGGAATGTCAGTTTCTATAACGAGACTTTGGGCGAGGGCATTTACCCCACACCGGTCCTGGGGGTGGTTGGCATCCTGGAAAACGTGCGTAAGGCGGGACAGATGGGGTTCCGTGAGCCGGGCCGAGCTATCGTGCTGCTCCGGGGCGGAGAGCCGGCCGACATCACGGACGTGGAATCAGAGTTTGGTTCGTCGGAATACGCCAAGGAGATACTGGGGTCGGTTTGGGGCTATCCGCCGGAGTTGGAGCTGGAGAAAGAAGCTGGCTTACAAAAAGCTTTGGTGGAAATCATTGCTGGTGGGCTGGTGGATTCGGCGCACCATTGCTCAGAAGGCGGAATTGCTGTGGCGCTAGCCGAGTCGGCGTTCCCGACTGAGGTGGGAGCGAAGGTCAATTTGCTTTCTCGCGGCTTGCCGACCGTGTTTGTGTTGTTCGGCGAAGATGCGAGCCGGGCGGTGCTTTCCTGCGACCTCAGTAATCTGCTGCGAATCCAACAAGTAGCGGTAAAATACTGCCTCTCGGCAGAGCATATCGGGGAGACGGTTCCGGAAAAGATGGAAATTCAGCTCGACGGCCGGGTGGTGGTGTCGGCAGGGGTAGGCGAGCTGCTGGATGTTTACGAAGGTGCGCTAGAGCGGGCTCTGCGTACGGAGCCTGTGGCAGCGGCAAATTAGGAAGATTGGCTTGTCATCCTGAGCGGATTTATCCGCGAAGGATCTATGCATTGTTTCTCTGCCGAGCCGAACTGTGTCGATTCTTCGCTCCGCGCGGCGTTTGATGAGAAATATGGATAAATTCCGTGAAGAGTGCGGGGTGGTCGCGATCTACGCGCACCCGGAGGCGGAGAAGCTCACTTATCTGGGGCTGCACGGGCTGCAACACCGGGGGCAGGAGTCGGCTGGCATTGTGACCTCCGACGGCATGGGACTGCACGCCCATAAGGCAATGGGACTCGTGGCCGACATCTTCACTGAAGAGGTTCTAACCAAGCTGCGCGGAACCTTAGCTATCGGACACACGCGTTACTCCACGGCCGGCGATTCGGCTCTCCTCAATGCCCAACCCATCATGGTGCAGTCGAACAAGGGACAGGTGGCCCTGGCGCACAATGGGAACCTGGTCAACGCGCTCGAAATCCGCAGTCGGTTGGAGAGCCAGGGCTCGATCTTTCAGACCAACAGCGATACCGAGGTTATCGTTCATCTTATTGCGCTCTCGAAGGAGCATACTCTTCCCGAAGCCATGGCCGATGCCTTGCGCCGGGTAGAAGGCGCATTTTCGCTGGTGATGATCAGCTCGGACCGGATCTTCGCGGCGCGCGATCCTCGTGGGTTCCGGCCCTTGGCCATGGGACGAATTCCGGCGCAGTCGGGAGAGAAGCGAGAAACGATCGTCTTTGCCTCCGAAACCTGCGCGTTCGATCTGATTGGCGCGACGTATGAGCGGGATGTGAAGCCGGGAGAACTGGTCGTCGTGGGATCGGAAGGCGTATTGTCGCATTTTTATTCGCCTGCCGGTCCGCAATCGAGCTGCATTTTCGAGCACGTTTACTTTTCCCGGCCGGACAGCCTGGTGTTCGGACGCTCGGTGGACATGAGCCGCGACGCCCTGGGCCGTCAATTGGCGCGAGAGTCGCCGGCGCAGGCTGATATCGTCGTTCCCGTACCGGACTCGGGCGTAAGCGCCGCTATGGGCTTCGCCGCCGAAAGCGGAATTCCGTTCCGCTTTGGCCTGATCCGAAACCACTATGTGGGACGTACATTCATCGAGCCTTCGCAGTCGGTGCGCGACTTTGGAGTCAAGTTGAAGCTGAATCCCGTGCGCTCCGTGCTGGAAGGCAAGCGGGTGGTGCTCATTGACGATTCGATCGTGCGCGGCACTACGAGCCGCAAGATCGTGCGAATGATTCGGGGGGCTGGCGCGAGGGAAGTGCACATGCGCATTTCCTGTCCACCGACCGTTTCGCCGTGTTTCTATGGAGTTGATACGCCGTCTAAGAAGCAACTGATAGCGGCTAATAAGTCGGTTGCGGAGATCCGCGACTACATTGGAGCCGATTCTCTGGCTTATCTGTCTCTCGAGGGTCTGAAGGAGGCCTGCGGCGATGGCGAGAAGACTACTTACTGCTCGGCTTGCTACACGGGCAAATATCCCACCGATCGGGTTGACGTGGAAGAAATCCAGCCAGTCATTACCAGGCGCTGATTTTCCTCAAGAACCTCAAGAGAAAGAGATGGCCCCGGCTCTTGGACCCGGGCGGGGTGGCTCAAAGACCAGCCTCCACACTGTCGCCACTCGTCGCCCCGGGTACCCTATCTAATTTCTGGTCCTTCCCAAGCGGCTTCGGCCGTGCGGACTCTGCTTGGCCGTGAGGAACAGGAAAGCAGATTCCTCACTCCGTTTGGAAGGACAAGGAAAAGGACCTCGGAGCGATTCCTTAGAAGTGAAATTTCAAGCTGCCGCCTATCGTTCGTGAGGGCGCGTACTGGATGGGAATTTCTTCGCTTTCCTTGGCGATCTGGTAGCGGCTATCCGAGATATTGGTGGCGTCGAACTCAAGGTCCAGGCGGCGCGGCTCGGCTCTCCACAAATTAAACCCGCCGGCTAGATCAGCGGTCAGGTGTTGCGGCAGACGAGGCCCTCTTTCGACCACCGTCCCGCTGCCGTACCGAAGAGCACTACCGGACCAGAAGCTGCGCCAACGGTTGTGGTAGAAGAGCTGAGCTGTACCGGTATGGGTCTGGTCGAAGGCAGGCGTGATGCGCTCGCCGGGGGCAAGAACTTCGTCGCCGGTGAAGCCACCGGTGACTGGGCCGTAGAAAAATGTCCGAGCCAGGGCGTATTGGAAGCGCCCGCTGATTCCGAGCCGCTCGAGCTGCCGCATGTTGACGATCAACTCGGCACCGGTCGAACGGGCAGTGTGGAAGTTAATCGGCAGGAAAATGCGCGAGATGCTGATCTCGTGATTTTCGAAGCTGTTGTGTCCGGTGTGAAGATACGCGTTCAGCTCCAGGCTGATCCTCGGGTGCAGCTCCTGCGCTAGCCCAGCCTCGAAATAATTCTGCGTATACGCCTGCACATCGCCCACACGCTGGTCCGGGTCGACGGCATGGTGGCCGATGAAGCTGGCCAGGAGCGAGTACTCGATGGGCGGGGGCGAGAAGAAACGGTTGTAGGCGGCGTGAACGACTGTATTGGTGCGGCCGGCATGGTACGCGAGCCCGACACGAGGACTGAGCTGGACACCGGTCCGCACCAGTGCGAAACGATCATAGCGGGCCCCCGCATCCAGCCATAGATTCCGAACGGGCGAAAAGTGATCCTGCAGGTAGACGCTGGCCTGACCACCGTGCTGGCCGCCGCTGAAGGCGGGAAAGATGTCCGGATCGCCACGGCTATCGAAGAAAAAACTCTCCGATTCGCGGAGGCGAAGCAGGTCAATGCCGCCTTTAATCGCGTGGCTACGCCAGAGATGGGAGATGTCGCTCTTAACGCCAACGGTTAGCGTGCTGCGCGATGCAATCGACAGCGGCGTGATTGGATCGGTGGTCGGCAGTACCCGATCCGAGCCCAGACGCTGGTAGAGCGAGCTGGAGATCAGCGTGTTCGATGAGAAATTGTGCAGCCAGTTCAGGATGGCGGTGTGCTGCCGCAGATGCCGGTCGGGGTTTCGGCCTACAGCTTGATCTTCCGCCAGATTCGGCTGCTGGAAATTCGTGCCGCCGCCCATCAGCAGAAGCTTCAGTATGTCCTTGGTCGAATGCCAGTCCAACTGGGCGGTGGCGCGGGAGCCTTGACCGAAATCGTGCAATTCCAGCGGTTGGGGCGGATCGAGATAGCGGCCGGAAGTAAAACCGTCGGCAAACAAGTAGTAGCCAATCTTGCCGATCTGGCCACCGTAATCGGCATTCAAATCGTAGTTGCTCACGGTTGCGCCGCGAAAATTCACGTCGCCGTGGCCTTGCATGGTAGCGCCGGAGCGGGTCGTGATATCCAGCACGCCTCCGAAACGATTGCCGTATTCGGGAGCGAAGCCTCCGGTCATCAGGTCCACTGTTTCGAAGATCTGGGGGCTTACTCCCGGGCCGAACTGCGGTTGCGTGTTGTCGAGAAAAGAGGTTCCGTTGATGAATTCGTGCAGGGAGAACTCGTTGCCGCGCACGTTGATGAAGTTGTCGTGGCTCTGGCTGGCCCCGGGCATGAGGTTGGCGACCAGGTTGTTCGTATTCTCGACCAAGGGATCGGGCAGGGCCTCCAGATCCTCACGGGTGAACGTTTGTGAGCTGCCTGTTTTCTCCGGATCGACGGTGCGGTAGAGTTCCTTCACTTCAACCGTCTGCTGTACGGCTTGGGCGGGCTGTAACTCGATCGTGAGCGAAATCGCCTGTCGAGGACGGACGGTGAGTTCATACAGCGCCGGATAAAAACCGGAGGCATCGGTCTTTATCTGGTACGCGCCAGCGTCCACGGCGGCGAACTGGAATCGGCCGTTGCTGTTGGTGTTGCTGATCTGCGCGGGTACGCCGTTTGTGTGTTGCAGAACGACCTTGGCATCGTGGATGGGATTACCGGAAAGGTCCTGGACGGCGCCTTCCATCACGGTTTGAGCGGTGGCCAAGGCGCTTGAGACAAGAATTGACAATGCAAGAATCGGCAGACGCACCATCGTGTTTCCCAAGCCGGAGAGGACTGTTTGCTGCTCAGTGGCTAAGAGCTCGTTCCTTATGAGGAATGAATTATGCAGGGCCCAAGGCCCTGCGCCAACCTGCTTCAGCGCATGGCTCATCCCCCGCGCGGCCGCCCATAATTCTGAATGACCGACACACCTTTCGACTTCGCCAGGGCAGGCTCTGAATGCGTACCCTAGTACGGCGCAGCCCGCCTAGTGTAGCCGAAGTAGATGGAAGACGGCTAGAGCGGGGCGGCAAAACCACTGCAAAACTATTGGGGCTTGCGCGCGGAGGCGACCCGGGGGATTCCCTGCAGATCGTTCGTGATTCGGACGTCCTGCCAAGTTCCCAGCAACTGACGTACTCCCTCGGCGATAGAGCCGCTGATTTCCATAATCAGCCAGCCGCCGGGTTTGAGGGCCTCTTGAGCTGCCGGGATAAGCTCGGCGATAATTTCCAAGCCCGTCGGACCGGCAAACACAGCGCTGCGCGGTTCGAACTTGCGGACTTCGAGTTGAACCTGGTCCTGTTCGGATTCGCCGACGTAAGGGGGATTGGAAATGACAAGGTCAAACGAGTCCGCTTCAAGACCCTTGAGCAAATGGGTCTGATGAAACTGGATCCGGGATTCTAGTTGATGTCGAACGGCGTTGGCTCTGGCAATCTCCAGGGCGGCTGGAGAAATCTCGGTGGCGTGGATTTCGGCTTCGGGCAGTTCCTTGGCTAAGGCCAGCGCAATACAGCCGGAACCGGTTCCAACGTCAATGATCTTTGGTTTTGCGATGGTGCGCGCAAGGGGTAGCGCGGTTTCGGTCGCGTGCTCCGTTTCGGGCCTGGGGATCAGCACGGCCGGTGAAACGATCAGGTCCATTCCCCAGAATTCCTGGTGGCCGGTGATGTATTGTGAGGGGATTCCGCGGGAGCGCTGGGCAAGTGCTTCGTCATAGCGGTTGGTTTCCTCCTTCGTCAGTGTGCGCTCGGGATGGGCGTAGAGGTAGGCGCGATCGCAGTTCAGAGCGAACATTAGAAGCACTTCCGCGTTCATGCGCGGCGAGCCGACATCAGCAGTGGTGAGACGGTCAAGGGCGGAAGTGAGAGCGTCTTTCAGGCGCATGGGAAATTTGAACACGGCGGAGAAAAACTGCCGAGCTTCGCTCGGCTGGGCAGCCGAGGGCGTTTGTCCTACGTGGGCTCGGCCGGGACGGCTACTTAGACCACCGATGCGGTTTCATGCTTGAGCTTTTCCGCCTGGTAATGGGTCACCAGCGCTTCCACCAGCGGCTGGAGCTTGCCGTCCATCACGGCTTCTAGCTGGTGAATGGTGAGCCCGATGCGGTGGTCGGTTACGCGGTTCTGCGGGAAATTGTAGGTGCGGATTTTTTCGCTGCGGTCTCCGCTGCCCACCATGGTCTTGCGTTCTCTCGCCAAAGCCTCCTGCTGCCTCTGCATTTCCATCTCATAAAGACGGGAGCGCAGCACCCGCATGGCCTTGTCGCGGTTCTTGATTTGCGACTTTTCGTCCTGACAGCTGACCACGGTATTGGTGGGAAGGTGTGTGATGCGCACCGCCGAATAGGTCGTATTCACAGACTGACCGCCGGGACCCGAGGAGCAGAAGGTATCGATACGCAGGTCTTTCGGTTCGATCTTGACATCAACGTCCTCGGCTTCAGCCAGCACGGCGATGGTAACCGCAGAAGTGTGCACGCGACCCTGCTGCTCAGTTTGGGGCACCCGCTGCACCCGGTGCACGCCGCTCTCATATTTCAGGTGGGAGTAGACCCGGTCGCCAGAAATCATGGCAATCACTTCCTTCAACCCGCCAACCCCTGACTCGGAAGTATTCAGCACCTCGACCTTCCAGCCCTGACTCTCGGCGTAACGGGTGTACATGCGGAACATCTCGGCAGCGAACAAGGTGGCCTCATCGCCCCCAGTACCGGCGCGGATTTCCAAGACGACGTTTTTTTCGTCATTGGGATCTTTGGGAAGGAGAAGGACCTTCAGTTCCTGCTCGGTTTCGGCGAGGCGGGCTTCGAGTTTGTCCAGCTCTTCCTGGGCGTAGGCGCGCATCTCGGGATCTTTTTCGTCGGCCAGCACGGCCTTGCTTTCGGCGATACCCTTCTTCAGATCCTTGTACTCGCGATAGCCTTCGACTACGGGAGCGATTTCGCTGTGCGCCTTGGCAGTCTTCTGGTATTTCGCCGAATCGTTCATGATCTCCGGCGATGCGAGGGCGTGGGTGAGTTCCTCGTAGCGGGCTTCAATTTGGTCCAGACGCTCAAACATTGGTTCTTAGTTCTCGGTTGCACGATAGAGTGACGAGATGCTCAGCAGTTACAGCTGTCGGTTTCATTGTAAGCGGTTTTAACTGAGAACTGAGAACCGGCAACCGAGAACTGCGGGATGGGGGCCGCTAGGCGATCACTAACTCTCCGCCATGTTGCTTTTCCAGTTCCATGGCTCCGTCGAGCGCCTTGATGGCGCACTCGACCTGGTCATTCGAAGGCGGCTGCGTAGTGATGCGTTGCAACCACAGGCCAGGAGCAGTCATGAGCGCGAACAGCGAGCCACGATGCTTGGCGGCGAAGCGGATGATCTCGTATGACAGGCCAGCGATAAGCGGCAGCAGAGCGATGCGAGCGGCAAAGCGTCCCCAGAACGTCACCGCCGGAACTAGGGTATAGACCAGGATCGAGATGATCATCACGGTCATCAGAAAGCTGGTTCCGCAGCGCGGGTGATAGGTCGAGTACTTCTGCACTTCTCCGGTGTTTAGCGGATCGCCCGCCTCGAAGGCGAAAACGGTCTTGTGCTCGGCGCCATGATACTGATACACGCGGCGTATGTCGCGCAACAACGACGTTCCCCAGATGAATAGCAGGAATAGAACTATGCGGATCGCGCCGTCGATCAGGTTGAAGGTAATCCGCTCACCAAGAGCGGGATTGAGACGCTTCAACTCCGTGGCCGCCACCAGCGGCAGGAACTTGTACATTAAAATGAAGAAGCCCACCGAAATGACGATGTTGACGGCCGCCAGCCAGCCGCTAATTTTGAGCTTCTTGCCGTTTTCGTCGGCAGGCACCTGGTCCAATACAACATTGGCCGAATAGCGCAGGGCCCGGAAGCCCAGAGTCATGGCGTGGCCGAGAGTCATTACGCCACGAACAACCGGCCATCCCATCCACTTATGCTTTTCCGAGAGGCGCGCCAAAGGTTCGCTATGGATAGCCATTTCGCCGGAGGGTTTGCGGACCGCAATTCCCCAGGCGTGCGGGGAACGCATCATCACGCCTTCCAGCACGGCTTGGCCGCCAACGAGGGTCTCTTCGCCGCCTTCGAGCGCAGGCAGAAGTTGAACAGCGACGAGAAAACGCCAGAGGGTGCGTAACCGATTCATATAAGTTAGATGATTCCTTCCGGGCAGACGCCGCAAACCCTAAGACTATCACAGCTCGGGGTTGATTCCGATATCCACATCTGTGATCTAAGTGCCAATCTGCGAGATGGTTAGAGTCTGGCGGGAGGGACCGAGCATCGAAACTGCCATGCTGCTGCTGGCGGAAGCTTGTGAGCGCATCGCGGCCACCACCAAGAAGCTGGAGAAGATCGCGATTGTCGCCGACTACCTGAAGTCGCGGCGGGCAGAGGAAGCGGCTGTCTCGGCCGTGTTCCTCTCGGGACGGCCGTTTCCCATGTGGGACGACAGCCCGCTGCAGGTCGGGGGAGGGCTGCTCTGGCAGTCGGTCCAGGACCTATCAGGTAAGAACCAGGCCGCGCTCACCGCTGGCTATCGAAAGCACGGCGACCTCGGAGCCGTTGCCGCCGCGGTGCTGCCCCCCAAGAAACCGGGCACAGATCCGCTGAATGCGATCGAGGTGCAGAAGCTCTTCCGCGGGATCGCCAAGGCTCGCGGAGCTTCTGCCAAGGGCGCTCTGTTGCGGGAACTGCTGGCGCGGGCCACGCCTTTAGAGGCCAAATATCTGATCAAGATCATGACTGGCGACCTGCGTATCGGTCTGAAGGAGAGCCTGGTAGAAGAGGCAATCGCCAGAGCATATGGATCGACCTTGCCCGAGGTGCAGCGTGCCAACATGCTGCTGGGAGATGTTGGCGAGACGTTGAAGCTAGCTGCCCAGGGCCATCTCGCCGAGGCGAGAATGCGATTGTTCCATCCGCTCGGCTTCATGCTGGCCAGTCCGGTCGAGTCTCCCGAGGAAGGGTTGAGCTACTTCTCAAACGCCGCCGTTGAGGACAAATACGATGGCATTCGAGCCCAGGCGCACTGTTCCGGCCGAGAGGTGAAGATTTTTTCTCGGACGCGAGATGAAATCACCGAGTCATTCCCCGAGTTGCGAGACGCGCTTTCGGGATTGGCAGAAGAGGCGATTCTCGATGGCGAGATCGTGGCGTGGAGTTATCCGCCCCAAGATCCTCCCGAGCAGGGACGAGCCTTGCCGTTCAGCGCGCTGCAGCAGCGGCTGGGGCGTAAGAAGGTCAGCGAAGAATTAATGCGGCAGGTGCCTGTCGCCTATCTTGCGTTTGATGTTCTGTACGCGGGAGGCGAGCTGGCGATTGATCGGCCTTGGCGTGAGCGGGGGGAGATTCTCAACCGGCTGTTGTCCGCACCCAGGGCGCAGGGAGTCGAGAGCAGGGGACCGGCCCAGGGGCAACTTTTGTTCGAGCCTGACCAATTGCCGGCTGCTGCGCACGTGATTCGGGCTCTTGTATTCCGGGCGTCGGCCCCGGAGCAGTTGGAGGAATTGTTTGTTGCCGCACGGGCTCGGGGCAACGAGGGGCTGATGATCAAAGATCTTGATTCCGCCTATACACCTGGCCGGCGTGGCAAATCGTGGCTGAAGATGAAACGCGAGCTGGCCACCTTGGATGTCGTGGTCACAGCGGTTGAGTACGGACATGGAAAGAGGATTGGCGTGCTCAGCGACTACACGTTTGCCGTCCGGGACGGAGACCGGCTGGTGAATATCGGGAAAGCCTACTCGGGGTTGACCGATTCCGAAATCGCCGAGATGACCAACTGGTTTCTCGAACACACGGTCACCGACCATGGATTGCTGCTCGAAGTGGAGCCGAAGATCGTGGTGGAAGTCGCATTTAACAACATGATGCGTTCCGATCGGCACAATAGCGGGTATGCCTTGCGATTTCCCAGGATCGTGCGGCTGCGGCCAGATAAATTGCCGGAAGGGGCAGACACGATCGAACGGGTGAGGGAAATTTACGAGCGACAGCACGCGGGAAAAACCTCGCCATTACTCTAGGCCGGTGGTCCGGGCAGGGCTTGTCATCCTGCGCTGGGAAGGATCTCGGTTTCGGCCAGGCTCCCAATTCCTCGAGGCGGCAGCCGTCGCTCCGTGTCGTAGGGATCCTTCGACTCCGCAAGTCCGTTCGCGAATTGCAAACCGCTTGTTCGCTCAGGATGACAATTTCACAATGACAGTTTAGGGGTGATGCTCTTCGGCGTCGTTGACAGGAATCACGCAGCCGTGCGCTACTTCGCACTCCACGTGTTCGAACTGGATCGTTGTGTGATCGATGCGGAAATCATGCAGCAGTCGGTCTTTCACGTCTCGCAGGATGCGCTCGCTCGCCGAGGGTGGAATGTCGGCGATGGCGATGTGGCAGGAGAGGGCGTGAGTCTCCGAGCCGATGCTCCAGACGTGCAGGTCATGCACGTCGTTTACGCCGTCAATCGAGCGAATAGCTTCCTCTACCCGGTCCAGCTTCATGCCGCGGGGGGTGCCTTCCAGCAGGATATTCAGCGTCTCGCGTGCGATGCCGAAGGATGACCACAGGATCAGCGCGCCGATGCCGAAAGAGAGCGCCGAGTCGATCCAGTACTGGCCGGTCAGCGCGATCGCCCAGCCGCCGCCGATGACGGCCGCGGTGGAAAGCGTGTCCCCCACTTCGTGCAGCAGGGCGCTGCGGATGTTAACGTCGCGGCTGGTGCGGTAAAGAAGCACGGCGATGACGCCGTTCATCACCACGCCGCCGGCCGCAACACCGATCATCACCCCCGCATGAACCTGCTGCGGGATTTCCAGACGCCGGAAGGCTTCGTAGAAAATCAGGAATGAGACGGCTACGAGCGAAACTGAGTTCACCAGAGCGGCAAGTACGCCCGCGCGATGATAGCCATAAGTCTTGGTCGCGCTGGGCGGACGAGCTTGCAAATAAACCGCGGTCAACGAGAGCAGCAGGGCAAGGAAGTCCGACAGGTTGTGGCCCGCCTCAGCCAGCAGCGCCAGCGAGTGCGCCCGGAAGCCGGCGATTACCAGCAGCACGATATAGGCCAGAGTCACCAGCGAGGAGATCTTCAGTACCCCGGAAGGGTTGGTGCTCGCTCGAGGGCCAGAATGCACGTGCATCAATCAAGTTTAATTTGGGCACAAAGTGGCTTCAAGGCACTCAAGTGCCTGCACTACAATGCTGCGCGGGGAAAGCTGCTTCTGCGGCACTAGAGATGACGCCCAAAGAAAAAAATTACTGGCTAGATACGGTACAAATGCCGGAGACGGATCCGTCTCTTTGGCCACCTGAGAGGGTGGATGTTGCGGTAATTGGCGCGGGCTTCACCGGACTTTCCGCGGGTCGGACTCTCGCCAAGCGGGGAGCGAAGGTCGCGATCTGCGAGGCGGAGACAATCGGCTGGGGCGCAAGTTCCCGCAATGGCGGCATGGTGCTGACCGGGATGAAGCTCGGGGTCAACAAGTTGATTTCCATGTATGGCAGGGAAAAGGCACAGCAGATGTATGCGGCGTCGTTAGAGTCGATAGAATGCGTCGAACAGATTGTTCGCGAAGAAAAAATCGACTGCAACTTCTCTCGCTGCGGGCATCTCGAGGTTGCCTGTAAACAAAAGCACTTCGACGATTACGCCCGACAAGCTGAGTTGATTGCGCGTGAGTTCAACCATCAACTGCGGGTCGTGCCGCGTAGCGACTTGCGGTCCGAAATTGGCTCGGAGATCTACTCCGGCGGCATGGTAGACGAAACCAGCGCTGGCGTGAACCCGGCACGCTACGTGGCGGGACTGGCCTGTGCGGCTCAGCGCGCGGGAACGGCGATTTACGAAGGCACCCGAGTGGAGAAACTCGAGCGCGGCTCCCGCAACGGATGCTCGGGATGGCAGGTGAGCACGTCTCGCGGGCCAGTCTGGGCGCGTGATGTCATGGTCGCTACCAGCGGCTATACCAGCGGGGCCACACCGGCCTTGCAGAAGAAGATCATACCCATTGGCTCCTACATCATCGTGACCGGGGTCTTGCCGGAAGCGTTGGCTCAGGAACTCAGTCCGCACAATCGCATGATTTACGATTCCAAGAATTACCTCTACTACTATCGGCTTACGCCCGACCGGCGAATGCTGTTTGGCGGGCGGGCAGCGTTCTTCCCCGAGACCGAGCACACGATCCGGAAGAGCGCGGAGATTCTGCGGCGGGGGGTGGTCGAAGTTTATCCGCAGTTACGCGAGACCAAGGTCGAGTATGCCTGGGGAGGCACGCTTGATTTTGCTTTTGACATCATGCCGCATGCAGGGCGGATGGAAGGCATGTATTTCGCGCTGGGTTATGCGGGTCACGGCGTGGCGATGGCTACGTATCTTGGCCAAAGAGTCGCGGAATTTATTGCGACGGGCAAAGATGAGAACCCTTACGCTGGGATACCTTTCCCCGGTGCGCCGCTAGGCTTGTACAACGGCAATCCGTGGTTCTTGCCACTGGCGGGGGCGTGGTACAAATTTCTGGATTGGGTGAGTTAACGCCCAGGCGCGTCACGACGGTGAGTAGAACTGCGGATTCCTCGCTACGCTCGCAGTTTGGTTAGGACGATGCTGTAGAGCTTGAGACCAGAGGCCTGCGACGGCGGAAAACGTGATCGATGCCGTACGCCGCCGGGCCCAGCACAATTGCGAATGGGGCCCAGTGCCAGGTAAATGAGTCGCTTCCCAGAAGAGCGAGGAGGCTCATTGCGATGGGTGCGAGGACGACGTAGTACAGCCCGAGTCGCCGCCCCGGAACTACAAGCGGGCGATGCATTTCTGGTTTCTTGCGCCTCAATCCCCACACGGCCAGCACGGTCAGAATCGTAGTGGCAGCCCGCAACCAGTTGTAGATGGTGATGAGCCTGGTCAGAGTCTGAAAGGCAAGCATCGCGTAAATTGCCGCTGAAACCAGAATGGCAATCCAGGGCGTTCCGAAACGCGGATGGCGCGCGATCAGGGTGGCTGGAAGGTAGCCGTCCTCGGCCATCGCGAAGGGCATGCGCGTAGAGGTCAGGACGGTGCTGTTCAGCAGGGCCACGTTGGTGAGCATGGCCGAAATGGTCATCCACAAGCCCATCCACGAGCCGCCGAGCAACTGCGCGGCGTTGGAGAAGAAGCCAGTGTGCCAATCCTGCCAGTTTCCCAGGGCGGCAAGAGACGTCAGCGTGGGCAGGAAGTACGTGGCGATCGATAGCGGGACAACGATCGCCAGCGCAAAGGGGTAACTCCGCTGCGGATTTTCGACCTCTTCTGCGACCGTGGACAATTGCTCGTAGCCGGAGTAAAGCCATAAACCCAGCGCCAGACCTACACCGAATACCTGGAACACAGGCTTGTGCGGCGGCACCACAGGCAGAAATGGATTGTGGTGCCACTTGGCTAGCCCAATGATGACTAGCCCCAGAATCGGCAGCAGGATGAAAATTTCCAGCGCAGTGGCGAACTTGCCTACCAGTTGAATGCCCCGCACGTTCACGTAGGTGATCAGGGCAATCAACCCTACCGACACCAAGTAGTGCTTCCAGCCGATGATTCCGGGGAACCAGAACTTCAGATAGTCGGTGAAGAGGACGGCGTAGACGCCGCCCAGCAGAAACGACGCTGACCAGTTCCACCAGCCGGCGAGGAATCCCCAGAAGTCGCCAAAAGCGGCGCGTACCCAGCGATAGAAGCCGCCTTCGACCGGCATGGCGGTGGTGAGTTCGGCGGCGACCAGCGAAACCGGAATACACCAGAACAGCGGCAGGAACAGCAGGTAGAGAAGCGTCATTCCCGGGCCCGCGGTGGTGACCATGTCCTCGAGACCGAAGGGTCCCCCTGTGCAGTAGGAAAACATCACCCACACGAAATAGAACAAACCAGCTTTGCGGAGGGCGGATCCCGTGATGCCTCCTCGGTTCAAGGAAGTCGAGAGAAGGTATCAGAAAATCGAAGCGAAGGAAATTCGAGCTGCGCTGTGCGCGCTGTGCGATCAGGCGACGCGATCGGCGAGCAGCGCGCCTTCCAGCTCGAGGAGCCTGCGTTTTACGTCAAGGCCGCCGCCGTAACCGCACAGAGTTCCATCAGACGCGATCACGCGGTGACAAGGCACCACAATCGCAATCGGATTGCGATTATTCGCCATACCGACAGCCCGATACGCCTTGGGGCGACCAACCACACGCGCCAGATCGGCATAGGTGCGAGTTTCGCCGTAAGGAATCTCCAGCAGGGCACGCCAGCACTGGAGTTGGAAGGGCGTGCCACGAAGGTCGATTGGGAAGGTGAATTCCCGACGACGGCTCGCGAAGTATTCATTCAACTGGCGCACATAAACTTGCGTGGCCTGCCGGGACTCGGTCCAAAGGACCTGGTTCGATTTCGGCGGGAAATTGCCGCGGTCAAATTCGAGCAGGGTCAGGCCGCGGTCCGAGACGCCGATTATTAGCGGGCCGATGGGCGAGTCGAGGTTGGAGTAGTAGTAGAGAGTCTGCATGTGTAGACAGCACAAGGATAGCAGGGGGAGGCCTCAAAAGAGGGCCCCACATGCATGCTTCGTGTACCTGACGTTTACGTGTGTTCTTGCATTGGCGTTCTTTGAAGGGTTCTGAGCGCTTGACGCCTGAT
>Ga0209055_1000284_pt1 | contig 36232 bp, 31 predicted proteins | sample GraSoiAngelo_110_FD_185875 | JGI IMG/M metagenome (GOLD analysis project Ga0209055, IMG submission 185875) | Grasslands soil microbial communities from the Angelo Coastal Reserve, California, USA - 14_0903_12_30cm (SPAdes) (version 2) | ecosystem: Environmental > Terrestrial > Soil > Grasslands ... | reverse complement strand
CTCGGAAAACGATCTGCACTTGTGGCCCGCTCAGAAGGCCGGTCAATGGATCATGGTATCCGCCGCGCTCGGGGGTTACTTCCGCAAGCTTGCGGTCGGTCACGTCCAGAGCCGTAATGAGACCAGCCGGCTCGCTCTCGATTTCGATTTTTCCCGGCATCACGTCCCAGAAACGGACCTCACCTTGCTTGGTGAGAATCTTCATCTCGTAGCGGACCGCGGCTTCTTTATCCCGGAGGCGAGCCAGTCCATGCTCGATCACGACAGAATGCGAGTCGGGGTGAATGAGGTCCCATGAACTCAGGCTCAGCAGCTCTTCACCTGAATATCCGGTCAGAGTTTGCGCCGCTCGATTGGCATACCGGCATTGTGTTCCCTGATAGATCAAGACCGCAGAAGCGATGGAATCGGCCAGAACTCGAAACTTTCTTTCGCTTTCCTTGAGTGAAGCTTCCGCCCTTTCCTTTACCTCGCGGAGGATCTTGTCTGAAAGGGCTCTGCACACTGCTGCGGGCAGCGCGCTTAGACGGGTTTTCAAGACGAGATCGGCTGCCCCTTCCTTGATGCACTGAGCCGCCTTTTCCTCTCCGAGCGCTCCGGTAACCAGGATGAAAGGCGTATCTCTACCTTGTTGTCTGAGGATTCCCAAAGCTTCCATTCCGTTCCAGCTCCCCAGGTCGTAGTCTGAAAGAATGACATCGTAGGTGTTTGTGGCAACCAAATCGTGGAACGATTCTCGCGATGCCACTTGAACGGCGCTGATGTTCAACTTGGCTTTTTCGAGTGTCCGCACACAGAGATCGAAATCCTCTGGGGAGTCCTCAACAATCAGCACTCGCAGCGGAGCTTGTGTCGCTGTTACGTTCACGTCGTTGGTAGCCATGTCGTTCCTTCCCGGTTAGCGGTGTGCCAAAGGACACACCCCGTTCTGACACTTCGACGGATTGGACTGTCCGCTCCAAGGGGACTCCCCAATAGGAAACGCCGCGGTATGCCGGCAAGAGAGCGCTCGGCTGAGTGCTTCTCAGACGCTTTCATTCAGGCCTCCCGCCCCTAGGAAGGATTTGGCGCAGTATATATTCGGAAGGGAGTCTCATGTTACCACCTAGGACGGCTACGGAAAAAAAGAAAATGGCCGGCGGTGCCCCGGAAGACATTCCGATGACGACATGATGAGCTTTTCGGCAGCCTGCTAGAACAATAGACAGTGAAGTCAGGGGGTCGGAGCTTCAGCTCCGACATGTTGCCGATGCCAAGATTATGGGCTTCAGCCCCTGAAGCTTCAGGGCTTAAAAGCCCCTCGCTCGACCAGCCTGTGTTGTCGGACCTAAAGGTCCGACCCCCTATCCTCGCCAGCGTCGGTGGATTTTGTCGCGAATCTCTAACTCAGGACACTAGATTCAGTCTTCCATAAGGCGGTGACGCGGATAGATGCATTAAAACGCGGCGGTGTTGGCGGATGACTCGTTGCCGCTGCCCGAGGAGTCGGAAAGCGGTATTTCTTGGGGCAGAGATGTCGGACGGCCTCACGGGATCACCCACCGGTGATGGCGGGGACAATCGAAATCTCAGCGGCAGCAGGTAGGGGAGTGGCAAGTCCGCCCGTGTGTCGAACATCTTCGTTTCCCACGAACACATTGACATGTTCCCGGATTTGTCCATGTTCCGCTAGCACACGATCTCGAATGCCGGGGTAGAGCGCCCACAGGACTTCCAAAGCATCGCGAAGGGTGGCTGGGGACGCTTCGATCTCCACTGCGCTGCGTCCTCCGGTAAAAGGACGCAAGGGACCCGGGATGTGAAACGTGACGGACACTACTAGAGCCTGCCTCGACGTTTCTTGCTTTTCTGAGTTGAGCGTTTCGCTCGAAATGAAGCCACCGCTGCGTCTCGAGCCGCCTTGGGCTTTCGGGTCACGCGAGGCTCCCCGACGACAGCAGTCTTCACGCAGACCACCGAGGGCAGCCCCTCAAGAATCTTTTTCCAAGTCTTCCCTTCGTCGGTTGAGGCATAGAGCTGTCCGCTTCGGGTGCCGAAGTAGAGGCCAAGCGGGTCGAGCGCGTCAGCGGTCATGGCGTCGCGCAGGACTGTCTCGTACGCTCCCTTCTGGGGCAAGCCACGCATCAGCGGTTCCCATGAGGCGCCAGCGTTGCGGGTGCGATAGACACGTAAGCGGCCGTCGGGGGCGCAGCGGAACTCGTCGGACTCGACAGGAAGAATGTACACGCAGTCGGGGTCGTGGGGGTGCATCACCATGGCAAAGCCAAAATCGGACGGCACGCCATTGGCGATGTCCTGCCAAGTTTCAGCGCCGTCATCAGAGCGGTACAAGCCCCAGTGGTTTTGCAGAAAAAGGCGTTCGGGGCGAGCGGGGTGCAGCGCGATCTTGTGCACGCATTGCCCGAATTCAGGATACTTTTCGGGCATAAACGTGACGGCGATGCCGCGGTTACGCGCGCGCCAAGTGCTTCCGCCATCGTCGGTGCGGTAAACCCCGGCGGCTGATATAGCAACATACATCCGCTCGTTTTTCGCGGGGTGGGGCAGAATGGTGTGCAGGCAGAGGCCTCCGTTTCCGGGCATCCAGCGGGGGCGATGTGGATGATCAAACAGGCCGCGCACGAGCGACCATGTTTCTCCCGCGTCGCGCGACTCAAACAGCGCCGCCGGCTCGACGCCGCAATAGAGCACATCAGGCTCCTCCGGGCGTCCGAGACAAACCTGCCAGATGTTTTTCAGGGAGGCGCCTGAATCAGCTGGGAATTTGATGTCGGCTCTCAGAGGATTGGTCCAAATCTTCCCGAAATCGTCGCTGGAGCGCAAGAAAGTGCCCCAAAGCAGGCTGTGGGTTGAGGCCCACAAACGGTGCCGACCGTTTCGGCCGTCGTAAGCCATGGCATAAACGGCATGCCCGTGGAAATAGGGTCCGCCCACTTCCCAGCTCGAGCGTTCCGCGGTGGAGCGCAGGAGGAACGCTCCCTTTGCCGTCCCGACAAGCAACAGAACGTCACCGCTCTTCACATGAATGTGTGGAATGCCACGAAGCACAGTTGTTCGTGGCCCCCTTTGATCCGTCGGGGGCTCCGGGTTAGCAATCGCTGCAGACTGGACTGCCTCAAGCGCGGCGTGAACTTCACTGGCTCGCTGGTAGCGCTGCGCAGGCTCTTTGGCTAAGCAGCGTTGGATGATGGCCCAAAGGCTAGGCGGTATCCGAGAGGGCAGCGGTGGCAGCAGCTCGCGCAAGATGGCTGCGCTGACCTCGAAACTGGTGCGCCCTCGAAAAGGCAACTGCCCCGCGGCAGCTTCATAAAGCACCACTCCGAGCGCCCATAGGTCGCTGCGATGGTCGCCTTCCTCGCCACGCAAGACTTCCGGCGCCATATAGGGCAAGGTGCCCGTAAGTCCGACTGCACCCTCGAGTGGCGCAACCGTCTGCGTGGCTTCGCCGAGCACCTCCCTGGGCAGGCGCCTCGCCAAACCGAAATCGAGGACCTTGACCAGGCCTTCGGGAGTGACAACGACATTGGAGCTTTTCAGGTCACGATGAACGATGCTGCGGCCGTGGGAATGAGCCAGTGCGCCGGCGATCTGTACTCCGTAACGCAGGACAGACTCGACGGGCAGGCCCGCGCTACCGATTAGCGCACTCAACGACTTGCCTTCGACCAATTCCATTACGATGTAAAGCGCGCCGCTGCTCTCGCCAACTTCGTGGATGGTGCAGATGTTGGGATGGCTCAAAGCGGAAGAGGCCCGGGCTTCGTGCAGGAGGTGGTCCCTGGCCGACTTGTTAACTAGAGTGCTCTCGGCCAAAACCTTTAAGGCTACATCGCGGTGCAAGATTTCATCCTGCGCGCGGTAGACAACACCCATTCCTCCTTCTCCGATCTTCGAGACGATGCGGTAGTGGCCGAGCACCTGGCCGATCACGGGTGTGCGCCTTTGGGCCGGCATGCCGGGCCCGGTTTGGAAATTAGGTCAACTCTCATGATCTGCTCAGAATTCAACTCGGCGAAGAAAGAACGAGGGATTGGGCCGAGATTGCAATTTTGCTCTCCCGGTCAGGCGCGAGTGTACACTTCATGGCTTCATTTTGGAATGTTCCAACTCAGCTTCCCGTCCCAAGCGACCTCCTCGAACGGGAACTCGACGGAGGTCATCTTGGCGCACGAATTATTGCGGAGCGCAGAACTACTCTGACCGACTTCATAGAGAAAAGGGGCAGGTCTGAAACCTGCCCCTCACGATCCCCTGCAGTAAGTGCCCCCTTTCAATCGTACCGATTCACCTTGTGGTGGCCTTCCTCCTCCGTTGCCCCACTGGCTGGCCGCCCAGGGCGGCTAATAGCTTCGTCCCGTCGGGGCTGCCGAGACCCGTGCACGGGTCCCAGCCCGTTGCCGCGCTGTATCCGCCGTTGTCGCCCTGCGAAATATCATTCAAGGCGGGTTCGACGTTCTGTGAGTAGAGCAGGGGATTGAGAAAGCCAACCGGCTGTTGCAGGGACTGGTTGATGAGCGCAATCAGTCCCGCCCAGAGCGGAGCGACGGCGCTCGTGCCTCCAATAACGGTTGAAGATCCATCCACGAAGACGTTGTAGCCGGTTGTGGGGTCCGCGTCGCCGGCAACATCCGGGACGCCACGGCCCGCTTGGCCGTTGGGCGCAGTAGGTACGCTCGCACCCTGCTGCCAGGTGGGTATCGGGAAAAACTGGCTGACGCCGCCACCGGTTGCGCCTTGGTTTTGATTCAGCTCGTTCCAGGCTTCTTCATCCGTGATGGTATTTCCCGACGCAACCAGCTTGGTGCCGCCGCAGCCGGTTATGTGCGGGCTGGACGCCGGGAAATCGACCGTCAAGTCGCCGCTCGGATCGCCATCGGTGGCGCCGTTGTCACCAGAAGCAGCGAAAACGGTGATGCCCAGCGTCGCGGCATCCTGACACGCTGAGTCGAAGGCGTTCATCGCCTGCTGCGTCCACGTATTTTCCGGGGCGCCCCAACTGATGGAAATAACGCTCGGCTTCAGGTTCGTGTCGTGGATGGCGGTTGTCAGCGCATCCAGAAAGCCTCGATCGGTGTTGGGAGCAAAATAAACCCCGATTTGAGCCCCGGGAGCAATCGCCCCGGCAACCTCGATATCGAGTTCGACTTCGCCGTCGGGGCCGAAGGGATCACCGGTGGGAGAGTTTGCGGCGCCATCCACGGAAATTGGAGTGACCTTGGGAGTGGGGAGCTGCAAATTGCCGAAGAAGGCGTTGAGGTCCTCCGACCTGTATCCCCCGCCCAATTCAAGAATGGCAATGGACTGCCCGGAGCCGTCCAGACCGGTTGGAAAATTATAAGCTTGAGCGACCTGAGGCGGATCGTATCCCCCCTGCGGGACGCGCGGCCGCGCTTGTCCCACCAACTCCTTGCGGATGCGGAAGTGAGGCTGGACCTGCGGACGATCGTCCAGACCGAAAACTCCTTCAATCACTCCGGAGAGCTCGACTGGAATCGTTAGCGACCCTGTCCGGCCGCGATAGGAGCCTTGCGGGTATTCATAACGGGTGAGTTCGACTTCGAAGGCGCGGCTGAAGGCTTCAACGGTCCCCGCGAGGACGACCGAACGACGGCCGGGATGTTCGCTCACAACCTGGAGGCCGAAGTCCGAGGCGAATTTTCGGATGTTGGCAATAGCGTCCGGATCGGCGCCGTGGGTGCTGGCGAATTGTTCGCGGGTGAGGCGAAGGCGATCTTTGGGCAAACGAGCCCCCATCTGACTAATCTTGGGATAGTCGTTTGGTTGCGAGCGCCGTCGAAGCAGGATCGTCACTTCGATTCGTTGATGAGGATCGGCGGGGCCGACTCTTCGCGCAGCAGCCACGGGAGCGCGTTCGCTACGGGGAAGGCTAATGCGATTTCTCAGCGGGGTCATGATCTTCTCCTTTTTTTGGCGCCCGGCGGCGCCGGGGATTCCAGCGGATTTAGACAGTTTTCGGACTTCCAATGCTAATCGTGGAGACTGACCACGGTTGCGACAGAGTTTCTGTTTCCGGGTTGCCAGCTTCCAGTGAGGAGGGGGCGGGCAGCCCATCGAGCAGTACGTTCCTGATCCCGAGCGACCGAGACCGTTGGCTTCCGGAGAACTAGACGAAAATCGCGTCCCCGAAAACAAAGCTGAGCTGGGACGATCTTACGAAGCCGGCTCGGTCCCATCAAGGTTCAGTTGATTTCGTAGAGAGCGAGATCGTAATGTCCGCAAAGGCAACTTTTTCGGGACCTGGGCTTGACATCTGCGGAGGCGATAGCTTAGAGTGCGAGCCGCAATCGGACGAATCCTGATGAACCGCGCGATGGAAATGAGATTTTATAGCTTTGCCTTTCCGTACCGCTTCCCATATTGGGGAAGCGGCCGGGCGAAGCCCACGCGCGTGAGGGATGAGATCTAAGACCTAGACAGCGCGAAGAGTTTCGAAACCGGCCGCGAACCTCAACCGAGGTCGCGGCTTTTTTGTTTTTCCCTCGGTTATGGCACGACGAAAGGGAGGTTTGACAGCGAGCCAGGTACGAGAAATCCAGGCAGCGCGCGCATTCGTCAACGAAACCAACGTGACACGCAAAGGAGCCAGACCATGATCGTCAACATGTCATCGGACGCTACTGAGGAGCAGATCCAACACGTCATCGACCGAATCAAGGAGTGCGGATATCAACCACACTTGATCCGCGGCGCCGAGCGCGCCGTCATCGGCGCAGTGGGCAAGAGCGACCATCATCGGAATCAATTGGAGGCCCTCCGAGCTGCCCCCGGAGTGGAGGAGATTATTCCCATCGCCCACCCATTCAAACTCGTGAGCCGGCAGATGCGACCCGAACGCACGATGGTGGAGGTGCGGGGCGTTCGCATTGGCGGCGGCGATGTGGTGGTGATGGCCGGGCCATGTTCCGTGGAGTCGCGGGAGCAGTTATTGCAGACTGCTCGCGGGGTTAAGGCGGCGGGAGCCCACATGCTGCGAGGAGGCGCTTACAAGCCTCGCACTTCACCGTATGACTTTCAGGGGCTGGGCGTGGAAGCGCTGCAGATCCTGAAGGAAGCACGCGAGGAGACAGGATTGCCGGTCGTGACGGAGGTGATGAGCACGGAGGAGATCGAGACCGTCAGCGAGTACGCCGACATGCTTCAAGTAGGCGCGCGCAACATGCAAAACTTTCCCCTGCTGCGCCGCCTGGCCACCACGCCCCGACCGATTTTGCTGAAACGTAGCCCCTCGGCGACGATCAAGGAATGGCTGCTGGCCGCTGAATACCTGGTTGCGGGCGGGAATCCCAACGTCGTCTTGTGCGAGCGCGGCATCAAGACGTTTGAGACGGAGATGCGCAATACGCTGGACTTGGCCGGTGTCGCTCTGGCGAAAGAGCTCTCGCACCTGCCGGTGGTCGTAGATCCATCCCACGCGACTGGGCGGCGCAGTCTAGTGCCCGCGGCGGCACGCGCGGCGGTCGCCATCGGCGCCGACGGCCTGCTGATTGAGGTTCATCCCTGTCCGGAACGCGCGCTATCGGATGGACCACAGTCGCTCGATCTCGGAGGCTTCGCGGAGTTGATGCGCGGACTTGCTGAGCCTCTGCTGCGATTTGCGACCCCGAATGGCCGCTCGTAGACATGCGGATTACTTAGGAGCGATTCGTAGGCGAGAGCTACTGTTCTTTACTTGGCGGATTAAGGTATTCGTTGAAACGTATCCGGTTGCCAAACGGATCGATTACTTCCATGAGTCTTGCATTCCAGGGCGTTATTTCGACGCCGGGCCGCATGTATTGGTAATCCTTGGAGCTGATCTCGCGATGGAATTCATCGAGCCCGGTCATTATCACAAAAGCGGTCGAACCGGGGCAACAGTCACCATAATGCTCGGTCAAATGAAACACCAGATTGCCCCTTGAGACCTGCATGTACAGAGGTGCCTTCTCGTCAAAGCGATGCTCCCAATCAACCTTAAAGCCAAGGAACTGAACGTAGAACTCCTTCGCTTTGTCGATCGAGAAGATCCGTAGGATTGGAATCACGCGATCAAAAATCAACACCCATCCTCCCCACCTTGCCAGTGTCATTCCGCTTGGGAAAGTGTTTGACCGGCGAGCGGGCCGAGTCCTGTTGCGCCGAAATGCTCAAAGTTGGGGCGCGTAACAGCTCCCTCCGCTGCGGAGGAAACGAGCGTGGCATACTTGGCGAGCGCGCCAGACTTATAGCGCGGTTCAGGAGCCTTCCATCGGCGAAGCCGAGCGCGTAGCTCCTCGGCGCTCAGTTCCACGCGCAAGCTCCTTGCCTCAATGTCAAGAACGATAGTGTCGCCCGGTTGCACGACGGCAATGGGTCCTCCACAAGCTGCCTCGGGAGCTGCATGGCCGACCATCAGGCCGCGTGTCGCGCCGCTAAAACGCCCATCGGTCACCAACACCACATCCTCGCCCAGACCAGCGCCAACGAGCGCGGCAGTGACGCCGAGCATCTCTCTCATCCCGGGCCCTCCCTTCGGGCCTTCGTACCGGATGACAACGACGTCGCCTTTTTGAATTGCTCCCCTGGTGACGGCTTCCATGGCGTCTTCTTCGCGATCAAATACTCGGGCCGGGCCCCTATGATAGAGGTTCTCGTGACTGGTAATTTTGGCCACGCTCCCTTCCGGAGCGAGGTTGCCCTTCAAAACCACCAGCCCTCCCGTCCGTTTCAGCGGGTTGCTGCATGGCCGCACCACTTCTTGACCCTCGCGCTCGCTTGCTCGCAGCGCCTCTTGCTCGAGAGTTCTTCCGCTGGCGGTCATATGACTCCCATCGATGAGTTTTGCCTCCAGGAGTTTTCTTGCTACGAGCTGATTGCCCCCGGCCTTATAAAGATCCACGGCGGTGAACCGGCCGGCAGGTTTCAGGTCGGCAAGCAGCGGGGTGCGGGCGCTAATGGCATCGAAGTCTTCGAGGCGCAACTCCACGTTCGCTTCGCTGGCCAAAGCCAGCAGATGAAGCACGGCATTTGTGGAGCCTCCGGTCGCAGCTACGCCGGCGATGGCGCTTTCCAGAGCTTTGCGGGTCAGGATGTGAGACGGTTGAATCTGTCTCCGCAAGAGGTCCATCACGAGTTGACCGCAGTGAAAGCCCACTTCGTCCTTGAGTGGATGCGTAGCGGGCACGCTGGCTGTTCCCAGCGGGGACAGCCCGAGGAACTCCAGTGCCAGGGCCATGGTGTTGGCCGTGTACTGACCGCCACAGGCTCCTGCCCCGGGGCACGCGGCATTTTCCAGCGCCAGAAGATCCTCATCGGACATTTTGCCGGCCGCATGAGCGCCGACAGCCTCAAAAACATCCTGGATGGTAACGTCGCGGCCCTGAAAGCGACCCGGCTGGATCGAGCCGCCGTAGAGCACAAGGCTTGGCACATTCAGGCGGATCAGTCCCATCGCCGCGCCGGGAATCGTCTTATCGCAGCCCACAAGCGCCACGATGGCATCGAACATGTACGCCCGACCCACCAATTCAATCGAGTCGGCAATAACCTCGCGGCTTACAAGCGAGGTTTTCATTCCCTCGGTGCCCATCGTTTCGCCGTCGCTGATGGCGATCGTGTTGAACTCCATCGGCGTGCCCCCGGCGGCGCGCACGCCGGCTTTGACCTTCTCCGCCAGGTGGCGCAAGTGGAAGTTACACGGCATGGTTTCGATCCAGGTGTTGGCGATGCCCACCAATGGTCGCGTCAGGTCTTCGTCCGTGAAGCCAATCGCCTTGAAATAAGATCGTGCCGGCGCTCGGCGAGGACCGTCGAGGAGAACGCGACTGCGATGTTTTCCGTCGCCTGTCATAATGCCTCTGAGAGTGGAGACAGTGATGCTGGGGACCCTAAGCGGGGTCGCAATGCGCCGCCTCCCTCGCCATCGCCGCTGACCCCTCCCGGTGCTCTATTTCCCTGCGTTGAGTCTCGCTAAGCGAAGTCGCTTCGGTTGCGGGGACGGGTTTCGACGGCCCTGAAGCGACCAGATGTAGCCAGTGCCTATGTTGGAGGTCGCGCCCCGAGGTGGCCGCGAAGAATGCCTGCTGGATCTTGGCGGTCAGCGGCCCGCGTGCGCCGCTGCCGATGGGCTGGCCATCCACCTCGCGGATGGGCGTCACTTCGGCGGCTGTGCCCGTGAAGAACGCTTCGTCGGCGGAGAGCAGATCGTTCACTTGGATTGCTCTGATTTCAACAGGGAGGCCCAGATTGCAGGCGATTTCGATTATCGCATCGCGTGTGACCCCCAGCAAGATCGAGTGCCGTTCGTCGTTGGTCAGAAGCTTTTCCCCGTGAACCAAGAAGATGTTTTCTCCCGATCCTTCGGCAATCGAACCGTCGGAGGCGAGCAGCAGGGCTTCGTCGTAGCCCCGGCCCATGGCTTCGCGCACGGCCAGAATCGAATTGACATATTGCCCGCACGCTTTCGCCGTGGTGGGCAGCATGCGGGAATGGAACTTCACCCACGGAGAGAGGGTCACGCGCACGCCGGCCTCCAGGGCTTTGTTGCCTAGGTAGGTTTCCCAGGGCCAGGCGAAGATCACAACTTCGACCGGACACCTCTGGGGGTTCAGCGCAAGGCTAGCGCTTCCGAAGAAGCAGATGGGGCGGACATAGCAGCTTCGAAAGCCATTGCCGCGGATCACCTCGCACACAGCTTCAGCAAGCTGTGCTCTGTTATACGGGATCTCCATTCCGTAAACCGAAGCGGAGTCATAGAGCCGATCCAGGTGTGCGTCAAGGCGGAACACGGCAGGTCCTTCAGCCGTGTCATAACACCTGATGCCCTCAAGAACGCCGCTACCGTAGTGCAAGGCGTGAGCGGAGACGTGCACGGTGGCATCCTTCCAGGGAATCAACTCGCCGTTTTTCCACACCCATGTGGCCTGCTCAAAGGACATAAAGCACCACCCTGATTTTCCTCAGACCGCCCACAGCGACTGGTCCGGATCGTGCTCGAAAGTTTGCTGTTCATCGTTCCGGCGCGCAACCTTGGTAGGGGTGCAAATATTGAGCGCCAAAGTGTCTTCCAGCACCTCGGAAGAGTGCTCGACCCTCGCTGGAATGGAAAGCATTTGATTGGCCTCGAGAGTCAGCTCACCGGAGGGCAAGTAGAATCGCCACGCTCCCTTCAGCACGATGACCAGTTCTTCATTTTCGTGGCTATGCCACGGGGTGGTAGTGCCGCGCCGGACCTCAACCTCAGCCAGCATCACGTTTTCACTTCGGGCGATCCTCGAGCGAGAAAGCCTGGTCAGTTCTTCCGGCTTGATTTTGTCCCAATCATAGAAGCCCATTCTTCTCCCCCTCAATTTCGAGCTTTATCCACCAAGCGTTTTTCCGAGAGCCAGGGCATCATCGCCCTCAGGCGCCCGCCGACCACTTCAATCGGATGTTGTTTTCCTTCCTCCGTCAGCTGCCGGAATCGCGAGCGGCCGTTCGCATGTTCTTCCATCCACTCGCGAGCGAAATCGCCGGATCGGATCTCCGACAGCAAGTGGCACATGCGGCGCTTGGTTTCGGGGCCGATCACGCGCGGCCCGCGCGTCATATCTCCATACTGCGCGGTGTTGGAAATCGAGTAGCGCATTTCAGAAATCCCGCCCTCGTACATCAAGTCCACAATCAGCTTCATCTCGTGCAAGCATTCAAAGTAAGCCATCTCCGGGGCATATCCGGCTTCGACGAGGGTTTCAAATCCAGCCTTGATCAGCGAGGTCAGCCCACCGCAGAGCACGGCCTGTTCGCCGAATAGATCGGTTTCGGTCTCTTCGCGAAAAGTCGTTTCAATTACGCCCGCGCGGCCGCCACCAATGGCGCTTGCGTACGCCAGCGCAACTTGCCTCGCGTCCCCCTTCGGGTCCTGATGCACTGCGAACAGACAGGGAACACCCGCGCCTCGGGTGTACTCGTGCCGCACCAGATGGCCCGGGCCTTTGGGCGCGACCATGAACACGCTGACCTCTTCGGGGGGCCGGACGAACCGGTAATGGATCGAAAAGCCGTGCGAGAAGGCCAGATACTTGCCGGCCTTCATGGACGGCGCAATTTCACTCGCATACACCTCGGGCGCGAGTTCGTCGGGCACCAGCATCATAACGATGTCGCCTTCGGCCGCCGCCTGCGCCACCGGCACAACGCGCAACCCGGCTTTCTCTGCTTTCGCCCATGACGGGCTTTGCGCCCGCAGCCCTACGACGACGTCGTAGTCCGAGTCTTTCAGGTTATTCGCTTGGGCGTGCCCCTGGGACCCATATCCGATGACGGCGATTCTTTTTTTCTTGAGATAACTGCGGTCTGCGTCTCTATCGTAATAGACTTGCATCTCTCCTCCTTAGAGTTCGGCTTTGCTGGCGGAGTCTGAAAATCCGGGCACGGCTGAGCCAAGGTTCATTGCCGGGTGGAGGGCTTCCTGACCAGCCGCGCGCGGCGGAAGATCGGCCACGGCCACCACGCCGCTGCGCACAATATCCCGAATGCCAAGGGAGCTGAGCAGCGCGATGATTTCGTTGATGGCGGCGCAATCTCCGGTGGCTTCGAGGGTGAGGGTGTCCTGCGAAACGTCCACGAGCTTCAAACGATTCCGCGCCACGAGTTGCAGAACTTCTCGGAGTGCCGGGCCGACATTGAGTTTCACGCTCACCACCGCTATCTCGCGCTCGGCATGCCGGAGGTCGGTGACATCCAGGGCTTTCAGGACGCACACCTGCTTGTCCACCCGTTTGACGATCTGCTCGATGGCGTGATCGGTGCCCGTCGTTACCACGGTAACCAGCGAAATGTTCCGCTGGGGCGTGTCGGCCACCGTCAGGCTTTCGATGTTGTAGCCGCGCGCGGCGAACAGACCGACGATACGCGAGAGCTCCCCGCTCCGATTCTCGACCCAGATGGAAAGCGTGCGCCTCACCGGAGCACCATCTCCTTGAGCCCCGCGCCGGGCGGGATCATCGGATAGACGTTTTCCTCGAGCGCCACGACGATATCCATCACCACCACCCCCGGGGTGGAGAGTCCTCGCTCGAGCACACCCTGCAATTCTTCAGGCCGCGTTGCGCGCAACCCGACGGCGCCGTACGCCTCGGCGAGTTTGACGAAGTTGGGCAACCATTCCATGGCCACGGCCGAGTACGCGTGGTCGTAGAAGAGCTCCTGCCACTGGCGGACCATCCCGAGGTAGTTGTTGTTCATCACCACGATCTTGATGTTGGTCTTATATTGAACGGCGGTGGCCAGTTCCTGCGCGGTCATCTGAAAGCCGCCGTCGCCTACAAAAGCGATGACCTGGCGGTTTGGGAAAGCAACTTGCGCGCCGAGCGCCGCTGGAAAACCGAAGCCCATCGTCCCCAGGCCACCGGAGGTGATGGACTGCCGCGGGCCTTTGAAACCGTAGTACTGCGCTAGCCACATCTGGTGCTGGCCCACGTCGGTGGCGATGATGGCATTGCCTTGGGTCAAGCGATAAAGCTCCTGGCACAAAAACTGTGGCTTGATCACTTGGTCGGAATTTTCGTAAGTCAGGGGGGCGTGCACTTTCCACGCCTCGATTTGGTCCCACCACGCGGCGAGGCGCACAGAGCTGTCCCGGCAAGCCTCTTCCGGCAGCGCTTCGAGCATCTGCCGCATGACGCTTTTGGCGTCTCCGACCAGAGCGATGTGAGCGCGAACGTTCTTGCCGATGGACGAGGGATCGATGTCCACCTGGATAATCTCTGCTTGCCGAGCAAACTTGTCGACCGCGCCCGTGACACGATCGTCGAATCGCGCGCCAATGGCGATGATCAGGTCGGACTCGGAAATGGCCATGTTGGCCCAATAAGAGCCATGCATGCCGAGCATGCCCAGAGATAACGGATGGCCGGATGGGAAGCAGCCCAGCCCCATCAGGGTGGGAGTAACAGGCAGGCCCAATCTTTCGGCCAGTTCCACCAGTTCGTCTGTGCCGCCGGAGTGAATGACGCCGCCGCCCACGTACAGTATGGGGCGCTTCGCTGTGCCTATCTTCGCCATAGCTCGCTGCACCTGCCCGGGGTCCGCCAGCACGCTCGGGCGATAACCGGGCAGCCGCACGCGTTCGGGATAAATGAACGGCGCCTTCTCATTTGCAACGTCCTTCGGAATATCGACGAGTACAGGTCCCGGACGCCCAGTGCCGGCGATGTAGAACGCCTCTTTGACGATTTCGGCCAGGTCGCATGCATTGCGCGCCAAGTAGTTGTATTTCGTGCAGGGCATCGTGATGCCGACGGTATCGATTTCCTGGAAGGCGTCGCTGCCGATCAGTTTCCGCGGCACCTGTCCAGTGAAAACGACCAGCGGCGTTGAATCCATATAAGCATTGGCGATTCCGGTGACCGCGTTGGTCGCTCCCGGTCCCGAGGTGACCAGTACCACACCGACCTTGCCCGTCGCCTTGGCATAACCTTCGGCCATGTGTACGGCTCCCTGTTCGTGCCGGGCAAGGATGTGCCGCAGGTGGCCGCGCATCTTGGCGAGTTCGTCGTAGATGGGGAGCACCGCGCCGCCGGGATAACCGAAGATGGTATCCACGCCTTCGTGGAGGAGCGCCTCGCACAAGATCCGCGCGCCGCGCACGACATCTCGCGGAGTGTGGGCTGCGTAGTCTTCCTGAACCGTGGTCGCCGATGAGTTCAAGTTCGCCTCCATGGGTGCAGCCTCCGATTGCTCCTGAAGACCAAAAGGCCGTTATCCTTTTGCTCTGGATAACGGCCTTTGGCTTGTTTCGACTTAGGATTTCTCTTCGCCGGCCGTTATCCGCTGTGTATCAGCGGGATAGGGCCTACAATGACCTCAGTAATCAGACCGCGGCCACCAAAGGACGCAGGAAATGCCAGGGGCGAAAGCGGAGAGCCCCGTCTTATGGGCCTATCGTGAACCGATTCGCACTCAACCTTGCGCATCATTAGATTATGCTAAAACAGGTAACCATGTACCTCTAATGCCAGAACGACGTCAAATAAATAATTTTAATGGAACCTAGAAACCGGGAGAACCATTCACCAGCTCTCTCCCCTAGCTGCCGCGCCCAGCGCAAAGCTAGAGTCCTGCTTAGGAGGTTCTTGACAGCTATCGAGGACGGAGCCTGCTTCCGAAAGCGGGCTGATCAGGGTCAAACCGCGGGGTTGTTGACAGGATTGTCATAAGACAGCTAGATTGCCATCCTTTGCCATGTGATTTTTGAAAGCAACAGTATGTCACCGATATGTCGAGCCGATCATCTAAGGTGAAATTCAGGCAGGCAAAGGAGCCACAAAAGTGATCGCACTCAACGTCAATCGCAGGCAATACAGCGTGGATGTGGATCCGGCCACGCCGCTGCTGTGGGTGATCCGCGAAAACATCGGCCTAGCGGGCACTAAGTACGGCTGCGGCATGGCGCAGTGCGGGGCGTGTACGGTGCACATCGACGGCGAAGCCGTGCGCTCTTGCGTCACACCGGTCTCCAGGGCGGCTGGGAAAATCGTCACCACCATCGAAGGGCTCTCAGCGGACCTGAGCCATCCCTTGCAACAGGCTTGGATCGCCGAAGACGTGCCTCAATGCGGGTACTGCCAGTCGGGACAGATCATGAGTGCCGCCGTCCTGCTGCGCGAAAACTCCAAGCCGACAGATTCCGACATTGACGACGCCATGTCGGGCAATATCTGCCGCTGCGGGACGTATCCGCGGATCCGCCGGGCGATCCGCCGTGCGGCCCAACTGATGGCGTCGGGCGGTGCGAAATGAACATAGCGACCGGGATGAGACGGCGCGATTTTTTCAAGGCGGGAGCGGCTCTTGGCGGCGGCCTGCTGATCAGCTTTTATCTCCCTGAACTGAGCGGCACAAGCGAAACGGACCGCGCCAAAGAGACCTTTGCGCCTAATGCCTTCATCCGGATTGGAACGGATGACAGCGTGACGATCATCGTGAACAAGGCGGAGATGGGCCAAGGCGTTTACACGTCGATGCCCATGCTCATCGCCGAGGAACTCGAGGCTGACTGGAGCAGGATTCGCGTGGAATCGGCGCCAGTGGATCCCGCGTATAACCACGCTGTGTTCGGCATTCAGATGACGGGAGGCAGCACAAGCGTCAACTCGGAGTGGGAGCGACTACGCAAAGCTGGGGCCATGGCGCGGATGATGCTGATCGCCGCTGCCGCGCAGACCTGGAACGTCAATGCGCAAAGCTGTCGCGCGGAAAGCGGCTACGTAATCCATGCGGCCAGCAACCGGCGGCTCTCTTTCGGTGCTCTCGCGGACAGCGCGGTGAAGATGGAGCCGCCGAAAGAAGTCGTTCTTAAGGACCCGAAAGACTACAAGCTTATCGGCAAGCCCACGCATCGTCTCGACACGCCGTCCAAGATCAACGGCACGGCGCAATTTGGTCTCGATGTACGCATCCCCGGCATGCTCACAGCGGTGCTGGCGCGGCCGCCGGTTTTCGGCGCAAAGGCTGTCCGCATCAACGATGAGAAGGCCAAGAGCGTTCCGGGCGTAGCAGCCGTAGTCTCGGTGCGGGCGGGTGTTGCGGTGGTCGCCTCGGGCTTCTGGCCCGCAAAGCTCGGCCGCGATGCGCTGGATATCGTCTGGGAGGAGGGCCCGAACGCAACGCTTTCGACCGCAAGCCTCCGCGAACAGTACGCGAATCTGGCGAAGACACCCGGAGCTGTCGCGCGCAAAGATGGTGATCCGACGCAAACGCTCGCCAGCGCGGCGAAGCAGGTCACCGCGGAGTACGAAGTCCCCTATCTGGCGCACGCGATGATGGAGCCCTTGAATTGCTTGGTGGACTTGCGCTCAGACCGCTGTGAGATCTGGACCGGAACGCAGTTCCAGACCGTGGACCGGGCTGCGGCCGCCGCCGTGGCCGGGCTGAAGCCCGAGCAGGTGCAAATTCACACCACACTCCTCGGGGGTGGTTTCGGGCGTCGCGCGAATCCGGTTTCGGACTTCGTCGTCGAAGCCGTAGAGGTGGCCAAGGCGGTCGGGGCCCCAGTAAAGGTTATCTGGACTCGCGAAGACGACATTCGCGGCGGGTGGTATCGCCCGATGTGGTACGACCGGCTCGCTGCGGGCCTGGATGCAGCCGGAAATCCGGTTGCGTGGACGCACACGATCGTGGGGCAGTCCATCCTGGCGGGAACGATGTTTGAAAGCGTCATGGTCAAGAACGGCATCGATGGCTCATCGGTGGAAGGTGCGGCGGAGCTACCCTACGCGATCCCCAACGTCTTGGTCGATCTCCACAGCCCCAAAGTCGGTGTACCGGTGCAGTGGTGGCGCTCTGTCGGGCATTCTCACACCGGCTTTGTCGTCGAAAGCTTCCTGGACGAGCTGGCCCACACCGCAGGCAAAGACCCGTACGAGTTCCGCCGCGCGTTGTTGGCCCACCAGCCGCGGTACCTGGGTGTGCTGGAACTCGCCGCCAGCAAAGCGAAGTGGGGCGCGCCCTTGCCGGGCGGGCGGGCCCGGGGCATTGCCGTGCATTTCTCTTTCGACAGCTATGTCGCCCAGGTTGCAGAAGCCTCAGTAGCCGACGACGGCACCGTGCGCGTGCACCGCGTCGTCTGCGCGGTTGATTGCGGTCGCGTCGTCAATCCGGATACGGTCGTAGCGCAGATGGAGGGCGGAATCATCTTCGGCCTGACGGCCGCGCTCAAGGGCGAGATCACGCTCGAACGGGGCCGCGTCCAGCAACGCAACTTCCACGACTACCCCATGCTGCGCATGAACGAGGCTCCCGATATCGAAGTCTATATCGTGCCCAGCACAGAGCACCCCACCGGCGTCGGCGAACCGGGCGTGCCGGCTGTCGCACCGGCGGTTGCGAATGCCATCTTCGCGGCCACCGGCAAGCGCGTCCGGCGACTGCCGGTGCGCGCCTCCGACTTGCGCAAGGCCTGAAGCTCCATGACAGGGAGAGCCCGAATGCACATCAGATGGAACTGGAAGAGAAAGACCATTGCTGCTTTACTTCTAGGGGCCGCGTCGCTTTGGGCCGGAACAGGAAGGCTATCCACACGAGGAGGTAGCAGGGTCCGAGCTGACTACCCGGCAGGCCGGCCAGCAACTGTTCGCACCGTGTCGGATGATGCCGCGGCCCGCGCGGCATTCTTGGCTGCGGCGCCGGTTTTCACACATCCGCGGTGCCAGAACTGTCATCCCGCAGGCGACGCACCCTTGCAGGGGGACGATAGCCACCCACACGCGCAAAGCGTCAAGCGCGGCCCGGATGGGAGGGGCAAGTATGGGATGAAATGCAGCGCGTGCCATCAGCTCACGAATCTGCCCGGCGCCAACATGCCGCCAGGAGCTCCCAATTGGCACTTGCCGCCGCCGAACATGCGAATGGTGTTTGTGGGGAGGACCCCTGGCGAACTCTGTCGCCAGCTTAAAGATCCCTCGCAGAACGGAGGGAAAACAATTCACCAGATCATCGAGCACGTCGCCTCGGACAAGTTGGTTCTGTGGGGCTGGAATCCAGGGGAGGGACGCACCACCCCGCCACTCGGCCACACAGAGTTCGCCGGCCTCATGAATCAATGGGCGAGCAACGGGGCCGCCTGCCCGGAGACAGCGGAGAATCGATAGGGAGCCGGCTATCTTATGGCTGCCTGCATACGTCCAAGCCATACAGTGTTTCGAGAGGAGAGAACATGCAGAAACGTTTTGCGTTTTGTACTGTGCTTCTTCTAAGTCTCGCTGTTTTGACCGCCCCCGTCCTGGGCCAAGGGGATAAGAGCAAGCGTCCCAGCCCACCGGCCAAAGCCGATTGCAAGTTCGCCGGCGGCAAGACGATTACCGTGGACTACTCCAGCCCTCGCATGAACGGACGCAAAATTTACGGTGGGTTGGTCCCGTACGGGCAGGTGTGGCGCACCGGCGCGAACGAAGCGACCACGTTCGTCGCCAACACGGATCTGACCGTGGGCGGCAAAGCCGTGCCAGCGGGCGGCTACACCATCTTCACCGTCCCCAACCAGGACCAGTGGACACTGGTCATCAGCAAGAAAACTGGCGAGTGGGGGATCCCCTATCCCGGAGAAGGTGACGACCTGGCGCGCGTGGACATGAAAGTTGCGAAGCTCCCTTCGCCAGTCGAGAATTTTACCATCGGGTTTGACCAGGCTGGCACCAGTTGCACCCTGCGCATGGACTGGGAAACGACCCGGGCCTCGGTGGAAATCTCCGAAAAAAGATAGAACGTGGCGCTAAGTCAGTGAGTAAACGAGTCATGTCTTTATGCTAATGAATTGGAGATGTGGGCTGGATACTCCAATTTGCTCGGCAACCTTTGCTGGCCGGTCGTTCTACCCGAGATGCCGACGTATCGACAGTGATCAGAGAAACCCTGTGTAAGACGGCCTCAATTGGCTGCGCCGCGGACCAACTGCAGGAGGAAGGGCATATTTCCGAAAGTGTGTCCTATGACCCCGGGCCACGTGTTTTGAAGCCTTTGGCAAACGAACGCGAGTGCTAAACAAGTCGGGCACATGCGCACCATGTCCCAGAGAGTGGGTTGGAAGAAGATGTGGAACACGGCCCAAAGTGCGCCGTGAACAATCCATGCCCACTTGCCACAGGCTAGTTCCTGCCTGGGCAACACATATCCGCGCCACCACAACTCCTCTCCTCCCACATTGAAGATGAGAAGTATGGCCGCGTAATAAAAGACAAGCCACCAGGCACCGGCAAGTGGAATGCCCATGAAGTCTCCAGGACCAAAACGACTCAGGAACTCCTTCACAAACTCAGATTGCTCATAAAACCTTATCTTTTCGAGAAGGGGTTGAAGGGCTCCCAGGTTTCGCTTTGCCCATGTGAAACCTGCGATGAGCGGCCACAGGAATGCATTCTTCCGGCTCTCAATCCAGAGGGCTAGACCAGAGCCTACCAAGGCGATGCCGTCACCTACGTTCCCGCCGTACATAAAGCCGGCCAGGGCCATGCTCCACAACCATCCAGACCTATTCAAGCGGCGCAGGCGGAAACGATCTCTCACCCGGGGCCACGAGAGACTGTGCGTTTCCAGGCGAAGAGCAACCAGCGCAGCCGCAAGGAGAAGGGCCATGGGCAGGACCAGAATCACGTGATAGGTAACCCACCAGGTACTGCCGTGTAGTCGCATGACCGGACCCACTAGGTGAATGGCCAGCGTGAAGAGGGTTGCGGGCAGCAGAAACAGAACTAGCGCTGTTGTTAGGGATGCTGGCGCAATATTGGTCCTAGTCGTCACAAAGGGAGTATACCCATGTGCTGTCCTGGGCGAGGATTTTAGGAGCTTGGTGGTTTGCGGCATGACCTCTGAAGCCGGGGGATATACGGTTGAAGTTGGCGTGTTCGGCATGCGATGGTTCCTGCTGGCGGGTGGCGGTATAATGGGGAGATGCAGATGGCGCAGAAAAGTTCGCCGATGCAAGGTACTTCGCCGATGGCGCGCACCACGCGACCCGGGGCGATGAAGAGCGGACGATCCTTCGAGATGCACGGCACAACGATTCTGTGCGTGCGCCGGGACTCCAAAGTAGTGATGGTGGGCGACGGCCAGGTGACCCTGGGCGACAACGTGGTGAAGCACACCGCCCGGAAGACTCGGCGGCTCTTCAGCGACAAGGTGCTGGCGGGGTTCGCGGGGTCGACGGCAGACGCGATCTCACTGTTTGAGCGGTTCGAGAGCAAGTTGCAGGAGCATCACGGCAATTTGCAGAAGGCCTCGGTGGAGCTGGCCAAGGAGTGGCGCAGGGACCGTGCGCTGCGCCACCTGGCAGCGATGCTGATCGTGGCCGACGCGAAGTCCACGTTTGTGCTTTCCGGCAACGGCGACGTCATCGAGCCCGACGATGGCCTGTGCGCGATTGGCTCGGGCGGGCCGTTTGCGCTGTCGGCCGCGCGGGCGCTCGTCAAGCATACCAAGCTCGGCGCCAAGGAAATCGCGCAGGAGGCCATGCGCATCGCGAGCGAGATTTGCATTTTTACGAACGGCAACTTCACTCTAGAAGAATTGTAAGGGCGATCAGGACCCAATGAGGGGCCCTTCGAGGAAACCATGAGCGGCAAGGCGGACAAGGACGGCGTGATTTATCTCCCCGGCGAGCAGAGCGCGGCGCAGCCCGAGCCGGCGCCTTCTTTCGACGAGCTCACGCCGCGCGAAATCGTCGTCGAGCTCGACAAATATATTGTCGGGCAGACGGCCGCCAAGCGCGCCGTGGCGATCGCGTTGCGGAATCGCGTGCGCCGGCAAAAACTGCAGCCGGAGATGGCCGAGGAGGTTTTGCCCAAGAACATCCTGATGATCGGCCCCACCGGCGTGGGCAAGACCGAAATCGCGCGACGCCTGGCACGGCTGGCCGGGTGCCCGTTCGTGAAGGTAGAGGCGTCGAAGTACACCGAGGTCGGCTACGTGGGCCGTGACGTCGAATCCATGGTGCGCGACCTGGTGGAGACCGCCATCGACATGGTGCGCGAGGAAAAACTCGACGAGGTGGCCGAGCGCGCCGAGCAGGCCGCCGAGGAGCGCGTGCTCGACCTGCTGCTGCCGCCGACGCCGGTGCCGGGTGACGGCGCCAGCCGCGCGCTCGAAGTGGCGCATCAGGAGCAGGTCCTCCGGACGCGGGAAAAGCTGCGCGGCCAGCTCCGTGAGGGCAAGCTCGACCAGCGCATGGTCGAGGTGGAGGTGCGGGAGCGCTCGATGCCCGCGTTTGAGATCATCACGAATCAGGGCGTTGAGGAGATGGACATCAACGTCAAGGACATGCTCTCCGGGTTCTTCGGCCAGACCAAAAAGAAGCGCAAGATGACCGTCGCGGAAGCCTTAGACTACATGATCCAGGAGGAAGAAAACCGCCTGATCGACATGGACCAGGTAACGCGGATCGCCGTGGAGCGCGCCGAGCAGATGGGGATCATCTTCATCGACGAGATCGACAAGATCGCCGGGCGCGAATCGGGCCACGGACCGGACGTCTCGCGCGAGGGGGTTCAGCGGGACATCCTGCCCATCGTCGAGGGCACCACGGTGAACACACGGTACGGCATGATCCGCACCGACCACATCCTGTTCATCGCCGCCGGAGCGTTTCACATTACTAAGCCTTCGGACTTGATCCCCGAGCTGCAAGGCCGGCTGCCCATTCGCGTCGAGCTGACCTCGCTGGGGGAGGCCGAGTTCGTGCGCATCCTCACCGAGCCGAAGAATGCTCTGGTCAAGCAGTACACCGCGCTGCTGGATACCGAGGGAGTGAAGCTCACGTTCACCGAAGACGCCGTCAGCACGCTGGCCCGCTATGCGGCGCTGGTGAACGAGCAGACCGAAAACATCGGCGCCCGCCGACTGCACACGATCCTCGAAAAGGTGCTGGACGAAATCTCGTTTGAGGCGCCCGACCTTAAGAAGAAAACGATCAAGATCGACGTCGCCTACGTCACCAAACAGCTTGCCGACATCGTCAAGAACCAGGACCTGAGCCGGTACATCCTCTGAGCACTGAAAACCGAAAGGAGAAATGGAGAATAGGGAAGAGGAGTGCCGGACTGCGTGCCCGTTCGCTGCTGCCGCATGACACGCAGAAAACGGAAGATGGAGAATAGAAAAAGCAACTACACTGGCCCGCGCCGGCGCTCCTCCGCGCCCGACCCGATTTTCCATTTCCTATTTTCCATCTCCTGTTTTTGCGCGCTCCTGGGCTGCGCCGCGCCCGGCGAGCCCACATATAGGCACCCCCCCGTCCCTGAAGCCATCGGGGACCTGGCGGCGCGCCCGGTGGGCGACGCCGTGGTGCTGACGTTCACCTTGCCGCGAAACACCATCGAACATCGGCCCCTGGCCGAGCCGCCGGCGGTGGAAATCTTTCGCAGCATGATTCCCAAGGGCGCGGGACCCGGAAAGCTCTCCATGCGGCTGGTCTATACGATCCCCGGAGCGTTGGTGGACACCTATCTCAGCGCAGGCCGATTCACGTTTTCCGATCCGCTGCCCCCGGAGGAACTAGCCGCGAGCGCGGGCGGGCAGATGGTTTATATGGTGCGGACGCGCGCGGCGAAGCGTCGCGCCTCGGCGGATTCGAATGTGGCGGCGTTGCGTGTTTATCCGGTGCCGGAGCGGATCCGCGACCTCCGCGCCACGGTCACTGAAAACGCCATCGAACTTTCTTGGTCTCCGCCCACGCGTACGACCGCCGGCACCCCGCTGGCGCCCCCAGCAGGCTACCGCATCTATCGCGCCGAGGTGGAGACAGGCCCCGCCTCGGCTAGCCAAACCGGCGAATCGGCCGCCGCGCAAGACGTGTCGAAGGTCAAACTGAAAACGCCGCTCGAGCTGCTGGGCCCGACGGCTTCGGCTACGTTACGTGACACGCAGTTTGAATTCGGCCGCACTTATCTCTACGTCGTCCGCAGTGTTGCCCAGTATGAGGCCGATTCGGTCGAGTCGGCCGATTCTTTGCCGGCGATCGTGACGCCTCGCGACACTTTCCCTCCCGCGGCGCCCAAAGGGCTGGTGGTGCTGGTCGTGCCGGCAACCCCACAGGCTCCGGCGCACATCGAACTATCCTGGGAGATCAGTCCAGAGCCGGATTGGGCCGGGTACTACGTCTATCGAAGTGAACAACCCGACACATCGGGCCAACGGCTGAACCGAGAACTATTGCTTGCTCCGGCCTTTCGTGATATGTCGGTACTGCCGGGCCGGCGTTATACCTACCGAGTCAGTGCTGTGGACCGGGCCGGCAACGAAAGTCCGCTGAGTAGCGCGGTAACGGTTGAAGTACCCCTTTCCGAGCCGTAAGGACGGACGGATCCTAGGGATTAAGGCTGAGCCCATGCCCAGCTTCCAGCCCCCAGGCTCTCGATGGTTTTCTTGGCTGCGCAACGCGACGTTGCGCATCGGCATCCTCACTGGGGTGTATCTGTCCGCGGTTCTGTGGGCCTGGCTGGTAGTCGCCAATCGCATTCCCTGGTCCGCCAACTTTGCCCTTCCCCGCAACGCCGCCGCTGCTGCGATCGTGTTACTCGTGATGTTCATTCCTCTCGGCCGCTTCCTGCGGTCGCCGGGGCGGCTGTTTGCTTCTGGGGTCATGGGCTGGGCCGTGCTCACCTTCACCTATCTGATCCTGGGAATCTTTTTTCAGCGGCTGCACAGCCGTATGGGACCCTTTCATTTGTTCATGCTCGGTGCAGCCACTTATGGTTGTTCCGCCGTGCTCGCGTGGGTGTGTTCGCTGGCGCTGGCAGCGCGACATCAACCGATGGTGGTGCTGCGCCGGCGCTCCCCCTGACCCACCCAATGAAGCTTTGTCGGTTCCAGCCGCTCTTGTTCAGTGTCGAGAAGCTTGGGGGTCGCGGCTCTGAGGAGCGTCCGGAGCCCCGCTACGGCGTCATCGCTGGCGAAACGCTTCGGGAGATTTCGGGCGACATCTTCGGTTCGTGGCAAGCTACCGACCGCGCCTGGCCGCTCGCTGAAGTGAAGCTGCTCCCCCCGGTGATGCCCAGCAAGATCGTCTGCCTGGGGCGCAATTTCCGCGAGCACGCCGCCGAACTGGGTCACGATGTTCCGAAAGAGCCGTTAATCTTCCTTAAGCCGCCTTCGGCGATCATTGGTCCTGAAGAGCCCATTGTGCTCCCGCCCATCTCTCAGCGCGTGGACTACGAAGGCGAGTTAGCCGTGGCGATCGGCCGGCTCTGCTCACAACTCGCGCCCGACGACGACGTCCGTACGTACATCCTGGGGTACACTTGTCTCAACGACGTGACCGCACGCGACCTGCAGAAGGCGGATGTGCAGTTCACCCGCGCAAAGGGCTTCGACACCTTCTGCCCACTCGGACCCGTGATCGAGACCGACCTCGATCTAACCGCTGTGATAATTCAAACCTATGTTAATGGCCAGCGGCGACAGTCCGCCCGCGGCACGGAGATGATCTTCCCCGTTGATGCTATAATTCGATGGGTGTCGCGCGTGATGACGCTGGTACCAGGCGACGTCCTCGCCACCGGCACCCCGGCGGGGGTCGGCCAGCTGCACGGCGGCGACATGGTGGAGGTGGTGGTCGGCGGCGTGGGCACGCTGCGCAATCCGGTGATCGCGGGACTTTAGCGGCACGCAAGGGCATTTGAGCGTGCGGAGGAACCGCGACGCAGGGATTGACTGGACGCAGCTTGTCAGTCAGGAGCGCAAATGAAGTTCTTTCTGGATACGGCGAACCTAGAGGAGATCCGCCAGGCCGCCTCGCTGGGTGTGCTCGACGGCATCACCACCAATCCTTCGCTGGTGGCCAAAGAAAAGCGACCCTTCCGCGAGCACATCCTGGAAATCTGCGAGATCGTTAAGCCCGGTGTAGTGAATGTGGAAGTAGTTTCAACCGATACGGCCGGAATGCTGCGCGAAGGCCGGGAGTTCGCCAGTTGGCACCCCAACATTGTGGTGAAGGTGCCCATGACACCGGACGGTTTGCGCGCGCTGAATACTCTGGTGCGCGAGGGCATTCGCATAAACGTCACGCTGGTCTTTTCGCCGGCGCAAGCGCTGATCGTGGCGAAGGCCGGCGCGTATTTTGTCAGCCCGTTCCTCGGGCGCCTGGATGACGTTGCGCAGGATGGCCTCGGCGTGCTGCATGAGATCCTGACCATCTATCGCGCGTATAATTTCCAGACGCAAGTGCTGGCGGCCAGCCTGCGCCATCCAATACACGTGGTCGAAGCCGCGAAGATGGGAGCGCACATCGGCACCATGCCGTTCAAGGTATTCGAGCAACTATTCAAGCACCCGCTAACCGACCGCGGGCTTGAAGGATTCTTGAAAGATTGGGAGAAGGCGCGCGAGGTGCTGGGCGACATCGTCCAAGCGGCCACCGCGGGCAAACGAGGGCGTTGAGACAGGCAGGAATCGATTGGCGGATTCTGCTGGGGGCCGCTACGGCCGCAGCCGTAAGTGCGAGCGCCGCTTTCTACTGGTGGCGCCGACATCCTCCCGACCCTGAAGAAATCGAACGGCAGCGGCGCTCCCATCTGAATCAGGTCGGGCGCATCGTTGAAGGCCAGGTCGTTGAGCTGCGCGAAACTCCGGCGCAGGCCGCGGAGCCAAGCGGTGGACTCGGGCTCTTCCAGAAAAAACACGGTCCGGCGTTGGCGAATTCGGGGCGCACACTGGTCTGCTATAGCTATTCGATTTCCGGGGTAACTTACGAAACCGCGCAGGATATTACTGGGCTCGAGGAGCGAGTTCATCTCGAGCGCCTGGTGGCTGGGCAGCCCGCCAGCGTCAAGTACGATCCGGCCAATCCCAGCAATTCCATTCTAGTAGCCGACGACTGGTCCGGCCTGCACTAAGCTCGCGGCCCTTGAAGTCGCCTACGCGGAAAAATGATGCAGTTCCCGTTTCAGCCCCCTAGAGGTATCCTTCCCCAGGTCCCTTCGGGCAGCGCTACGTTCCTGCAAAAAGATGACGCGCTATTTCGACACTTGAAGTTCCGATGAAGAGACTCCTCGCCAGCGTTCTCACTGCGCTGCTGGTCGTGACGATGACGCTTGCCGCGGTGTTCCTGCTGACCAAGGCCAGCCTCGTCGTTGCCAAAATGACCAACCCGCTGATGCGCGCCGTGGCGGTGATCGCCGAGCTCGTCCTGGGGGTTGTGCTTCTGCTTGGCACCGTTTACCTGGCCGTGCGGCTGGCCGTGCGCATTTTCGGCGGCGGGCCCCCACCGCAGCCCGACTAGAATCGTTTTCAAGAACGTCGACAAGTCTTTGTTCTTCCGAGCGAGGGATCTCTCTGGTTCTTGTACGACCCCCACCGTAGGACAGATTGCTTCCGGCAGGGCTGAAATCTTCGATCAGGGCTCGGAGTTACAGGCTCCTAGTATGGAAAGCGCGGCGCTTGCCCAACGCGCTTGCCCTGTGGCACGCTTGCGCGAGAGCAAATTCGGATGGGGCACAGCAAGGGGCGAAGCGGATGGCGATTCATCAGAAACTCCACGACCGGCTGGAAGAACTTCGCCGGCGTAACGCGGAAGCCGAAGCCGGTGGCGGGCCGGACCGTCGCGAGCGGGAACACAAGGCCGGCAAGCTGACCGCGAGGGAGCGGATCGCGTTGCTGCTGGACGAGGGCAGCTTCGAGGAACTCGACAAATTCGTCACGCACCGCTGCACTGACTTTGGCATGGAGGAGCACCGCCCGGCGGGCGACGGCTTCGTCACCGGCTACGGCCGCATCGACGGCCGGCTGGTCTACGTCTTTGCGCACGATTTTACAGTGTTCGGCGGCTCGCTCTCCGAAGCCAACGCCGCGAAAGTCTGCAAGATCATGGACCTGGCCATGCGTGCGGGCGCGCCGGTGATTGGCCTGAACGACTCGGGCGGCGCGCGCATTCAGGAAGGAGTGATGTCGCTGGCGGGCTACGCGGACATCTTCCTGCGGAATACGCTGGCGAGCGGCGTCATCCCGCAAGTCAGCGCGATTATGGGGCCGTGCGCCGGCGGCGCCGTCTATTCGCCCGCCATCACCGACTTCATCTTCATGACCCGTAACACCTCCTATATGTTCGTCACTGGGCCGGACGTGATCAAGACGGTGACGCACGAGGAGGTCACCAAGCAGGACCTGGGCGGCGCGATGACCCATAACGCCACCAGCGGCGTCGCCCACTTCATCGCGCGCGACGACGCCGAATGCCTGGCGATGATCCGCGAGCTGATGAGCTTCCTGCCGTTGAACAATCTCGAGGACCCTCCGCGTCGCGTCACGGCCGACCCGTGGGACCGCGTCGAGATAGCTCTCGACCACTTGGTGCCCGTGGACCCGATGCTGCCCTACGACATCAAAGACGCTGTCCAAGCGGTCGTGGACGAAAACTATCTCTTCGAGGTGCAGGAACACTACGCCAGAAACATTGTCGTGGGCTTTGCCCGGCTGGACGGCCGGCCCGTGGGGATCGTCGCCAACCAGCCGGCGATCTTGGCGGGCTGCCTCGACATCAATGCCTCGGTGAAAGGCGCGAGGTTTGTGCGCTTCTGCGACGCGTTCAATATCCCGCTCGTCACGTTTGAGGACGTGCCGGGCTTCTTGCCCGGCACACAGCAGGAGTTCGGCGGGATCATCAAGCATGGCGCCAAGCTGCTTTTCGCCTATGCCGAGGCCACCGTGCCCAAGCTCACCGTGATCACGCGCAAGGCTTACGGCGGGGCCTACTGCGTCATGGCCAGCAAACACATCCGCACCGACGCGAATTTCGCCTGGCCCACCGCCGAAATCGCGGTGATGGGGCCGGAAGGCGCGGTCAATATCGTTTACAAACGCGAGCTCGACCGCGCCCCCGAGGCTGAGCGCGAACGCCTGCGTCAGGAAAAAATCACTGAGTTCCGGGAACGCTTCGCCAATCCCTACGTCGCTGCCGAGCGCGGCTACATTGACGCCGTCATCGAGCCCTCGCAGACCCGCGCCAAGCTCATCACCGCGCTCCGCGCCCTGGAAACCAAGCGCGACTCCAACCCTAAAAAGAAGCACGGCAACATCCCGCTCTAGTGGATGGTCTGTTGACTAGAGTCATCACCGGTATTATCCTTCGTAGCGTGTCGTATACGCCCTACTATCAAACTCATCTAGGGAGAGCCTACCTGGGCGACTCTCTAAGAATCATCCGTCAATTGGCTGACGATTCGGTCGACTTAGTGATGACTTCGCCGCCTTTCGGCCTTGCTTTCAAGAAGGAGTACGGTAACCCCGATTCAGACGAGTACGTAGAGTGGTTCCTGCCACATGCGCGCGAGATGAAAAGGGTTATCAAGAAGAACGGAAGCATCGTGATAGACATAGGCGGAGCCTGGAAGAAAGGAAACCCAACTCGATCTCTTTATCAGTTCAAGCTCCTGTTAACTCTCTGTGAGGAGGTTGGTCTTCACCTTGCCCAGGACTTTTATTGGTTCCGACCGGCGGTGCTGCCCGTGCCTGCCGAGTGGGTCGCCGTGAGGCGGATTCGGGTGAAGGACTCAGTGAACTGTATTTGGTGGTTGAGCAAGACCGAATGGCCGAAAGCCAACAATCGAAATGTGCTGCAACCGTATAGCAGAGATATGATACGGCTCCTCCAAAAAGGGTACAGGCCAAAGCTTCGTCCGTCCGGCCATTTCGTGACGCCCAAGTTTATGAATGACCGTGGTGGCGCGATTCCACCGAACCTTCTACAAGTGGGCGGCAATGAATCCAACAGCTACTATCTCAAAGCTTGTGAAAAAGCCGGGCTTAAACCCCACCCGGCCCGCTTCCCGAGAGAAATACCGGAGTTTTTCATAAAGCTTACTACGGAGGAAGTGGATTTGGTTCTGGACCCATTCGCCGGTTCAAACGTGACTGGCGAGGCCGCTGAGTTTACCAACAGGCGTTGGATCGCCATAGAAATCAGGAAGGACTATTTGGAGGGATCACGTTTCCGCTTTGAGGAACCAGAGCTCTTTCGCAGCGCATCTGCTCGTTAAGTCTTCCGGCGTTCCGCTGAAGCGATCATGGTGCTGAGAGGCATATCGAGTGCCTCGGCCAAGCTCTTCGCCGTCTCTAGAGTTGGATGACGCTTTCCGCGTTCGATCATGCTGACGAAGGTCCGATCCAAATCGGCAAGCTCGGCGAGCTTTTCTTGAGAAAGTCCCCGTCGAGTGCGGACTTCCCGCACGACTTCTCCGAATCTGGCTGAAAAGCTCACCAATCGCTACACCAAGCGCAGTACGGAAACCAAATCCTCGCGCCAGTAGCCAGAATAAGGCGTGGATTCTCCCAGGGAGACTCTATTGTCGATGCGGCCCCGATAGACTTTGTGGCGTGCGAGCTTTGCGGTAGGGATGAATCGAAATTCCCACCGATTAGTTTGGTTGAAGAGGCACGCCGCAAGGACTTGGAATTCTGAAGGCTTATAAAACCTGCCTTGTGGTCCAACCGTTTTCGCGTATCGGGTCCTCATGAAATCGACCGTAATCTCTCCGGCTCTCAATGTTTTTTGAACGTTCTTACATTCGATGAGATATCTGCGTCCTTCAAAAAGCACCCTGCAATCCGATTTTCCTTCCTCGACCGGGGAACCGAAGTCAGTGATCTGGCGCGTGTCACGCAATGTAGTCAGATACTGTCGAAGATGCTCTTGCGCTATCCCTCCCTTAACCGCTACTAGCAAGCGATTATTTCTATGGATTACGTCGAGGATGGCAGAAGCGTGCAGCGCAAACATCTTCTCGAGCGGGTGCTCTTCGCTCATAGACATGAATCTGGCAACATGCCCCCTATGTGACTGATAGTCTACGGACTATAGTCATATATCACTCTCGGGAGCGCGACGAGATCTGGGGGATTTGTGAAATCCTCGTCCACGCCCGAATGACTCGTGCCGGGGCGTGCTAGAATCGCTCCTCGACCTCAGAGACGCCTCCATGTTCAAGAAGATCCTGATTGCGAACCGGGGTGAGATTGCCATCCGCATCCTGCGCGCCTGCCGCGAGCTGGGCATTGGCGCGGTCGCCGTGTTTAGCGAGGCGGATCGCGCCTCCCTGCATGTGCGGCTGGCCGACGAGGCCTATCCCATCGGCCCATCACTCTCGCGCGAGAGCTACCTGCGGATCGACAAGCTGATGGATGTTGCGCGACGCGCAGACTGCGATGCCCTCCATCCCGGCTATGGCTTTCTCGCGGAAAATCCCGAACTTGCGCGGGCCTGCCTCGCCGCCGGGATCACTTTTATTGGGCCCGCGGCGGAAGCTATGGAGCAGATGGGCTCGAAGACGGCGGCGCGGCAACTGGCGCGTCGCGCCGGCGTGCCCACTGTGCCTGGCGTGGTAGAGCCGATCGAGGGGCTCGAAAAGGCGAGCCAGCTCGCGCGAGACATCGGTTTCCCGGTGCTGCTCAAGGCCGTCGCCGGAGGCGGCGGCAAGGGTATGCGCCTGGTGACCGGCGAAGCCGAGCTGCCCGCGGCGTGGCGCGATGCCAGCTCGGAAGCGCTCAACGCTTTCGGCGACCCGCGGCTGTATATTGAGAAATATCTCGACCGGCCGCGGCACATTGAAATCCAAATCCTTGCCGACCAGCATGGCCACATCGTTTACCTCGGCGAGCGCGAATGTTCCGTGCAGCGGCGTCACCAAAAAGTGATCGAAGAAGCGCCTTCGCCGGTGGTGGATGCTCCGCTGCGCCGGGCCATGGGCGAGGCGGCGGTGAAACTGGCGCGCGCCGGAGGTTATACCAACGCCGGCACGGTCGAATTCCTGGTGGACGCCGCACGCAACTTTTATTTCCTCGAGGTAAACACGCGCCTGCAGGTTGAGCATCCGGTCACCGAAGCGATCACCGGCCTCGATCTGGTGAAGCTGCAGGTGCGTATCGCTGCGGGTGAGCCGCTGTCATTTGCGCAGGAAGATGTGGCCCTCCGCGGCCACGCCATCGAGTGCCGCCTCTACGCCGAAGACCCGGACAACAATTTCTTCCCCTCGCCGGGCACAATCCTGGCGCGGCGCGTGCCCTCCGGTCCCGGCATTCGCTTGGATGACGGCGTCTATCCTGGGTGGACGGTGCCCACTGAGTACGATCCGCTGCTCGGCAAACTGATCGCCTGGGGCGCCGATCGCGGCGAAGCTCTGGCGCGAATGCGGCGCGCGCTCGAGGAGTACTACGTCAGCGGTATCAGAACAAACGCGGGGCTTTTCAGGCGCATCCTGGCCGACCCGGAATTTGCGCGCGGCGAGATTCATACTCGCTGGCTCGACGAGTGGCTGAAAGCGCCCGCAGCCGCGACTGAATCTGGCTCCGCCCGCGATCCCCGCGCTGCGGCTGGAGTCGCTGGGGCCAAATCGGAGCACGTCGCCGGCCGCCAAGGCAGTGTCGAAGATGCGGCGCTGCTGGCCGCTGCGCTCTGGCACCTCAGTAAGAATGGCTCGTCGAGCACTGCAGGGAGCGCCGCGGAGAAACCGGAGTCGCGCTGGAAGCTCGAAGGCCGCCGCGCGCAACTCGACCGCGCCCCAGGGCGATAGATCTGCGGCCGAAACTGCGGCCAAACCGACAGGGCCCAGGAGCACACCATGAAATGGATCACCAGGCAAAACATCAAAGTCGATCGCGTGGCCTGCCCCTGGCTGATCCGGCGCTTCATTGATGACAAGGCTCAGTTTCTTTTCGCGCCGGAGAACGAGGTGCTGGCCATCGCCGCGCGGGAAGACGCTGTGCCGTTTGACATGCCTCGCAATCCGGAGCTGAAGTTCACCCACCACAAGGGCCTGTGCACGTTTGAAGTCCTGCTGCGCGAGTTCGACCTGAAAGAGCCGACACTCGCCCGCTTGGCGAAGATCGTTCACGCGGCCGACATCAGCGGTGAGGAGCACACCGCGCCCGAGGCGCCAGGGCTCAAGGCGATCGCTGAAGGCTTCCATGCACTCAACCTCAGCGATGAGAAACGCCTAGCCTACGGTTTTCCCATCTATGACGCGCTCTATGCCTGGTGCGAAGGCCGCGCAAAAGCTGCAGCCAAGAAGAAGTAAATCATGAAGCGCTTTCCCGCCCTCGTCGCCCTACGCTCGATTCTACTTCTCTCTGCCTCTGCCGCAGTGCAGCAAGCAGTGGAAAATTCATGCCAGGGCGTTGAGAAGGTGTTCGACGGCGCCAAGGCGGAGACTCATGTCTGCGGCGGCCGCGGCTGGCGCGCCGTACTCGACAAAGTCAGCCACGTTTGCGGTCCGCTACAGCATCCCCCACCGGCGCCATGAAACTCGAGGTGCGCATCAGCGGCCCTGGAGGTCAGCGAGAAAGAACGCGAAGCCTCGAGCTTGAGCGCGAGGGCGGCCGGCTGCGGGTAACGCTCGACGGCCGCCAGCTCGAAGCCGACGCCGTCGAGATCGCACCAGGAACCTACTCAATTTTGCTAGCCGGGCGGTCGTTTGAAGTGCGCGTGCTGCCGGTGGAAGGCGGCCTCCGCGTCCACATCGGCGCGGAAGAGTTTGCCGCTAAGGTGCTCGACCCGCGCGCGTGGCGCGGCAAGCGCAGCGGCGTGCTCGAAGCCGAGGGCCGCCAGCAGATCATCGCGCCGATGCCGGGGAAAGTAGTGCGACTGCTGGTGAAGGCGGGCGACGCGGTCGAGGCCGGTCAGGGGCTGCTGGTAGTCGAAGCGATGAAGATGCAGAACGAAATCCGCGCGCCAAAGACCGGCAAGGTCGAGCGGATGCTGATCAGCGAAGGCCAAGCCGTCAATGCCGGCGAAGTCCTCGCCGTCATCACCTGAAGGACTCCCAGGAAGCAACACGAACAACCGACCGAGTTGGGTACGCTCCCAGTTCTGTCTCCGGACTCATTTTTTTTCCGCAATGCCCGGCACGGCCGGCAGTTTCCCGGCCGACTCGAGTACCTGGCGCGCCAGGTAGTTGGTCACGCGGGCTTCATCGCGAGCAGTGGCGAGGTAGGCGGCGCGGATCAACTGTTCCTTGCGGTTGCGCAAGGTGTCGCGGATGGTCTGCTGCACCTGCGGATCGGCGAGGTCGCGCTGCCCCGGGGCTTCGCGAGCGATCAAGCGCAGGATGCGGTAGCTATCGCGCAGGGCAATGACGCCGCTGGTCTGGCCGGGTTTCAGCGCCAGCACAACCTTCTTCAGCGCCGGGTCCGACTGGCTTAGCGCAGATTCCGGGACGTAACCGAGGTCGCCGCCGGTCGTGGCGGTGGTGGGATCCTCCGAATAGTCCATAGCGAGGGTGGCGAAATCGGCGCCGCCCGCGAGACGTTCGAGCAGCGTCGCGCACTTGTGTCGCGCTTCAGCCTCGGTGGTGGCATCGTCGTTCTTGCGGTTGCGCAACAACGGGTCCTTGCGTGGCGTGACGACGATCTGTGCGATGCGGTACTGCGGCTCGGCGACGTTGAACTGACTGCGGTTCTGGTTGTAGAAGTCGGTGACGTCCTGGTCGGTGATGGTGACCTTGGCCACCACCTCTTTGTTGATCAGCTTCTGGATGGAGAGCTGGCGGCGGAGGTCGCGCTTCAAGTCGTCCACGGTGAAGCCGCGGTCCTTCATCTGCCGCTGGAACTCGTCTTCCGTGTAGGGGCTCTTGAACTCGGTGAACTTGTCTTCGACTTCGCCGTCGCTGGCCTCGAGGCTGAGCTTTTTGGCGCGCTCCAGCAGGATTTCATTGTTGATGAGCTCGTCGAGGATGTTCAGCTTGAGTGACAGCGCCTCCTCCTGGGAAGGTTCCTGAGTCTCGCGGGTAACGCGGCTGCGGTAATACTTTTCTACTTCGTCGCGCTTGACTGCCTCGCCGTTCACAACGGCCCAGACGTCAGGCGCCGGCGGGCCCTGCTTTTTGCAGGCTGGCGCAACGCTCAGAGCCGCCAGGATTCCCAGGCCAGGCAGCCAACGCTTCACGACAGGAACTCCTTTTCAATGGGATGCAGGGAACCCGCCTCAGGCGAGTTCAGGCGGCCTTCTTCACTAGGCCGGAACGCAGGCAGGCAGTGCAGACGCGCACATGCTTGCGCACGCCGTGGATGATCGCGCGGACGCGGCGCAGGTTCGGATTCCAGCGGCGCCGGCGGACATTGTTGGCGTGGCTGATGATGTTTCCGTAGCGCGGCCCTTTGCCGCAAATCTCGCATCTCTGGGCCATCACTGCTCCTCGCACAAAAAATTGGGGTTAGACAAACACGCCATCCTAACAGAGAAATCCCATTGCCGGAAGTTATTTCGACTTGCGCTGAAGCGCCGCCATCTGGGTATCGTTGTCCGGCACGAAGTAGCCGACCACGATGCCCATTGCGCCGCCGGGGAGGGGTTTGCCTTCCGGGTTATCGTAGGTCGCGGTGACCCGGAGGCGCTCGCCGCGGTTCAGCCGGTAGCCGCCACGATCAAGAAATGTCTGGACCGGCATCGCCACGATGCGACCAGCCGCATCGAGTTTCGCGTCCAGCGCGGCAACCTCTTCGTTGCGGGTCAGGTTCTCCAGCACGAGCCGCCGGCCGTAGTCGTGCAGGTGCCCCCCTACGCCCAGCAGCGTGCCAGCATACTTCACGGTGATTTCGCCGGTGGTGACATTCTTGCCCGCCTTCAGGTCGTAGCCGGAATGGCCGCACTGCATCACGTCGAACCAGGTGGGATAAACACTTTTGATTGGCTCGGTCATCTGCCCCGCAGCAGCGCTGCCAGCGCGGTATTCGATGCGGATTTCGAGGTAGGTTTGGGGATGCGAGGTGTCAGTCGGATTGTGAAACATTGTCTCAATGCGGATGCGCTCACCCTGGCGCACGCGATAGCCGTAGCCGGGCACCGCGGGCCAGTCGTTCATCTCGCCACCTGCGCCGAAGAGGTGTTCTTCCTTGTTAGGACACAGAAAATCGGAGCGGCTCGTGTTCCAAAACGCGACGTGATGGAGCAGACGGCCCGGCTCGGGGTTGCCGGCAACATCCACCAAGCGCGGGTGATAGCCCACCAGCCACCCGTCGATCGGCACCGCCCAGAACAGGTCGGGTGGCTGCGCCGTGGCCATGTGGTCGGTATGTGCCGGCAGATCAACCGGACCCAGCCGCAGGGTCATCTCTTGGGCGGCGTCATCCTTCACCTCGAGTTTTACCCCCGCCGCCGTCTGGTGCGCCATGCCGTGGTGGTTGTGCTGCGGATGCTCGTGCTGCGCGGAGACTGTGTTCGCACCCCCGAAAATCATTCCTAAGATCAAGACATAGAAAACCGAGCGCTTCATGCGAGCCTCCCTGGCGATCGATCGGCGCTCTACTCGAGCGCCTTATTCTTACTTGATCATACGCCGGCAGGACATCAGCTTCCAGAAAGCAGCGCCGCAACGTGCGTCCCCTGCAACCCGTGTTGTCACCACCGTCAGGCCGTCAATTTGCCCGCCCAGCTGCGGAGCACCCCGGCGCTGAACACTCCTCACACTGCCAGGTGGCTCCGCGCCATTAGTGGAGAAGCTTGTCTAAAAAAGAGTGTGACATCGGCGCGCGCCTGACAGGCTCATTGCGTTCCAAGTTTCCTATGCAGCAAGCGCGACTTGACCCAACCAGCGGATCTGCCTCACAATGAGCCACAGCAGCGGGCGTGTAGCTCAGTTGGGAGAGCATCTGCTTTGCAAGCAGGGGGTCGCCGGTTCGAGCCCGGCCACGTCCACCAACCATCCCCTGAAAAATCAATTAGTTGTCAGTCTGCTCTCTTCGCGAACTGCACTTGAACCAACTCTTGTTTGTTCAGGCGCGATAGGCCTCGTAACAGCTAGGG
>Ga0209055_1000280_pt1 | contig 36462 bp, 36 predicted proteins | sample GraSoiAngelo_110_FD_185875 | JGI IMG/M metagenome (GOLD analysis project Ga0209055, IMG submission 185875) | Grasslands soil microbial communities from the Angelo Coastal Reserve, California, USA - 14_0903_12_30cm (SPAdes) (version 2) | ecosystem: Environmental > Terrestrial > Soil > Grasslands ... | reverse complement strand
ATTCAGAACCGCGGGCCAGCGGTCTGTGAGCGTCGCGAGGGGATCGCGGCGTGGCAGGAAGCCACGCTCTGGTGAGACATCGAAAGAGCTGAGATCCATATTTTAGTGTAGCACAGCGCATGTTCCGCAGCTCACTGGAGCTTCTCGACCCGGACGCCGATCAGACGGATGGGTTTCAATTTCGGGTTCTCCCGTCGGTCCAGGAACGGCACCAGGAGCTTCCATGCTTCGAATTCCAGGGTCGCCGCGGAATCAGCCGGCTGCGGGAGCGTGTGGGCGCGCGTGTGAGTTTCGAAGTCGGCGAACCGGGCCTTCACGACGACCGTGCGGAACTGCCGGAAGCCCTCCGCTGAGAGCTGTTGCATGGCCTCTTGGCACAGGTCCTTGAGGCGCTCGCCGATGAAGATCGCGTCGAGGGTGTCCTGATCGAAGGTTTCCTCCTCGCCGATGGACTTTGGCTCGTAGTTCTCTTGAAGCGGCGTCTCGTCTAGGCCGCGGATCATGTCGTAGAACTCCGCGCCGCGCTTGCCGAACATCTCGTGTAATTCCTCCCGCGAGAACCGCTTCAGGTCCCGCACGAGCCGGACCCCCTGTTTCGCCAGCTCCGCGTCGGTCTTGGGGCCGATGCCGGGGATCTTGCGGACAGGCAACGGCTCGAGGAACGCTTCGGCCTCTTGCTCGCGAACGACGGTGAGGCCGTCCGGCTTCTTCTCGTTCGAGGCGATCTTCGCGATCAGCTTGTTGGGCCCGATCCCGACCGACGCGGTCAAGCGCTCGCGGTCCCGGATCGCCTGCTTGATGTCCCGGCAGACCGCTTCCGCCTTCTCGTACGAGCCGGCAAAGCTGAGGTCTGCATAGGCTTCGTCGATCCCCGCTTCCTCCACGACCGGGGCCAAGCCCCGGATGATCGCCATCACGCGCTGAGAGACCTCGGCGTACTTCTTCATGTCCACGCTCAGAAACACGACAGGCGGCTTGCCCTGGCGCCGGGCGGCCTCCGAGAGCCGCCAGGCCGTGGAGATCGGCATGGCCGAGTGGATGCCGTATGCGCGCGCCTTGTAGTTGGCCGCAGCCACGACGCCGCGGCCTTTGCCGCCCTCGGGATCGGCGCCGACGGCGATCAGCAGCCCGCGAAAGCGCGGCGTGTCCCGTTCTTCGATCGCCGCGTAGAACGCGTCCATGTCAATGTGTGCGACGATGCGCATGGATCGTCCATCCATTGTACGGCGGGTCCTGTCGGCAAGCAGCCCAGCCGAGCCGGGAACCCGTTGCTCTTTGAGCGGGTCCTGCCCCCGCATAGCCCATCGCAGCTGGGCGTTTCGCCGTCGAGGCCCCGCAGACTCGGCTGTACGCCCCGCGCTGCATCTGGGCGCCCATGCGGTGTCACCCGCTCGATTGCAACGGGTGGCTTCGGCGTCGAGGCCCCGCAGACTCGCCTGTACGCGCTGCGCTCGATATGGGCGCCCAGCTTGCCGCCACCCGCTTTCGCAGGTTAAGGCGGACCAGAGGAACGATGTCTTACATGAGGTGATCTAAGATCTCGGACCAGGTGTGCACGCGGCGGACGTTGGGGTGGGCGAGGGGAGTGGCATTCCACGGGCGTGTGAGCAAATAGACGGTGGCACCGGTCTCGGCGATCAGGTGGGCGTGCTCGTGGCGGTCCTCGATGAAGGCGTGGTAGGGGATGCCGAGCGCGTGCTTGTCGTCGTTGAAGTGGAGCTGATCGTAGGGCAGGCCCTTGGCGCGGAGCCAGTACTCGGTGCTGGCTTTGGACTCGGGGTTGCGGCTGGTGACCAGCGCGATCTCATAGCGGCCTGCGAGTTGTTGCATCGCGGTCTTCGCGCCTGGCACGACCTTCAGGGTCCGGCACGCCTCGACATTGAAGATTCGAAACACTTGCCTGAGCTGCTCCTCGGTGACTCCGTAGGTCATGTAGTCGTACTGGGTCATCTGATGCTCTTTCAGCGTGATTCCGTAGAGCTTCCGGAACAGGGCCCGCAGACGCGCGTCTGACTCCGCCAGGACGTTGTCAATGTCCACCCCCAAAATCGGTTTACCCGGTCTTGCGCGTTTTCTCATGACGGGCCGCCTCCCGTCAACTCCTTCAACGCCGCGTCGGCAAGACGCCGGACATCCGCGTTGGCGTCCTTGAGCGCGGCGGCGAGCGCGGGCCTGGCGGCCTCGCCGCCGAACTTGCCCAGCCGGAACGCGGCCTCGACGCGCACGCCCGGATCGGGATCTGTGGCCAGCACCCTGCTGAGTGGGGCGACTGTTTGCTGGTCGGCGATCTCACCCAGCGCGGCCACGGCCCACCGGCGGACACGGGGGTCCCGGTCAGCCAGCAGCTTGGTCAGGACCGGAACAGCCGTGCGTGCTTCCATGCCGCCCAGCGCGGCGGCGGCCAGGCGTTTCGAGTCACTGGGCGTGCCGGGTTCGCTCATACGTTCAAGGAGCAGTTCGAGCCCAGCCTGTGTATCACCGGTCAGCCCGATCGCCATCGCTGCCGCTTCGCGCACGCCTGGGTCGGGGTCGAACAGCAGCGACGCGAGGGGCGAGCGGTCCGGACCCATGGCGGCTTCACCGATCATGCCGAGCGCCCATGCAGCGTTCCGGCGCACGCCGGCATCCGGGTCGCGTAGCGCTTCCACGAGTGTCGGGATCGCCTCCTTGCGTGCGATCTTTCCGAGGGCCTGTGCGGCGGTGCGGCGTTGCTCCGGGTTCGGGTCTTTCAGCACCGCCAGCAGTCGCGGCAGCACCTGCTCTGGCGCAGGGGCCGCATAGTCCGTGGACACCACGCAGCCGGCGAGGCTCAGACTGATCAGGAGGGGCGCCCAGCAGAGACGGAAGGCCGCGGGGATCGGCATTTATTTCGGCGGTTCTTCGACCTTGGGGATTTCCTTGACGTAGTCGATCGAGGACTGGATCTCTTTCTGCGCAGCTTCCACTTCCGCCTTGATCGTGTGCATGGACGGATCGATGGCGCGGCGCACGTCATTGGCGGCCTCCCGGAAAGTGCGCAGCGCATCGCCAATGCCTGACCCCAGCTTTTCCAGGTCCTTCGGGTTTGGAGCCTTGCTGGCAGGGGCTGCCGAGGGAGGCTGCATGCCGGCCGCTTCCAACGCCTGGCGATCCATCGTGGGCACGTTCGCCTCCGGCTGCTGAGCTGGCTGTTGTTTGGCCTTCAAGGCGTTCTGTTGGGCCATGACGCGCTCGACGGCGGCCTTGTTCACGACGGCTTTGAAACCGGAAGGCTGCGCCGGCGCCGCAGGAGTCGAGCCCGGTGTTCCGGGGCTGGGCGTTCCAGCCGGAGATGGTGGAGGCGTGACGGGAGGCGGCGTGACCGGTTTCCAGGCTTGCTGGGCCACCATGTACGCGGTCGTCCCAGGCGTCGCGCCCGGTCCCATCTGTGGCGGCGGGGGCGGCGGTGCCGCTGACGGCGCCCGCGTGCCGGGCGCGACGGGTTGCGTGGTGGGCTGGCCTGGCGGCTGTGGCGGCACGGGCTGGGGTCCGCCGGAGACGACCTGCGCGTCGACCGCCTGCGCCTGCTCGGGCGCCTGCGGGGGCGGCTCGACCTCGCGCATCTCCTTTTTGAAGCCCTTGAGGGCTTTGCCCACACCTTCGCCGATCTTCGGTAGTTTGCCCGCGCCGAAGACGATCAGGACGATCGCCAGGATCAGGATCAGCTCTGTCACGCCCATCGTGCCGAACATACAGTTACTCTACGCGCGCGTTCTGAGCAGTGTCAAGGAATGAAGCCTATTCTCCTCTCCCCTGGAGGGAGAGGAGCAAGGTGAGGGGGAACGTTTGCTGACTCCTGCCATCAATAGCTCCACCACGCTGCCACGAAGCAGGCGGTAGCAATGGCGGAACCGACCGCTGGCGCATAAAACCAAAATCGCACCGACAGGAGGAAATAGGCAAGTCCGATTACGACCGGAATGGCCAGCACCGCTCTTGCAACTTCGACGTGCTCTAGGTTCCGGCCAAGCCAAACTGCTGCAGCGCCGAAAAGGAACATGCCGAGACCGTGACTGATGTTGAAGCCCAGCCACGCATCCCACACGTTCGCACGCCCTGTAGAGAAGCGAACGCCTGTGGATTTCATTGCAAGCCGCACAGAGTCGTCCATCGGCGCGAACTGAGTTGGCCGAAAAACGTCAATGACCGACAGCAACGCATGCACGCCACCCATGATGGCAAAGATGAACCCGCCGATGATGAATAGCTGACTGACCATGTGACCCTCAATGACGCCCAACTAATAAGTGTGCTGCTGGCTACCTGTGCAGCGTAGTATGGGAGCCTACGTACTCGGCAGAAGGGCAAGTCTAGAAGGAAATCTGACTCTTATCAAGAGGTCGTCAATGCCCTTGGTGGGGAGAGGGATGCTTAGGGCACAAAAGTTAGGTGGCGAGGATGGGGACGATGGCGGTTTGGATGGGAACGCCGGTGACGAGTGCGTCGGTCTCGGTGAGATGGACGTCCACCTCGCTCCGGATGCCGAATTCCCCGGGGAGATAGATGCCCGGCTCGATCGAAAAGCACGTGTGCGGGAGCAAACGGCGTCCGTCCCGGGTTTCGAGGTTGTCGATGTTGGCGCCGTTGCCGTGGACTTCTTCGCCGATCGAGTGCCCGGTGCGGTGGAGGAACCGGTCTCCAAAACCCGCCTGCCGGATCACGCGGCGGCACACATCGTCCACATCCCCGCCGCGGGGGAAGCGGCCCGCGCGCACTTCCTGCTGGACGAACGCGATGGCGGCGTCGCGCGCGCTCGCAACGATCGCGAAGATCTCGGCGTGGCGGGCCGGCACGCTCTCGCCGACGTATCCGGTCCAGGTGATGTCCCCGTACATGCTGCCCGGAGCCGTGTTCTTTGCCCACAGGTCGATCAGGACCAGGTCCCCGCGCCGGATCGGCGAAGAGCCGTGCTCTGGCGGGGAGTAGTGCGGGTCGGCGGCGTGGGCGTTGATGGCGGCGATGGGTGGCGCGTACGTGTGCATGCCGCGCGCGGTGATGCGGGCCAGGATGTCCTGCTGTAGGTCGCGCTCGGTGAACGTCGCGCCGCGGATGAGCTCCTCGCGGACTCGTGCGAACGCATCGTCCACGATCTGCCGCAGCTTGGCGGCCGCCTCGCAGTGCGACGCGTACTGGTCTTTTGTCCAGACCGCTTCGAACCGTTGCACCAAGTCGGCCGAGGTTACGACCTCTACGCCGAGCGACCGGACAAGCTCGATGGTGCCGGCGTCCACGCGCGAGATGTACGGGATAGCGTTCAGCGGCGAGTACTGCATCGCAATTTTAGCGGGGGCCCGTGCGGCCGCAGGAGCGGTTTCCGATGCGCCGTTTTCCACCCGCCCTCCCCTGGTGCGCCAAGACGCACCGTTTTCCGCGGGACCCCGCGCTCGGCCCAGCTGAGCCGGAGCCTCGCTTTTTCCCTCCGATAAGGCCTGCAACATTCGGCGGAGGTGTTCATGTTGTTCCTGCCAGGACAGGTAGAGTCGGCTTTCTCCCGGCACGTCGTCCAGCGAATGCGGCTCGATCCGGTGCAGGAGCTTCTGCGGCACTCCCTGCGCGGGAATCAGGTAGTACCAGCGCCGGGTCATGTGGCGGTTGGGATCGAGCTTCAGGATGCGGGCGGCCAGGGGGTCGCTGCCGCGAAAATCGTAGAACAGCCAGCCTTCAAGCCCGGCTTCCTGGAGAGCCTGCTGGATGACGGCGATGCGATTGGCACCTTCCATGGGTGGTGAGTATAACGTAGCGAGCGAGGCGCAGCCAATCGTGCTCCCCTCACCCACCCCTCTCCCCTGAGGGGATAGGATGAAGGTGAGGGGGGTTCAGCGTTATTGACTAGTCGTCTGATTCTCAGTAGGCTGCGTCGCCAGTGAGCGAAGATTTTCGCATCACGTTTTTCTTCGGGCCGGAGGAAGCGCCGGACCGCCCCGGCGTTGTGCGGTGCGTGTTCAACGTCAAGAAGCGAAGCTGGAAGGGGGGCGTCCAAGTGACGGTCGAGCTTGCGCGGGCCCAGCTCGAACGAATTCGGGACCTCGGGCAGTTGGGCGAGCTCATCGAAATGATCCGCGCGAAGGTGGAACCGGAGACGTTCGCCGAGTATGAGCTGCGGGTCCGCGACCTGTTCACGCAACAGGTCTGCTGGACCAAATTGGACCTGGCCATCCGGGGCAGGATCACCCAGGAGAACCAGACGATCCCCGCCGAGGCGTTTCAGCCGGAGCTGGACGAGCTGGCGAGGGCCAGAGCCGACGCGATCCGGCAGGCGATCCTGACGGAGCTGGACGTGTAAGACGTTCGACGCTGTCATCCTGAACGAAGTGAAGGATCTCGTTTGAGATTCTTCGCGCTGCTCAGAATGACACTGGCGGAGCGGCAACCAGTGTCCTCGAAGGGCGAGTCCTACAAGAAGAACGAACGGGAGATGTGGAATCAGTTCTCCCGTCGCTACACCGACGTTGTCCTGCCGGAGTTCCGTCCGTTCGGCCGCCGGCTGATCGAGCTGGCCGGGATCCGTCCGGGCATGTGGGTGCTGGACGTGGCCACCGGACCGGGCGAGCCGGCCCTCACCATCGCCCGCCGCGTGGGGCCGCGCGGCTTGGTAGCGGGCGTGGACTTCTCCCCGACCATGCTGCGGGGGGCCCGTGCCCGGGCGCGCGCCCTCGGCGTGCGGAACGCGCAGTTCCACGAGATGGATGCCGAGCGCCTCACCTTCGAAAGTCTGACCTTCGACCGGGTGGTCTGCCGGTTCGGGCTCATGCTGATGCCGAACGCCGAGCGCGCCATCGCGGAGATGCACCGCGTGCTGGTCCCGGGCGGGCGCGTCGCCGTCGCCATCTGGAGCGCGCAGAGCAAGGTCAACACGCTCGGGATCGTCCGTCGCGCCCTCGAACGGCACGACGCGTTCCACCCGCCTCCTGGGGCCCCCGATTTTTTTCGCTTCGGCAAGGCGGGAGCCATGGAACGGGCGCTGCGGGCGGTGGGCTTTCGCCAGGTGCGTACGGAACGCATGACCGTGGGGTGGGTTTTCAACAATCCGGAGGAGTTCTGGGACTCGATGAAGCAGGGCCCGTCCCTGCGACGGGCGCTTGCCAAAGTCTCGCCGGCCGTCCGCCGGGCCGTCAGAGCCGACGTCTTCCGCGCGCTGGCGCAGTACGAGTGGAACGGCAGGCTCCGGATTCCCAACGAAGCCGTGCTGGCGCTCGGCGTCAAATGATGCTGCCTTGCATAGCCTGCGAAGATTGTATATAAGGAGCTGGATGGTGGTTGGGTGCACAGGACGAAAACCTCAGGAGGGCATGTCATGAATCGCATCGCGCTGCGGATGGTGGCGGTGATCGTGGCACTGTCGGTCAGCCTGGCCCCGGTCGCATGGGCGGCTGAACAAAACAGCAACTCCAATCCAGCCGCTGACCTCGGGCTTGGCGTGGCCAGCTTCATCTGCTCGGTCCCGTACGGCGCCATCAAGGTCGCGGTAGCAATTCTGGGGGGGGTCATCGGAGGGTTCACGTATGTACTGTCGGGCTTTGACAAGCGATCCGCGGAAGCGGTCTGGTACACGACGATCGAGGGCGACTACATCGTGACGCCGGACCATCTGCGCGGGAAGAAAGAATTTCGCTTCACAGGTGTCCCGCCGGAGAAAACCCGCGACGGGCGCTAGGCTGGAGGCCGAGCCATCCCCCACCCCATGCGGAAGCCTGTCATCGGGATCGCGCCGGATTTCAACCCGGGGGCCGGCAAGGGCGGGAGCGAGAGCGAGGCCACGCTCTTCATCCGGAACCGCTACGTGACGGCCGTCGAAGCGGCCGGCGGCATCCCCGTCATCCTTCCTGTCATCACCGAACGGGCCTTCATCAGCGCCATCCTGGACCGCCTGGACGGACTGGTGCTGACCGGTAGCGGGCCCGACATCGATCCCCGCCGCTACGGCGAGCGCAAACGCTTTCCTTTCAAGGTCATGAGCCCAGAGCGCACCGATTCGGAGATCGCCCTGGTCACGGAGGCCCGCCGGCGGGACCTGCCGGTGCTGGGCATCTGCGGTGGCATGCAGCTCATGAACGTCGCCTTGGGTGGCACCCTGGTGCAGGACATCGACCGGCAGGTGCCGCGCGCGCTGCCTCACCGGATGACGGGGCCGGCGACCGAGGTGCATCACCCGGTGACGGTGGAGCCGAGCTCGCGGCTTCACGACGTGCTCGGGCGGAGCACTGTGCGGGTAAACAGCTCGCACCACCAGGCGGTGAAGGCCGTGCCCCGCGCGCTCGCGGTCAGCGCCGTCGCGCCCGACGGCGTGATCGAAGCGCTGGAGGACCGCAGCCGCCGGTTCTTCATCGGCGTGCAGTGGCACCCGGAGTATCTCTACCAGCGCCACCGCGCCCACCGGGCCCTCTTCGAGGCCCTCGTCGCTGCCGCCCGCGGCTCCCGCCGCGCCGCGCGACGGACTTCGTGACGCGTGCGTCGCGCGTTCCGCACCAAGTCCATCGAGCAAATCCTCACCGACTGCGAGACCCAGCCACACAAGCTCAAGCGCGCGCTGACCGTCTTTGATCTGACCGCGATGGGCATCGGTGCGATCATCGGCACGGGCATCTTCGTGCTGGTCGGGACCGCGGCCGTGGGAGACGCCGACCGGCCGGGCGCGGGACCGGCCTTGGTCCTGTCGTTCATCATTTCCGGCGCGGCCTGCATGCTGGCCGCGCTCTGCTACGCGGAGTTTGCCTCGATGATCCCGGTGGCGGGCTCGGCCTACACCTACACCTACGCCACCATGGGCGAGCTCTTCGCCTGGATCACGGGTTGGGCCCTGGTGTTGGAGTACGGGATCGCCTGCGGGGCCGTGGCCATCGGCTGGTCCGGGTACTTCGTCAGCATCCTCGAGCGCATGGGCATGCACCTGCCGGCGCTGCTGACCAGCGCTCCGTATGAAGGAGGGCTCATCAACTTGCCTGCCACCCTGATCGTGCTGGCCTTGACCGGCTTGCTGGTACTCGGGATCAAGGAGAGCGCCCGGGTCACGAGCGTGATCGTGACGATCAAGGTCGCGGTCGTGCTGTTCTTCATCACGGTGGGCGCCTTCGCGGTGGACCCTGCCAACTGGTCGCCCTTCATGCCGAACGGCTTTGCGGGGGTCGGCGCCGCCGCCGCCGTCATCTTCTTCGCCTACATCGGCTTCGACGCGATCTCGACGACCGCCGAAGAGGCCCGGAACCCGCAGCGCGACGTGCCGATGGGGATCCTGGCCTCTCTGGCCATCTGCACGCTTCTCTACGTCGCCGTCTCCGCGGTGCTGACGGGCATCGTGCCGTATCCGAAGATCCACGTGAAGGCGCCGGTGGCCGAGGCCCTGAACGCGGTCGGGTACCGATGGGGCAGCGCGCTGGTGGCGACCGGCGCGTTGGCCGGGATCACCAGCGTGCTGATCGTGATGCTGCTGGGACAGATCCGGGTGTTCTATGCCATGTCGCGGGATGGGCTGCTCTCGCCCTGGTTGTCGGCTGTCCATCCCAGGTACGGCACGCCCCATCACGCCACGCTCGTCACCGGCATCACTGTGGCGATCTTGGCGGGCGTCGTCCCGATCGGGGTCGCCGCGGAGCTCACCAACATCGGGACCCTGTTCGCCTTCACGCTGGTGTGCGCGGCCGTGCTGGTTTTGCGTCGGATTCGTCCCGAGCTGAAGCGCCCGTTCCGGACGCCTTTCGTGCCGGCCGTTCCAGTTTTGGGCATGGCGGCGTGTCTGGGCATCATGTCGTTTCTACCCGCAGTCACCTGGCTGGGGTTCTTCGGCTGGATGCTCTTCGGCCTGGTTCTGTATTTCCTCTACGGCTTTCGTCATAGCCGCCAGGCGAAACGGCATCCCGCGTGACGGGCCTCGACGCCACGCTTGACTATTGAGGGCTGCTTAGGCACTCTACCGCAACCGCCAATGTCGCGAGGAGGTGCTTGTGGAAAGACACGGAGCATCGAGGCTGGCCGTTATCCTGATCGTGGGGGCTGTGGGACTCAGTCTGATCGGCGTGGTGGCGGGAGAGGCCGCAGCCCAGATCGCCAAGCCCGCCGAGGAGGAGATTGGCGGCGATTACGATCCCTGGGAGCCCTTCAACGACAAGATGTTCACGTTCAACCACGATTATCTGGACGTGTACGTGCTCAAGCCTGCGGCCAAAGGCTATGATGTCGTCGTGGGTGAAGGGGAGAAACAGCTCATCCACAATCTGTTCGACTTCATCGGCTTCCCGAAGCGGTTCGTGAACAGCGTGCTCCAGGGCAAATGGAACGGCGCCGGCCGGGAGGTGGTGCGCTTCGTCGTCAACGCCACCCTCGGGGGCGCGGGCATGACCGATGTCGCCAAATATCAGTTCGGCATCGAGAAGAGCGACGAGGACACGGGGCAGACGTTCGGAGTCTGGGGCTGGCGGCAGAGCCGCTACCTGGTGCTGCCGCTGCTGCCCCCGCTGACCATCCGGGACGGTACGGGCTACCTGTTCGACATCGCCATGGACCCGATCAACTACTTCATTCCGTTCGCTGGCGGCGTCGCGAGGTACGTCGGGAACACCGTCAACGAGCGGGCGCTCAATCTGGAGACCTTCGAGAGCGTGGAGGAAGGGACGCTCGACCTCTACAGCGCCGTCCGCAACTTCTACCTGAGAAACCGCGACAAGAAGATCAGCGAATAACGCTACCCTATCAGCATCGCGTCGCCGTACGAGTAGAACCGGTACTGACCGGCGGCGGCAACGCGGTAGGCTTCCAGCATGCGCTCGCGGCCGGCCAGCGCGCAGACCAGCATGAAGAGCGTGCTCTTTGGCAGGTGGAAGTTGGTGAGCATCAGGTCTACGACCGAAAAGCGAAAGCCGGGGTAGATGAACAGGCTTGTCTCTCCGGTGCCGGCTTCCAGCGGCCATCCCTTCCGTGCCGCAGTCTCCAGCACCCGCACCGCTGTACTCCCCACGGCGACAATCCGCCCGCCGGCTGCCCGCGTGTCGTTCACCAGCTTGGCCGTCGCGGCCGGCAGCTCGTACCATTCCGGGTCCATCACATGCCGGCGGATGTCCTCGCAGGTGACAGGCCTGAAGGTCCCCGGCCCCACGTGCAGCGTGACGTACGCCGTCCTGACGCCTTGCGCGCTCAGAGCGTGCAGCAGCGGCCCCGTGAAGTGCAGCCCGGCGGTCGGCGCGGCCACCGCGCCGGGATGGCGCGCGAACATGGTCTGGTAGCGGACGCGGTCCTCGTCATCCGGCGCGCGATGGAGGTACGGCGGCAAGGGCACCTCCCCGGCCTTCTCCGCATAGGCGAGGACGTCCAGGCCGCTGGGGAAAGTGATGACCGCGTGCCCGCCTTCTCCGGCGGTGGTCACGCTCGCGAGGACCCCGTGCGGCAGTTCCACCTGTTGGCCGGCCCGCACGTGGCCGCGCACGAGCGCGTGCCAGCGGTTCGCCTCCTCGCCCTGCCGCACCAGCAGCACCTGCACCTTGCCGCCGCTCGGCCGCTTGCGGCCCGGCAGGCGCGCTGGAATGACTTGTGTGTCGTTGAGGACGAGCAAGTCGTTCGGGCGGAGCAGCGTGGGAAGGTCGTCGAAGCGATGGTGGGCCAGCGCACCGGTGCGCCGATCCACGACGAGGAGCCGGGCACGGTCGCGGGGCTCGATCGGATGCTGGGCGATCAGAGACTCATCGAAGGGATAGTCGAAGTCCTCCAGCCGCATCAGCGGCGAGGCAGGCTGTCGAGATCCCGGATGTCGGCGCCGGGATAGTAGTAGCGCAGGATCGTCTCCGCGCTGTAACCGCGCTCGGCCAGCTCCTTGGCGCCCCACTGGCAGAGCCCGACGCCGTGGCCGTTGCCGCGCCCGGCGAACTGGACCTGCAGTCCGACCACGTCGAAGTCGAACTGGGTGCTGGGCAGCACGGTATAGCCGAGCACGCGGCGCAGGTCATCGCCTTTGACATAGAGTTCGCCGCCAGAGTGCAGGATGCGGACCTCGGCGACCCGCCCCGCCTTGGTGAAAGTGGCGGGGGCGAGACTGGCGATGACGCCGACGGGGAAGCCCTCGTCCCGGAGCCGCTGTTCGAGCATCGCGAGCCCCACGTCCGTCCGCCACTGGTACCAGGGCGAGTTCAGGTCGAACGGGCATTCGACTCCCTTGAGGTAGGGCAGGTCCACAGACCACACGTTCCAGGCGTCTTCGGTCAGCCCGGCCGCGGTGGACGAGAAGGCGGCGAGAATCGGCTCGTCGCGGTAGGCCAGCACCTGATCACGGGTTTCGGCGGTGGCGCGCGCGGCCGGCCCCGCCGCCGCGGCGCGCCCGCGGTACAGGTACACCTGGTCCTTGACCGAGGCCACCACATCGAAATCCTTCCTGGCGTTCTGCCGCATCTTGTAGAGCGCGTACGTCCGAGTGGCGATGGCCTGGACCTTCAGTGCTTCAAGATGCCAGGCGGGGTTCATTTCGGAAGGGACGACGCCCTTCACGTAGTCCTCCAGCGGCAGCTCGTTGATCGCCAGCAGCTTGCCGTTCTGCCGCTTGACGATGACCCGGTTGCCCACGGTGAGCCCGTTGATCGTGAGCTCGCCGTCGCGCCCCCGCACGTCGAGGCGGTCGGATCGCAGGGGCTGGCCGTCTACGATCAGTCCGGACGGCCCGGCCGCCACGGTGATCCGCCCGCTCGAGTCGACCGTGTCATTCGGCGCCCGGACGATAAGGCCCGAGGAGGACGCCACCGTCACCGACTCCACGTTCTGGAAGAGGGCCATCCTGATGGTCTCGCCGGCCTGCGCCTGTGCGGGTGCGAGGACCGACGCCGACAGTACAACAAAGAGCAGCGCGAGGGCCGCCGTCGTGCGCGCGCGCGTCATGTTATTTCCTGAACAGGAGCCAGGCCAGCAGGCTCAGGATGATGCTCGCCAGGATACTGGTGGTGATGGGGAAGTAGAACGTGAAGCTGTCACGCTTGATCAGGATGTCGCCGGGGAGCTTGCCGATCGGGCCGAACACACCGGGGAGGCGTCCGGCCAAGACGAGAACGGCGCCCATCAGGACGATCACGATTCCGATCCCGATCAGAATCTTCCCGAAGTCGCTCAGGTCCATCTTTAAATGCAGAATGCAGAACGCTGAATGCTGAATTCAGAATTCATCGTTCATAGTTCATCGTTCAGCCGCGTCAGCGGGCGGCGGCAATCAATTCTTCCGCGATCTGAATTGCGTTCAGGGCTGCCCCTTTCCGCAAATTGTCCGCCACGATCCAGAGGTTAAGGCCGTTGGGGACGGACTCGTCCTCGCGGATGCGGCCCACGAACACCTCGTCCTTCCCCGCCACGTCGATCGGCATCGGATAGATCTTGTGGACCGGGTCGTCGTAGAGCAGGACTCCTGGCGCCTCACAGAGGATCGCGCGCGCCTCGTTGGCCGTCAGCTTCTTCTCGGTCTCGATGTTCACCGACTCCGAGTGCCCGACGTACACCGGCACCCGCACGGTCGTCGCCGTCACCCGGATCGAGTCGTCGCCCATGATCTTGCGGGTCTCGTTCAGCAGCTTCATCTCTTCTTTCGTGTACCCGCTCGGCAGGAAGTCGTCGATGTGCGGCAGGCAGTTGAAGGCGATCTGGTACGGATAGACCTTGGGCGCGAGCTCCTTGAAGGACAGGAGGTCTTGCGCCTGCTCCAGCAGCTCGTCCATGGCCTCCTTGCCGGTGCCGGACACGGACTGGAACGTGGTCACGACGATCCGCCTGATGCGCGCCCGGTCGTGCAAGGGCTTCAGCGCGACCACCATCTGGACCGTGGAGCAGTTCGGATTGGCGATGATGCCCTTGTGCTTGGCGATGTCGGCGCGGTTGACCTCCGGCACCACCAGTGGCACGTCCTTCCCCATCCGCCAGGCGGAGCTGTTGTCGATCACCACCGCGCCGGCCTTGGCGGCGATGGGGGCGTACTCCCGGCTGATGTCGGCGCCTGCCGAGAAGAGGGCGATATCTACGCCCTCGAAGGAGTCCTGGGTCAACTCCCGGACGACGAGCTCCTGTTCGTGGAACGTGACAAGACCGCCAGCCGACCGGTACGAGGCCAGCGGCCGCAGCTCCCCCACAGGGAACTTGCGCTCCTCCAGGATCTCGATCATCTCGGTGCCGACGGCGCCGGTGGCCCCGACGACCGCGACGGTGTATGCCGGTTTCGCATTCATGGTCGCCTATTCTAACCCAAAGGGATCACGATCGCCACCTGCGCGGGTCCTGCCACCGAGCAGCCGGGGTACCCGTTGCTCCGCAAATGCAACGGGTCAAAGCTCGCGCTCCGCCGACCGGCCAGCACGTCTTGGGTGCTCCGCGAAGCGAAGCAAGTCGCACCTACGACGCGGCTGGCCGGCCGTAAATCAAGCAAGTCGCGCTGCGCTCCGCCAGGGCGCCCGCTCGGCGTCGCCCGCGCCATCCGCTTATTCTTTTTTGCCCCAGAGTTGCTCGAGGCGCTGGGCCCGGCCGCAGTTGAACTTGTAGAGCCGGTACCGGATCGGGTTCTTCTCGTAGAAGTTCTGGTGGTACTCCTCGGCGGGATAGAACTCCGAGGCCGGCACGATCTCGGTGACGATCAGCCCTTGGAATCGCTTGGACTTCACCAGCGCCTTCTTTGATTCCTCAGCAAGCCGCTTCTGCGTCTCGTCGTGGTAGAAGATGGCCGAGCGGTATTGAAGTCCATAGTCACAGAATTGCCGGTCTGGCGTGGTGGGATCAATGTTGTGCCAGAAGACCTGCAAGAGCATGGCGTAGCTGACCTTGGCGGGATCGAAGAGGACCTCGACCGACTCCGCGTGGCCGGTTTCCCCGGACGACACTTCCTCGTAGGTCGGATTTTTCCTCATGCCGCCGGTATAGCCGGACGTGGTCGAGACCACGCCGTCCACCTTGTCCAGCGCCTCTTCCATGCACCAGAAGCACCCGCCCGCGAACGTGGCTTTATCCAGTCGCCGGCTGTCGGCGCCTGGCGTGCCGTCCGTCGCCGCGGACACCGCGCCGGCCAGCAGGATGGCGACAAGGAACAATCCGATCGTGATGCGCTTGTCCATGGTCTCTGCCTCGTGCGTTCTGCCTCTATAGTGTATTCTAGTCTATCCTAGCCCGCGAACGTTACTCAGCCACATGATTGCGGGTCCTGTCGCCGATCCACCGGGGCACCTGTTGCTCTTCTGATGCAACGGGTCATCAGCTCGCGCTCCGCGTTCGACCCGTTGCAATCAGCGGAGCAACGGGTGCCCCGGCAAGTCGCGCTGCGCTCCGCCAGGGTCCCGCTCGGCGCCACCCGCTCTCTTACAGACATTCTCGCGTGACAGGCTGCGCCCCGACATTGTAGAGTGCGCGAGCGATGCCGGCGCAGGACATCATCACGAAAGTCGAGATCTGGCCCGTTGACGTGCCCATCACCGACCCGTTCGTGGTGGCGACGGGGCGGCTGGTGACGGCGCAGAATCTCTTCGTCCGGATCACGCTGAAGAGCGGCGCGCGTGGCTACGGCGAGATCGCGCCGTTTCCCGAGGTGGGCGGGGATGATCGTCCAACGTGCCTTCCGGTCGCCACGCAGCTTGCGGTGACCCTGCTGGGCCAGCCGCCTGCTCAGTACAAAAAGAGCGCCCGCCTGTTTCACGACATGGCCGCCGCTCACCCGGCTGCGCGCTGCGGGCTGGAAACCGCCCTGCTCGACGCCCTCTGCCGTCACAACGGCGTCCCCCTGTGGGGCTTCTGGGGCGGCTTCGACGTGCGGGAGCGCGAAACGGATATCACCATCCCGATCGCCGACCTCGAGCGCACGGTCGCGCTGGCCCGCGCCTGGTACAGTCGAGGCTTCCGCCTGTTCAAGACGAAAGTCGGCATGGACGTGGAGCAGGACATCCGCCGCCTGGAAGCCGTCCACCGCGCGTTGCCGGATGTCGCGTTCATCGCGGACGCGAATCAGGGCTTCACGCGGGAGGACTGCCTGGCTTTCGTGCACGGGATCAGACGGGTCGGCGGACGCCTCGTGCTCTTGGAGCAGCCGGTGGCGAGGGAAGACCTGGACGGCCTGGCCGCGGTGCGCCACCTCACCGGCGTCCCCGTCGCCGCCGACGAATCCGCCCGATCGCTTCACGATGTGATGGAGGTCTTGCAGAAGCAGGCCGCCGATTTCATCAACATCAAGATCATGAAGAGCGGCCTGCTGGCCGCGATGGACATTGCGGCCTACGCGCGCGCGGCCGGGCTCCGCCTGATGATCGGCGGCATGGTCGAGACCCGCATCGCGATGGGTTGCTCGTTCGGCCTCGTCCTCGGACGGGGCGGGTTCGACCTGCTGGACCTGGATACTCCGCTCCTGCTGGCGACCGATCCGGTGAAAGGCGGCTATCGGTATGAAGGCCCGAAGCTCCAGCCCTGGCAGGGCCACGGCCTCGATCTGGAGGCGCAGGCCCCCGATGCGGTCACGACGATCGAGTGACGGGCGCTCCGCCGACCGGCCAGCGCATCTTGGGTGCTCCGCGAAGCGAAGCAAGTCGCACCTACGACGCGGCTGGCCGCCCGTCAATCAAGCAAGTCGCGCTGCGCTCCGCCCGGGCGCCCGCTCGGCGCCACCCGCTCTCGCTGTCATCCTTGAGCGATATGAAGGATCTTTATTCGGATCGCCCTGCTTGCAGGAAGAGGGCGAGGGTGGGCTAGAATGTATCGATGTCTAAGTTGAGAACGCTCGAGACGCTCCAGTTCGACAACACCTTTGCACGGCTGCCCGAGGTCTTCTACGCGAAGGTCACGCCGACGCCGCTGAAGAATCCGTGCCTGGTGGCCTTCAACCCGGAAGCGGCGGCCTTGCTCGATCTCGACCCGGAGGAGGCCAGGCGGCCGGAGTTCGCCGGCTGCTTTGCGGGCCAGTACCTACCGCCGGGCAGCGAGCCGCTGGCGATGGTCTATGCCGGCCATCAGTTTGGCGCCTACGTCTCCCGCCTCGGCGACGGGCGTGCGATCCTGCTGGGCGAGGTCCGCAACGGCCGGGGCGAGAAGTGGGACCTGCATCTCAAGGGCGCGGGGCTCACGCCCTTCTCCCGCGACGACGACGGCCGCGCCGTCCTGCGCTCCTGCATCCGGGAGTACCTCTGCGGCGAGGCCATGCACGGGCTGGGCATTGCCACGACGCGCGCCCTCTGCGTGGTGGGGAGCGAGGAAGAGGTGCTGCGCGAGCAGGTCGAGACCGGCGCCACGCTGCTGCGCCTCGCGCCTTCTCATATCCGGTTCGGCCACTTCGAGTTCTTCTACTGGCGACGGCAGTTCGACCACCTCAAGACCCTGGCGGACTACCTGCTCGCGCAGCATTTCCCCGAGCTGGTGGGCCGTCCTGATGCCTACGCACGCTTCTACCACGAGGCGGCGGTCCGCACGGCTCGCCTGATCGCCAAGTGGCAGGCGGTGGGCTTCGCGCACGGCGTCATGAACAGCGACAACATGTCCGTCCTGGGGATGACCCTCGATTACGGCCCGTTCGGGTTCCTGGACGCCTACAATCCCGCCTTCATCTGCAACCATTCCGACCATCAGGGGCGCTTCGCGTTCCACAACCAGCCGGACATCGGCTACTTCAATCTGCGCTGTCTGGCCCAGGCCCTCACGCCGCTGGCGCCCGACGAGGCGATCAAGGCCGGGCTCGACGCCTACGAGGCGGTGCTCGCGGAACACTATGGGGAGTTGATGCGGGCGAAGCTGGGGCTCCGCGAGGCCCGGCCCGGGGACGATACGTTGCTCCGCGACCTGCTGGAGCTGATGCGGGGGAGCGACACCGACTATACCAACGTCTTCCGTGCCCTCTGCGACTTCAAGGAGACGCCGGAGGCTCGGAACGAGACGATCAGGGATCATTTCGTGGACCGGGAGGCCTTCGACAAGTGGGCCGAGCGGTACAAGGCGCGTCTCTGGGCCGAGGGAAGCCGCGACGAAGGGGGCCGAGAGGCAGAACGGGCGGCGCGGATGAAACGGGTCAATCCCAAGTACGTGCTCCGCAACTATCTCGCCCACACGGCCATCCGGATGGCGACGGAGCAGAAGGATTTCTCCGAGATCGAGCGCCTCCGTCTGCTGCTCCGTGACCCCTTCGCCGAGCAGCCGGAAATGGACCGCTACGCCGCCCCGCCCCCAGACTGGGGCAAGCACCTCATCGTGAGCTGCTCCTCGTAGGCCCGCTGACATCAGGGGTCTGGCTCATTTTCTTCCGAGAAAATGTGCCTGACCCCGTTTTTCTCCCGCAGACTCATGTGGACCGCCTTCCGCTCCGCCCGGGTCCTGCTCGTCGCCACCCGTTCTCGAAAAGAACCAAAGTCAGGCTTCTTGGAAAATCGGGGGGCGACTGGTAGTGATTTTTGAGAAAAGGAGTTTGATCTTTAGCTGCTACGCGTCAGGAAGGGGGTGAAGCTATGCCGAGTGCGGACATGAGCGAGCTGGCTTCGGGCGAGTGTTTGTTGACAAAAGATTTTTTGGGCGTGTCCGTGCCGCTGTCAAAGCACACCAAATATTGCTCTCCTTGCTCCTGCACATAAAAGATGCCCTCAACGTTGACGTAAAATTCGTTCAGTTTGAGGAAAGGCATAGGGCAGCCCCCGTTTCTTTTGGCTGGCAGTTTAGCATACTTCGCATTAGAGACAGAAATGGTATAGGCTGGTTTTCTCTTCGCCCTGAGCTTCTTAGCGTTGACTGGGGGCTTCTAACACATCCCGCACTTTGGCGAATAAGGCGTCAGGCAGAAAGGGCTTTTGAAGGAAAGCCAGGCCGGGTTTCAACAACCCGTGGCGGACAATGCCGACGTCGGTATAGCCCGACATATACAGGACCTTCATGTGTGGACGTGCGGACTTCAGACGTTCAGACAACTCATATCCACTTATTCCTGGCATCACCACATCGGTGAGCAGCAGATGGATTGGCCCTGCATGATCACCAGCAAGCTGGAAGGCCTCCTTGCTATCGCGCGCGACGAGAACGGTGTAACCTCCTCCTCTGAGAAGGTCGGCAAGCAACTCTCTGACGGTCGCTTCGTCCTCCGCCAACAAGATCGTCTCCGAGCCGCCTGGCGGCCTGGCTTTGCCGGTACTCGGTTCGGCTGTCTCGCTGGGTTGTTGGACCGCGGGCAGGTAGATCTTGAATGTCGTACCATGTCCCGGTTCGCTGTACACGGAGATGTTGCCACCGCTCTGTTTGACAATGCCGTACACGGTGGAGAGCCCTAACCCCGTCCCTTTACCCTCCAACTTAGTCGTAAAAAAGGGTTCGAAAAGATGGGCCTTCACCGTTTCATCCATCCCGCTTCCTGTGTCGATGACTGCCAACATGACGTACCGACCGGGTTCTAGGCCTTCGGCTTGGGTGACGTCTGAATGTTCCAAATCCGCACTGGAGGTCTCAATAGTCAGTTTCCCGCCTGTAGGCATGGCGTCCCGAGCGTTGACGGCCAGATTCATGATGACCTGTTCGAGTTGTCCCGGATCGGATTTGATCCATCCAATTCCAGGCCGTAGCACGGTGACGAGATCGATGTCCTCCCCGATCGTCCGCTGAAGCATCATGCCCATGTTCGTCACGATTGTGTTGAGGTCGAGAATCTTGGGCTGCAGGACCTGTCTGCGGCTAAACGCCAGCAGTTGACGGGTGAGTGTTGCTGCGCGCTCTCCGGCTTTGCTGATCACCTCTAGGCTCTTACGCAGTTGTTGGTTTTCCTGAAATTGGCTTGCCAGCTCCGCGCAATAGCCGTTTATGACCGTGAGGAGGTTGTTGAAGTCATGGGCGATGCCGCCGGCCAGTCGCCCGATTGCCTCCATTTTCTGAGAGTGGCGAAACTGGTCTTCGAGTTTCTTGCTCTCCGTCATATCACGAAACGTCACCACCGCACCCACCACCTGCCCTTGCTCATTACGAATGGGGTTGCTGATGTACTCGACCGGGAAACTTGTCCCATCCTTTTTCCAGAACACTTCGTCCGCCACACGGTGTACGCGGCCATCCTGAAACGCCGCATAGATCGGACATTCTTCCCGAGGATAGGGGGTCCCATCCGGTTTTGAGTGGTGGAGAATATCGTGCTGGGTCTTCCCAATCAGCTCCTTTGCCTCCCAGCCGATCATCTTCACCACTGCCGGGTTCACAAAGGTGGTCTTCCCCTCCAAGTCGAGACCAAAAATACCCTCGTCCATCGAGTTGAGAATGAGTTCGTTATCACGACTAAGTTGCCGCGCCTGGTTCCATTCTCTGAGCAAGCGATTTGTCGTCCAGACGAGCACGGCCACCATCGGCAACCACAACAAGACCCCGGCAATTCCGACCTTCAGCAAGTCCGATCGGAGAGAGGCCAGGATCGCGTCGCGGTCTAGCCGTACGAGAATCCCCCAGTGGAATCCCCCCAAATCACCATACCCCCGTGTATGGGCATACCCACTGACGACCCGCACATGGCGACGCAGGTGCATCTCCTCCACATAACCGGACTCGGCCGATCCGGTGAAGAGCGCGGAGGGTAAGCCAAGCAGTTTGAGATTCACTTGCCCTTCTTGTCTCAAGATCGAATCGGCGATGACGTCACCGTCCCTGGTTAAAAACTGGTATTCAGGAATTCTTGCAGCCCCGCGCTGTACTTGGAAACTGCGCACTGCTTTCAGGAAGATTTCCTCCAGCGTTCGGATTCCGACACGGGAAGTCAGCACCCCAAGGAACTCACCGTGTGGGCCGTGAATGGGCGCCGAGAACGCCACGGCTAAGGTCCCCCTCGACTCCTTGAATACTTGGGCATCCTGAGCATAGACCCCTTTTTGTTTGCGGACGTATTGAAACCAATCGCTCGCGTTCCGATCTTGTCCGACGCTGGCTGCGTCGGTGGCTGCGATGATTTGACCGGTGGAGTCAGTGACAGCCAACCACAGATAAGCAGGGTAGATTTTCTTCAAAGAAACCAGGTACTCCGTCATCGTTCTGCGGTCCCTTTGTTGGAAAGCCGCAGCTTTGGCTGCGATGACTACGTCGCTGTACCGTTCAAAGAGGATCCGATCCACCATCTCCGCAATGTCAGACGCTGCGAGGGCGAGGCTTTCTCCCGTCGTGGCGATCACGTTGGCTTGAAAGGAGTAAAAGCCGCGCGCCAGAAAAACCAGGGCGACCACCATCATCACAACGATGAGGGCTGGTAGCCAGACATAGGGTCCATTGCGTTGTCCCGTGCGCATAGTCAGAGCGGTCATGGCATTTGGTCACCGGCTTGTGAGGATCAGACCTACCTGGATTGCTACTGCAAGGCGCTCGGGATCAGCCGGTTTTTCCATGATATCCACGACCCCGAGATCGAGAATCTCTCGGAGTAATCGCTCGTCCCGGCTGCCGGTAAACGCGATCACCGCACACTGGACCTGCCGCTCTCGAAGTTTCCTCACTAACTTGACACCGTCCATATCCGGCATAGTCAGGTCAACGATGATGAGACGCGGTGGCTGTTGCTCAACAAGAGCCAGGGCCGCCGGTCCGTTCTTCGCAGTACGGACTCGATAACCACACTGGATCAGGTATTGGGAGTAGAACGCGCACACGGAGTCCTCATCATCGACGAACAGAAGCGAAATCGGTTCTTGGGACGCTCGCGGGATCTTCCGGCCGCTAGTCCGTGGCGACGGCGCTGGAGAGGGCAGGGGCCGTGCAAGCGCCTCTTGCATCATTAACACGACTGTCTCGAGTTTGAGCCCCTTGGTGAGGAATTCAGTTGCCCCGAGGCCACGCGCTTGCCGTTCCAGATCGCTTGACGGGTGCCCCGTCAGAATGATCACGGCGGCGTGCGGGTCCAGCTCGCGCATCTGGCGAAGCACTTCAAGTCCACTTATGTCCGGCAAGTAGAGGTCTAGGATGGTAAAGCGTGGGCGCCGTTGGCGAAACAGCACCAGCCCCTCTCGCCCGGTGTAGGCTGAGAGGGCCTCATGCCCATGGCTCCGCAACTGATTCTGGAGCAGATCACAGAGGAGCCGTTCATCATCAACGATTAGGATGGTCGCCATGCCCTTCTGCCAATCAGCAGGTTCCGTCGATGCTTCCGTTCAGTCCCTGTCGAGGTTCTGGAATTGGCGGTACAGGAGGTAGGCGCCCCAGAGGAAGGCGAGCGCCATGACCAAGGCGCCGATGTTGTAGGCCGCGTGGGCGAGCGTGTGGTCGTATTTCAACCAGCCGACGTTGGTCAACAGGTATTCCCAATCATGCCCTTCGACTTCCTGCCCGGTGACCCCGCCTAACAAGATCAGTTGGAGGTCTCGCGCGTCGTTGATGTAGGGCGCGAGATCCATCAGGCTTTCGGCGAACCACCAGAGCGCCACCGATGCGCCGAAGGCATTCTGGTTGTAGAAGAGGAACGCTCCCGCGCAGATCAGCGGCATGAGGAGTTGCCCCAGGCTGCCGCCGAGCACCGTCATGAACCGGCCGAAGGGGCTGAAGACGAGATGCCCGGCTTCATGGAACGGCAGGTTGATGAGATGCATGAAGTGCGCGCCCACATAGTTCGTCTCCATGGGGGTCGCGATGAATTTCACGCCCCAGAAGACCAGCAGGACGTACACGAGGACCCGCCCGGCAAAGAAGACGAGGTTGACGCGCTCCTCGGCAGGAAACAGGTAGGCGAGGATGAGTGCGAGGAGCATCGGGTGCCGCGCTTACTGAGGTTGCTTTTCCAATTGTGGGTAGAGTTTCTTGATGCAGTCCGGACAGAGGCCGTGGGTAATCGTCGCCTCCGAATGCGTTTGGATATAGTTCTCGACGTAGTCCCAGTAGCCCTGGTCGTCGCGGATCTTCTTGCAAGAGGCGCACATGGGCAACAAACCCCGTAGGGCCTTGATGTGCACGAAGGCGTCATCCAAGTCCCGGAGGAGCGCCTCGCGTTTCGCTTCAATGCGATTGCGCTCGGCCACCAGCGCGGCAAACGCCATGGCCAGCAGGGCGGTGAAGCCCACGAACCCTTGCAACAACAGCAGGGACTCGTGCGGCGTTTCCCTGGCAAAGGGGCCGGACCCCCTCAGGGTGCCCCAGATCGCGATCCCCGAGAGCAGGACAATGGCCGTCGCCGTTTCACGTGGCCCGAACCGAAACGCCGCCCACACGAGGATCGGCACGCAGAGAAAGTCCAGCGGGTAATCCTTGACTTCGAACGGCGTCCACCCACCGAACACCATTTGGCCGACGACAAAAAGACAGAGCAGCAAGCAGGCCGCCTCGACCATCTGCTCTCGCTGCCATCGTACGCGGGGATTCGTGAGCCACAGCACGAGCAGCGGGGCCACCTTGAGAGCCCCCACCGCATCCCCGAGCCACCAGGTCAACCAGATAGCTGCAAAGTCGGCCCAGTCGGCGAACCCGCCCAGCGCGAGGCTGGCCAGGCCGACCGTGGGGCTCACCATCGTGCTGATCGCTCCGGCGAGGAGCGCGAATCTGAACACATCTTGCGGCCGGTCGAAGGCGTGAGTGCCGCCAGCGAACCTCGTGACCAGGTACGCCCCTGTAATTCCTTCCAGCGTGTTGCCTGCCGCGATGGCGAGTGCTATGGCGATCGAGCCCGCCGTCGCGATGTTCGCCAGGAATGCGCCGACGAAGATACCGAGCCAGACGCGATACCCGAACACCAGGATCGCCGCGAGGGCGATGCCGGTGGGCGGCCACACCGCCGTGGCACTCGCATGCACGAAGGCGAGCATCAACCCGAGCTTCGCCGCGACCAGGTAGACGGCGGCCAGGCCCGCGACAACCTTCAGATTGGGGGCGTATCGGGAATGCATCATGGCGTTCGTGCCCGTGGCCTCCGTGGCGACCCTTCAGAAAGAAGGCAAATCCCATGCGAGACGTTCGTGACTGTTTATACTGGATGTCTCAGGATTTCAGGATCTGTCGAGGTTCCGGCGCTCTAGTCCTTCCGGATGTAATCGTGGAGGCCGCGATGGATGATGCCGCTGGAGAGGGACGGGTACTGGCTGCGGAGGGTGCGCTGTCCGACGGCGGCGGGCGGGTGATCGGCGTTGCGGACGAGGCCGGCGATGTTGGCGTCTACGCGCGTGACGGCCTCGCGGAAGAATTCGTCGGCGAGGTCCCAGACCTGGCCGTCTCCCTGCGCCCGCTGAAGCGTCTCGGCATGCAGGGCCGTGGCGGCGATTGTGAGGAGGTCCTCGCCGATCTCCGCGATCCGGTTCTGCCGGCCCTGATCGTCGCGCAGCGCTTCACGATAGCGCGCCATCGCGTACAGGATTGTGCGGGCAACGCGCCGGCTCGCGCGCTCGGCGAATAGGAGTTTTTCCGAGACCTTGCGATGCCGGAGCTCCACGCGATCCGGCAGGGGCCTGCGTCTCAAGAGTCCCAGGTACCAGGGCACGTAGCGGCGCAGGAGCCTCAGCCACTCGCGGCGCTTTGCGGCTCTGGTCAATCTTCCCTCCAGGTAGACGCGCGCCCGTTCGAGATGCGGGCTCAGCGCCTCGCGCGCCACAAACGGACGCAGAATGTCGGTGGCCCCTTCGCCGATGCGGTACATCTCGGCGTCGCGGACGAGCTGCTCCATCGGGAAGCCCGGCTCGCCCCGGGCCTGCCGCGACTCCGCCGTCTCGTAGCCCATCCCGCCGAAGATGATCTGGGCGTCCTTCAGGAAGCGGATCGCCTTCTCCGAGCAGAAGGTCTTGGCAAGGGCGGCCTCGATCCGGATGTCGTAGGACTTCTGGTCCGCCAGGTGCCACACGAGCGACGCCAGCGCCTCCATCGCGAAGAGGTCGGTCGCCATGCGGCCGATGCGCATCCTCTGCGTCTGCCGCTCGGCCAGGGGCCTGCCGAAGGTGATGCGGGAGTTGGCCCGGTCCAGTGTCGGCTGCCACGCCTGTTTCGCCATGCCGAGACAGATGGCCGGGATGCTGATCGCACGGCCGACGTTGAGGATGGTGAAGGCGTACTTGAGTCCCTTGCCGATCTCGCCGATGACGTTCTCGACGGGGATGCGCACGTCCTTGAGGCGCATGTAGGCGTTCTCGATCCCCCGGCACCCTTCGAATTGGCACCGCTCGAGGACCGTCACCCCGGGGGTCTCCATGGGGAGGATGAAGGCGGTATGCACCTTGTCGTCACAGTTCTCCCCTGCCCGCGTCGGCACCCAAGCCGGCTTGCCGTCCTGGAGCACCTTCCTGGCCGGCACCCGGGCGATCAAGGTGATGTAGCGCGCGATGGGCCCGTTCGTGCACCAGAGCTTTTCCCCGTTGACGAGGAAGTGCGCGCCGGATCGGTCCAGCAGCGCTTCGGTCTGGATGTTGGCGGCGTCGGAGCCCGTGATCGGCTCCGTGAGCGCGAAGGCGGAGATCGCCTCCCGGGCCACGCGCGGCAGGTAGGTCCGTTTTTGCGCCTCATTGCCGAAGAGGAGGATCGGCATGGCGATGCCGATGGACTGGGGGACCGCCACAGTCAGCGACAGGATGTTGCTCCAACTGGCGATGAGCGTGAGGACGCGACCGTAATTGGTGAAGGAGAACCCGAGGCCTCCGTACTCCTTAGGGATCTTCATCCCGAACGCGCCGAGCTCGAAGAGGCCCTTGAGCACGGCCTCAGGGATTTTCGCCGCGCGCTCGATCTCCTCCGCGTCCACGTGGCTTTTCAGGAAGGCTTCAACCTTCCGGCAAAAGGCTTCGCCGGCGGCACGTTCGTCCGGCGGCTCCGGTGGCGGGAGGAGCAGGGCGAAATCGGGTCGGCCGACGAAGACGCCCGCCATAAAGCTCGCTCCCGTCAGACGCTCGCGGGCTTCCTCGATCCGCTCCAGGCCCTTGAAAAGTTCGGCCATAGGCTCACACCCCGTAGGAGGGAATCTTCAGGCTACTGCGGATGTCTCTGCGCCGTGCGGAACTGGAAGGTGGGAAGCGGCGGGTCCTCTCCAAGCCAGGGCCAAGACGGCAGTGTCAAGATTGGGGTCATCAGAATCAGCGCGACAGGTTCCCACATCCGATTCAGGCAGGACTCCGCCCGCCTGCTCAGCAACTCCATGCAGCGACCGGGCGGCTGAGCGATATCGTAGCCGGTTACATCCCAGTCAGTGCCCTTCTTCTGAAGCCGCTTCCGGTACCCTGCTCCGTACATGACCGGCGCCTCCAGCACCACGCCATTCTTGTCCACGGCCACCAGTTGTCCGGTCCGGGTCTGGTAATAGCGGGTGCCGTCGGACCGTTCGTGATAGTACAACGGCCCGGACGCGCAGCCCGCGAGGAAGAACATGCCCGCCATGATCCATGCCACTGCTTTCATACGCGCCTCCTTACTTCTCCCCTTTGCTCTCGAAGGCTTTGATCACCCGATCTGTGAGATTGATTGAGGGCTCGCTGTACATGATCAGCGCGCCTGGTCCGGCATCCCCTTTCTCCACGACCAGAGTGATCTGCTCTTTCTCGGCGATTTCCCGCACCACGTGTTCGATTTTTGTGGTGAAGTCGCTGAGCAACTCACGTTTCTTGGTCTGGACCTCCCCTTCGAGTTCTTCAACATGGCGCCGATAGGTCATCAGCTTTTGGCGAATGCCCCCCTCCTTCTCCTGTTTGGCTTCTGGACTCAAGTCAGCGCCTTGTTTGACGAGGTCTTCCTCCATGGCCTTGATATCTTGCTCTTCCGATTCGATCAGCCGTTGTCGGGTATTTACATAGTCCGCCAGCGCGTCCTTGATCCTCTTCCCTGCCTTGGTCGCATCCAAGACTTTCTGAGGCTCGATGACGCCGATTGGCAGGTCTGCAGCCCCCACCGGGAATCCATGCACCAGCAGGCCCAGACCCAAAGTGCTTGCGATCAGCCTCGTCCTCTTCATCATCCCGCATCCCTTGCGGCTATTAGACACCAGCGTGCAGGAAAAGTAAAAGGTCAGGCCTGGGAAGTGACCGAAACTTTCTAACTTCAACAACCATGGCGTCTGTGGTAGATATGGAGGGTATGACGGCCGGGAACTTCATCCGCGAGATCGTCGAAAGCGATCTGAAGAGCGGCAAGCACCGTCGCGTCGTGACCCGCTTTCCTCCGGAGCCGAACGGCTACCTGCACATCGGGCACGCCAAGTCCATCTGTCTCAATTTCGGGCTTGCGCTCGAGCACGGCGGCATTACCCACCTGCGCTTCGACGACACGAATCCGAGCACGGAGAGCGTGGAGTATGTGGAGGCGATCCAGGCCGACGTGCGCTGGCTGGGCTTCGATTGGGGCGACCGGCTGTTCTACGCCTCGGGCTATTTCGAGCAGCTCTACGAGTACGCCGTGGAGTTGATCACGAAGGGGAAGGCCTACGTGGACAGCCTGAGCGCCGAGGAGATCCGGCAGTACCGGGGCACGCTGACCGAGCCGGGGCAGGACAGCCCCTACCGGAACCGGTCGGTCGCGGAGAACCTGGACCTGTTCGCGCGCATGCGGGCGGGCGAGTTCAAGGACGGGGCCCACGTGCTGCGTGCCAAGATCGACATGGCCTCGCCCAACGTGAACATGCGCGATCCGACAATGTACCGCATCCGGCACGTCGCCCATTACCGGACGGGCGACCAGTGGTGTATCTACCCGACCTACGACTATGCCCATCCGATCTCGGACGCCATCGAGGGGATCACCCATTCCGTCTGCACGCTGGAGTTTGAGGACCATCGCCCGCTGTACGACTGGTTCCTGGACAACGTCAGCGTGCCGTGCCATCCCCAGCAGATCGAGTTCGCGCGGCTCAACCTCACCCACACGGTCATGAGCAAGCGACGGCTCCTGGAGCTGGTCGGCAAGGGGCACGTGAACGGCTGGGACGATCCGCGCCTGCCGACCCTCAAGGGCTTGCGGCGGCGGGGCTACACGCCGGAGGCGATCCGCGCTTTCTGCGAGCATATCGGCGTGCAAAAGCGCGACGGGGTCGTCGAGATGGCCCTGCTCGAGCACTTCATCCGGGGGGACCTGAACAAGCGTGCGCCGCGCGTGATGGCGGTGTTGCGGCCCCTGCGCGTGGTCATCGAGAACTACGCGGAAGGCCGGGTCGAGGAGGTGGAGGCCGTCAACAGTCCGGAGGATCCCACCATGGGGACGCGCAAGGTGCCCTTCTCCCGCGTCCTCCACATCGAACGGGACGACTTTCGCGAGGTGCCGCCGAAGAAGTTCTTCCGTCTCGCGCCCGGCCAGGAAGTCCGCCTCCGCTACGCTTACATCATCAAGTGCTTGGGGGTCGTGAAGGACGAGCGCACCGGCGAGGTGATCGAGCTGCGCTGCACCTACGATCCGGAGACGCGGACCGGCGGGCCGCAGGCGGGCCGCAAGGTGAAGGGCACGATTCACTGGGTGTCGGCCGCCCACGCCCTGGACGCGGAGGTCCGATTGTATGAGCACCTCTTCGTCAACGCCGACGCGGGCGACGTCCCGGAGGGGCAGGACTACACCGTGAACCTGAATCCCCACTCGCTGGAGCGTCTGACGGGGTGCAAGGTGGAGCCAAGCCTCGCAGGCGCGCAGACCGGCAGCCGGTATCAGTTCGAGCGGCAGGGCTACTTCTGTGTGGACCCCGACTCGGCCGCGGGGCGACTCGTCTTCAACCGGACGGTGGCGTTGCGGGACTCCTGGGCCAAGATCGAGAAATCTCAGCAAGAAGGCTAGGGCTTGGTGTAGCGGGTGGCGGCAAACGGGCGCCCAGGCGGAGCGTAGCGCGACTTGCCGGGGAACCCGTTGCTCCGCCAAGTGCAACGGGTCGAACGCGGAGCGCGAGCGCGTCTGGGCTGTTTGCCGACAGGACCCGCGTTCATGGCTAAGCCAGGAGATTGCTGGCCCGCAGAAACGTGAGGGCCACTTCGCTCACCGGGAGGTGCTTCCCGTCCAGCTGATAGTTCAGCGTCCGCATGATCTCATCCGAGAACAACCCCGACAACTGCTCCAGCGCGCGCTTCAGCGGCGGGTGCGTCGCCAACGCGTCAGCCCGGACGGCCAGCGACGCCTGATATGGCGGGAAATACCGCTTGTCGTCCTTGAGGACCTTCACGTCCAGCACGGAGAGCAGCCCGTCCGTCGCGTTGGCGGCCACCATGTCCACCTGTTTCTGGTCGAGGGCCTTGTAGAGCAGGCCCAGGTCCATGGGGTGAGGCCTTCTCTTGAGGGGTAGCTTATAGGTCTTGAGCAGACCGGCCAGCCCGTCCCGCCGGCGCTGGAACTCGTAGCCCACGCCGAGCGTCCACCCGTTGGCGTGTCTGGCCGCATCGCTCAGGGATTCGATTTGGTATTTACGCGCGTCCGCCCCGCGGATCACCATCGCGAAGGTATTGTTGAACCCCAGCGGGTCCAGCCAATGAACGTTGAAGCGGGCAAGGTACTCGGCCTTTACCTTGGCGAACACGGCGTCCGGATCGGATGAAAGGGGCAGCTTGAGGATCGCGGTCAGCGCGGTGCCGGTGTACTCAGGGTAGAGAGCGAGGTCGCCCTTGACCAGCGCGTGGTGCGCCAGCAGCGTGCCGCCCAAGTTCAGCTTGCGGTCCACCCGCTGGGACAGCCGAAGGCTCACGTGCTGGGCGACGATCTCACCCAGGATCACCTGCTCCGTGAAATTCTTGGAGCCCACGGTGAGCGGGCGGGCTTGCCCGCAGCCGGCCAGCCAGTGGGCCCCGGCGGCGGCGATCAGGCCGGCGACAATTTTTTCTCCGCCCATCCGAGTCCTCCGTCGGCCAGCAGGGCGAGGAACGCGGCCGGCACGGCACCGGCGAGGATCTGCGCCGTGTCCACAGAAGCCAGGCCCTGGAAGATGAACACGCCCAGGCCGCCGCCGCCGATGGCCGCTGCGATCGTCGCCGTCCCGATCGTCGCCACGGTCGCGACCCGCACGCCGGCGAGGATCGTGCGCGCCGCCAGCGGCAGCTCCACCTCCCACAAGAGTTGCCGTCCGGTCATCCCCATGGCGATCGCCGACTCGCGGACCGCCCGGTCCACCCCCAGGATGCCGGCGAGCGTGTTTCGCAACACGGGCAGGAGCGCGTAGAGCACCAGCGCGACGATCGCCGTGTGCTTCCCGATGCCGCCCAGCAGTGGGACGGGGATCAGGAACCCGAAGAGCGCGAGGCTCGGCACGGTCTGCATGATGTTGGCAAACCCCATCACCCACCGCTGTAGGGGCGCGCGCCGGGTCAGCAGGATGCCGGCCGGAAGGGCCACGGCGGTCGCGATCGCCATGGACGTTGCGACGAGGACCACATGCTCGACAGTCAGCTCGACTATCTCGTTCCAAAGGGCGAGTGTCATGCAGGAATCCCCTGGGGGTCGAGGCAGGCGAGAAACGCACGGACTTCCTCGCCCGGCGCGCGGAGAAACTCGGCTGGCGTGGCCAGGACATCCAGCCGGCCGTCGTGCAGCAGGGCGATGCGCGTGGCCATCAGCAGCGCCTCGCGGACGTCGTGCGTCACGAAGATCGCCGTCTTGCCGATCTCCCGACGCAGCGCGAGGAACTGGCGCTGCAGCTCGACGCGGGTGACGGGGTCCAGCGCCCCGAACGGCTCGTCGAACAGCAGGAGCGGCGGGTCGGCCGCCAGCGCGCGGGCGACGCCCACCCGCTGGCGCTGGCCGCCGGACAGCTCGCGCGGGTAGCGGGCGGCGAACTGCGCGGGCGGCAGCTCAACCTGCTCGAGCAGAGCGTGCACGCGGGCGCGGATCTTCTCGGCGGGCCAGCCTTCCAGGCGCGGCACGAGGCCGACGTTCTGCTCGACGGTGAAGTGCGGGAACAGGCCGGCTTCCTGGATTACGTAGCCGATCCGCCGCCTGAGACGGATCGCGTCCCAGGCCGCGGTGGGCGTGCCCTCGACCCGCACTTCGCCCGCGCTCGGCAGGAGCAGCGCGTTGACCATCTTCAGCGCCGTGGTCTTGCCGGACCCGCTGCGTCCCAGGAGCACGAGGGTCTCGCCGGCCTCGATGTCCAGACTCAGCTCGCGCAGGACGTCTTTCCCGCCGAGCCGGCAGGAGACGTTCCGGAACGACACGAGGGGCGTCATGAGGGCGCAGCCGGCGCCGCCGCGATCCAGAGGTTCTCAGCGAAGGGCCACTCGCCGTCCACCCATTGCCCTTCGCACACGAACCCCGTGCGCGCGGCCATGCCGGGAATCTCTTCGACGCGGTACTTGTGGCAGGCCTCCGTCCAGATCGTCTCGCCTTCTTCCAACGTGCAGGTGAAGCCGGCTTCGCGAATCGTCACGGATTGTTTTCGTAACGAGCGCAGGTGCATTTCGATGCGGCGCTCCCCCTCGTCATACCTGGCCTCGTGCACGAAGTGCCGCAGCGCGAAGTCGCCGCCGAGCTCGCGGTTGATGCGCGCCAGGAGGTTCAGGTTGAACGCCGCAGTGACACCGGTCGGATCGTCGTAGCCAAGCAGCATCTCGGCCACCGGCTTTTCCAGGTCGGTGCCCAGCAGTAGCGCGTCGCCGGGCAGCAGGCTGCGGCGGACCTCGCGCAGAAACTGCTCGGCAGCGGCCCGGTCGAAGTTGCCCACGGTGCTTCCCAGGAACAGGACCAGCAGCGTCTGGCCCGGTCGGCGCTGTACGGCCACGTGCTGCAGGCCGTCCAGGTAGGATTTCTCCAGGCCGACGATGCTGACGGCGCCCAGGACGGCGAGTTCTTGCTCACACTTGGCCAGCGCCGACGGCGAGATGTCGATGGGATAGTAGTTGACGGGTTCCCGCCGCGCGAGGGTTTCCAGCAGCCAGCGCGTCTTCCGGCCGGTCCCGCTGCCGAGTTCGGCCACGACGACCGGGGGCGGCAGATGTTCCAGGATGGCCGGCGCGTGCCGTCGCAACAGCCGCTCGTCCGCACGGGTCAGGCCGTATTCCGGCAGGAAGGTGATGGCCTCGAACAGCGCCGTGCCGATCTCGTCGTAGAGATAGATGGACGGCAGCTCCCGCTGGCCCGGCTTGCTGAGCCCGTCGCGCACCGCGCGGGCGAAGTCGAGGAGCGCCAGCATTAATTTTCAACGCACCGGAAGCCGGCGTAGACGTACGGGTAGTTCGGCCGGAACCAGTTACGGAACGACCGGCGCAGCAGCCGCGCGGCAGTCCGCGGCGAGGCCCCCTTCAGCACGAAGTGAGCGCCGTCGAAGAAGGGCGCCGAGTAGCTGGGGTAGAACGGGAAGGGTTGGAAGCCGGGAAAGGGCTGAAAGGGCGTCGTTGTCCACTCCCATCCGTTGCCGACGAGCTGGGAGACGCCGAAGGCGCTGTCTCCCAGCGGCGTGGCGGTGACGGGGATGGGGTCCCAGTGCCGGAAGTCGAAGTTGCCGCGCCGCTCGTCGGGCGGCTCGTCGCCCCACGGGTACAAGCGCTCCTCGCCGCTCGGCGCGCCGTAGGCCGCGCGATGGAACTGGGCCTCGGTCGGCAAGGTCTTGCCCGCCCACCGCGCATAGGCCAGCGCTTGTTCGTACGTCACGTACACCGGCCAATCCAGGGGCAGCGGGATGGTGCCCGCCATCGCGAGCCAGAACCACTGATCGCTGCGTCGCGTCCAGAAGGGGGGCGGTCCGGCGCCGGCGCGCACGAACTCCAGGTACTCCCCGTTGGTGACCTTGTACTTGCTGATCGCGAAGGAGGCGACAGAGCAGGCGTGTGCGTCGAATTCGTTGTCCCAGCCGAACGGTCCGTCGGGGCTTTGACCGAACCCGTCGTGGCACGGGCGGCCCAGCGTCACAGGACCTTCCGGGATTTCGATCATGGCAAGGTCCGGCGCGGGCCCGACCAGGCGCAGGCGGGTTTGCGGGGGCAGTCTGTGGTCGAGAGAGGCCTGGTGCAGGATGTAGGCGAAGGTTTCGGCGTGCATCAGCCGGTGCTCGACGGCCACGTGGAGGCTCTGCTCCGGCGCCTGATCCAGCACCTCATCTAAGGTGTGGCGGACTCGTTGGTTGTAACTGAGGACTTCGTCCACCGTCGGCCAGTCCGACGGCTTGTCGTCCGGCAACTGCCCCACCGGCGGATCGATCCCGAACGCGAACAGCTGATCGAACGAATTCTGAAAGGGCGTCAGGCCCAGCGCGCCCTGGCCGATCTGGTTCCAATCGAACGCGTCCAGGTGGCCGAGGTAGAAGATGATGCGGTGGCGCTCCGGAATCGGCCGCTCGTAAAACGCATCGGGCTTGACCATCCCGAAGAGGGTGTCAGTGCGCGCACGGGCTTCGATGAGGGATCGGGCGAGCGGTGTGTGTGGCCTCATAAGTCGGCCCCTCCGTGGGCACGGGAGGGCGCGGGTGCCCGTTGCTCCACAGGATGCAACGGGTGGATGTGCCCCCTCCCTCTGGATGTCGAGTTGCGGGGTGGGATTGTGCCTCGTCTATGTCAAGGAATGCAAGCGATTACCCCATCGTGCCGACCATGCGGATGCGGTGGTTGAAGGTGTCGGCGATGTAGAGGGTGCCGGCCTGGTCCACGGCGACGCCGAACGGGTAGTTCAGGCTGCACGCGTGGGCCGGGCCGCCGTCGCCGGTGAATTGCGCGGTCCCGTTCCCGGCGATGGACGTGATGATCTTGGACGTTGGGTTCCACTTGCGGATCAGGTGATTGTCGGAATCCGTGATGTAGAGGGTCCCGTCGGCAGCGAGCGCGATGCCGGCCGGACGAGAGAGGCTCGTCGAGAACTCGTTGGGCATCCCCTGGTAGCGATATGCCGTCCCGTCGCCGGCAACCGTGCTGATGGTGCGCGTGGCTAGGTCCACCCTGCGAATACGCCCGCTGAAGGTGTCCGCGATGTAGAGATTCCCCTCGGCGTCCAGGGCCACCCCGCTCGGACCGGACAGAGCGGCGTGCGCGGCCTGGTGCCCGTCGCCGTCGTACTCCCGCTCGCCGTTGCCCGCGTAGGTCGTGATCCGTCCCGTTTCGAGGTCCACTACCCGGACGCGGTAGTTCGCCAGATCGGCGATGTATAACAGATCTCGCTGTTCATCGAGCGCCAGCGCCACCGGTTCGTTGAGCATCGCTTTGGTGGCCGGCCCGCCGTCGCCGCTGGAGCGCGCCGTGCCGGTGCCCGCCAGGGTCCAGATCGTGCCGGTGGCGGCATCCACGCGCCGCACACGATGATTGAACGTGTCGGCGATGTAGAGGTTGCCGCGCCTGTCCGCGACCACGGCGGACGGGAAGTTGAGCGTCGCTCCGACGGCCGGCTCGCCGTCGCCCTTGAAGCGACCCTTCTCGGCGGACCCGACAAGGAACCGGACGGTGCCGCTCTGGTCGGCAAGCTGCACGACCTTTTCGTCCTTCACCTTGACGGGGTCGGCGAGGGGGTCGAGTTCGTCCCCCCCACCCTGACCCTCCCCCTCGAGGGGGGAGGGATGGGTGGGGGTGGCGGAACCTCCCTTGCCCACGACGGTTGTGATGAGGCCGGTGGTCAGGTCCACCTTGCGGATGCGGTGGTTCTCGGAGTCGGCGATGTAGAGCCCGCGGCCGTCGACGGTGATGCTCTTCGGCTCGTTGAGGCAGGCTTTCAGCGCCGGGCCGCCGTCGCCTGAACAGCCCGGGTCGCCGGTGCCGGCGATGGTGGTGATGGTGCCGGGAGCGATGCTGATCATGGGTGGTTAGGCCTTGGTGAGCGCCTGGCGGATGAGCCGCCCCATCTCCTTCGTGCCGACAATTATCTCGGGCGGGGGCCCATCACCCGTTGCATTCGACGGAGCAACGGGTACCCGGGGCGCCCCTCCCGCACCCACCTTGGCGCGCGGCGACCGGATGTCCTTGGTCCGGTAGCCCTGCTCGAGCACCCGGACGATCCCCCGCTCGACGGCCGCCGCCTCCTTGTCCAGGTTGAACGAGTAGCTCAGCATCATAGCCGCCGAAGCGATCGTGCCGATCGGGTTGGCGAGGTCCCGGCCGGCGATGTCGGGCGCGCTCCCGTGGATCGGCTCGTACAATCCGACCGGGCCTCCGGCGCCGACGCGGCTCCCGAGGCTTGCCGAGGGGAGCATGCCGATCGAGCCGGTCAGCATGGCGGCCTCATCGCTCAGGATGTCGCCGAACAGGTTGGTGGTCACGAGCACGTCGAACTGCCTCGGGTTCCGGATGAGCTGCATGGCGCAGTTATCCACGTAAAGGTGCTCTAACTCGACGTCCGGATAGCCCTTGGCGACATCGAGGACCACGCGCCGCCAAAGCGCCGAAGATTCGAGGACGTTCGCTTTGTCCACCGAGGTGACCTTCTTCCGCCGCTTGCGAGCCGACTCGAAGGCGACCTTGGCGATGCGGACGATCTCCGCCGTCGTGTAGACCTCGGTGTTGACGCCCCGCTCGCCGTCCGCTGTTTTCTTGATGCCCTTGGGCTTGCCGAAGTAGATGCCGCCGGTCAGCTCGCGGACGACCAGGAGGTCTGTGCCGGTGATGACCTCCGGCTTCAGCGTGGAGGCGTCCGCCAGGATGGGATACAGCTTCGCGGGGCGCAGGTTCGCGTACAGGCCCAACCGCTCCCGCAGCCCCAGCAGCGCGCGCTCGGGGCGGACCTCGTAGACCAGGCCGTCCCACTTGGGGCCGCCCACGGCGCCGAGGAGAATCGCGTCGCTCTCCTTCGCGAGCTTGAGCGTCTCCTCGGGCAGCGGCCGGCCGGTCTTGTCGATGGCGGCGCCGCCCACGTCGGCCGCGTGGAACTCAAAGGTGTGGCCGTACTGCGCGGCGACGGCTTCGAGGATTTGCACGGCCTGCGGCACGATCTCGGGCCCGATGCCGTCGCCGGGCAGGACTGCGATGCGCGCCTTCATGTCTTCAGCAGTCCGGCCTGGCGGGCGTACGCGAACACGCCACCGGCCTTGATGATGTCCAGCACGTCGCCGAGCGGGCGCAGGCGGTAGGTCTTCCCGCTGCTCAGGTTCCTCAACGCGCCCGCCGGGATGTCGACCTCCAGCTCGTCGCCGGTCTTGACCTCGGTGATGAGGCGTTGAGTGGATTCGAACGGCATACAGAAGGCGCCGTCCACGATGTTCCGGTAGAAGATCCTCGCGTACGATTCGGCGACGACCGCCTGGATGCCTGCGATCTGCAGCGCCTCGGCGGCATGCTCGCGCGAGGAGCCGCAGCCGAAATTCTTGCCGCCGATCACGATCCGATACGGCGAGCGGTAGTCGTTCTCGGGCACGAACTTGACGTTCCCGTGCGGAAGCCCGGCCGCGGCATCCGGCACGCCCGAGAACGCGTACTTCCCGTAGAGCTTGCGTTCTTCGGGGTCGCTCAGGCTGTAGACCAGGTGTTTCGCTGGGATAATCTGGTCGGTGTCGATGTTGTCGCCGATGACGTACGCTTTGCCTTTAATTAAGTCTTGCATGCTCCCTCACAATACTTCCTCGTCCTCTGCTTTCCACGCCGGGTCTACGATGCAGAAGACTACCACCTGTAACACGTCAAACGCGCGCCCAGCAAGGGATTCATGATTAAACTCGAACAAAATTGAACGCATTCATGATCTCACTCGCTCTCTTCCTGTGGACTTCCTAGAAGTGAC
>Ga0209055_1000276_pt1 | contig 36741 bp, 33 predicted proteins | sample GraSoiAngelo_110_FD_185875 | JGI IMG/M metagenome (GOLD analysis project Ga0209055, IMG submission 185875) | Grasslands soil microbial communities from the Angelo Coastal Reserve, California, USA - 14_0903_12_30cm (SPAdes) (version 2) | ecosystem: Environmental > Terrestrial > Soil > Grasslands ... | reverse complement strand
GACGAAGCGACCTCTCGTGTCCCGGCTGTCCTGCCAAGGGCAACGCCGGTTAGCGATGTCGCGCGGGGATAACCGCTGAATGCATCTAAGTGGGAAACCCTCCCCAAGATGAACACTCCCGGGTCGCAAGACCCCTAAAGGGCCGTGGGAGACTACCACGTTGATAGGCGGCAGGTGCACGGCGCGCGAGCGCTTCAGCCGAGCCGTACTAATTGCCCGTGAGGCTTGATCTCTTCTCGGTCTCGAGGTGAGCCTCGGCATCACCAACACACTCGTCGGTTGTCAGGGTTGTTTGCTGGCGACTAGCGCGACAGGGCCACACCCGTTCCCATCCCGAACACGGTCGTTAAGCCTGTCAGCGCCGATGGTACTGCGACTGCGAGGTCGTGGGAGAGTAGGCCGCCGCCAGCTTCTATTACAAATGTCCAATGTCCAATATCCAATGCCGAATTTCGAAATTGGGTATTCGACATTGGACATTTTACATTTTGCCCGCCGCGGTTCGGACGCTTACCACAAAGATTGCCACGAGCTCGCCACATTCGGATCGCGCAGCCTCGATGTGTTCCGGACACAGATTCATGCGTTCGACGAACTTCAACCAAGCCTGAGTTTCCCGCAATTCTTTGAGGCAGACCTTGAGCTTGTGAACGAAGTCCTGCCGGGACTCGGCCGCTTGCGCCTCGCCGTAGTTCGCAAAGGGCGACGTCCCGCTGCGCGTGATCTGTGTGCTGACGTGCCTAGCGATGGGAGTCGACGGAAAGCGATCCGTCAGCAGGCAGATCTGCACAGCGAAATTGATCAGCCGATCTTCCAGGTCATAGCGCGGCACGGGCATGGCACTCATTCTGCTCGAGCGGCGAACGTCGCGGTAACCAAATCGCCGCGACGGTGGTACCGGTCTATGCAGTACAAATGTCCAATGTCCAATACCCAATCTCCAATTTCGCAATTGGGTATTCGACATTGGACATTTACATTTGCCCCATGAACTGGCTCACCTCCCCCGAAACCTGGATCGCCCTCCTCACGCTGACGGTGCTCGAGATCGTCCTCGGCATCGACAACATCATTTTCATCTCGATCCTGGCCGGTAAGCTGCCCGCCGGCGAGCAGCCGCGCGCCCGTATCGTGGGCCTCACGCTCGCCATGGTGACGCGCATCTTGCTGCTGCTCTCCCTCACCGGCATCATGCGGCTCACGCGGCCGCTGTTCAGCCCGTTCGGCCACCCCTTCTCCGGCCGCGATCTCATCCTCCTCTTGGGGGGCCTGTTCCTTCTGTGGAAGAGCACCCGCGAGATTCACGACAAGCTCGAGGGCGAGGAGGGACGTCAGAACGTGAAGGCTGGTGCCACATTCGGCGGCGTCATCGTCCAGATCGCCCTGCTCGACATCGTGTTCTCGCTCGACTCGGTGATTACGGCCGTCGGCATGGTCCGGCAGGTCGGCGTGATGATCGCGGCCATCGTGCTCGCGGTGCTCGTCATGCTCGTGGCCGCCGGCCCGATCAGCGACTTCGTGCACCGTCATCCGACGCTCAAGATGCTCGCCCTGTCCTTCCTCCTGCTCATCGGCGTCACGCTCATCGCCGACGGGCTCGGCCAGCACATCCCGAAGGGCTATGTGTACTTCGCGATGGGCTTCTCGGTGTTCGTCGAGTCGCTCAACCTGCGCCTGGTGCGCAAGGCGCCGCCCGTACACCTGAAAGAGTCGATCACCCCGTGACGCCTTTCGTGGTACGGTCTTGCTCGACGGTTCTGCGCGACGCCTTCTTTCTTTCAGTCGTGTCCCCCGATATAGAGCCGGATCATCTTCTCCCAGTAGGGCCAGTCGTGCGACCATCCGTCCCAGATCCTCAGCGCGTTCCCGATTCCCTTGCCCCAGAGGGTTTCTGAGAACTCCTGGTTGTTGCTGCAGGCGGGGTCGTCGCGGCCGATCGCCAAGATGATGTCCTGGCGGCGGAACGCCGCGAGCCGCGCGGCGTCGTGCTCGTGGCGCATGAAGTCGAAGGGGTTGCACGCATACACGTTGGCATCGGAATGCCCGCCGGTCAGCCGGGTGATGTCGTACAGTCCGGAGAGGCCGATGATGCGGTTCACGAGGTGGGGATTGCGCAGGCCGAAGCACGCGGCGTGGTAGGCCCCGAAGCTCGCGCCCACCGCGATCACAAATGGGTTCGGGTTCTGGCCGGCGCTGAACGGGATCACCTCGTCCCGCAGGTAGCGATCGTACTGGAGGTGCCGCCAGGCTCGGGCCCCCGGGTGCAGGTGCTCGCCGTACCAGCTCTCCTCGTGCACGTGGTGGAGACAGAACATCTGGATCCAGCCGTTCTCGAGGTGCTCGCCCAGCACGCCCGGCCGATCCATCCGGCGGTCGGTCCACTCGGAATAGCTGCCCAGCGACGTGGGGAACACCAGGACCCGCGCGCCCGCATGTCCCAGCACCTGGAGCTCCATGTCGCGCCCCAGCGCAGGGCTGTGCCACTTGTGGTACGCGTGCTTCACGCCGCCCGGTCCGGCAGCAGGAACGGCAGGGCCTCTCGGAAGCGACGGCCCCACGCCGACTCGTGGTGCACACCGTCCTTGTCCTCCACCCAGCGAAGGTCGCGCCCCCCCTCGTAGCCCTTTGCGAGCAGCAGGTCGCGCAGCCGGCGTCCGAGCGCGACGGTCTGCTGGCCCTCGCGCATCCCGACGTCGAGGTACAGCCGGCCCGGCACCCGGGGCGCCCGTGCCACGAGGTCGAGGAGGGCGCCATCGGCGAACCAGAGGGAGGGACTGAGCGCGGCCGCGAAGCCGAAGCTCTCGGAGTACCGGAAGAAGGCGTACAGGCTGATCAGCCCGCCCATCGAGGACCCTGCGATCCCGGTGTGACGGCGATCGGGCAGGGTGGGGAACTGCGCGTCAACGATCGGCTTCACGGTGTGTGTGACGAAGTTCAAATATCGGTCGCCCGTGCCCATGAACGGATCGTATTCCGCGATGCGCGCGTCACCCATGTTCGGGATCCCAACCACGATCGCATCGAGGCCGCGCCGGCTCGCCCACGAAAGCGCCTCGTCCACACCCCACGTTCCGGCGAAGCTCTGCGCCGGGTCGAACAGGTTTTGCCCGTCCTGCATGTAGATGACCGGGTAGCGACTGTCTCCTCGGGCGGGGGCGGCGGGGACGTATATGTAGAGGTCGCGCCGGTTGTCGAGCTCGGGGCTGGGGACGGAGGGGAGCACCACGAGGCGGCCCTTCCGCACGCGCCAGCGCCGCAGCAACCGATGGAGACCGAGCATGGAATCGACAATCTACGAGCCTCCGGTCGCGCTTGTCACCCGCGCCGCCGACGCGCAGTTTCAGCCCCATGAAGGCGACAGTGGGCCTCGTCGTCGGTCGGGAGTGGTCGTTCCCGCCAAAGTTTATCGAGGAAGTGAACGGTCGTGATCGCGGCGTGGTCGCCGAGTACGCCAAGCTCGGCGCCGAGCGTATGGATGCGCCGAGCGCCTACGCCGTCATCATCGACCGGATCTCGCACGAGGTCCCGTTTTACCGCACGTACTTGAAGCACGCCGTGCTCCAGGGGGTGGCGGTCGTCAACAACCCCTTCATGTGGAGCGCCGACGACAAGTTCTTCGGCGCGACGCTCGCGACCAGGCTCGGGGTCGCGAGCCCGAAGACCGTCGTGCTGCCGAACAAGGAGTACATCCCGGGGATCAGTCACGCAGAGAGTCTCCGTAACCTGGTGTTCCCGCTCGACTGGGACGCGGTACTGCGGCACATCGGGCTTCCCTGCATTCTCAAGGACGCGCACGGCGGCGGCTGGAAGGACGTCTTCGTGTGCCGCACGCCCGAAGAGTTGTTGCACCACTACGATCACTCGGGGCTCCGGACCATGATCGTCCAGGAGTTCATCGAGTGGGAGCAGTTTGTGCGCTGCCTCTGCATCGGGCAGCAGGACGTATTGCCGATCCATTATGACCCCGCGGCGCGGAAGTACCACGTGGACCCCGGCTACCTCGATCCCGCGCTCCGTGACCGCATCGTGCAGGACTCCCTCACCTTAGTGCGGGCCCTGGGATACGACATGAATTCGATTGAATGGGCGGTGCGCGGCGGGATTCCCTATGCCATCGACTTCATGAACCCGGCGCCCGACTTCGACATCAATGCGCTCACCCCCGAGTACTTCGATTGGGCGGTGCGGCACATGGCCGACCTGGCGATCCGGCTCGCCACGCGCCGGCCGGCGGCGAAGCGAGCGTTTCACTGGCAGGCCTTCTTCAAGGGACGGTCCAAGGCCCGGCCCGCATGACCTCGGTCGTGCGGCGGGCGGTGGACCACTATCACGAGCTCTTGAGCGACGAGCTCGCCGGAGAGTCGCAGGCGGCCCTCGAGGCGGAGCTGCGAAGCCGGGGCCTGTTCTTCGGGGAGCGGCCGCTGTGCACGGTGTTGCGGCCGCGGTTTCTCGCCCCAGAGCATTACCGGTTCCTGCGCAGCCGCTGCGCCGTGCTGCTGCGGGCGTTCGACCGGGCCCACCGCGCGGCGCTGACCAGCGACGTCGTGCGACGCCAGTTCGGTCTCACCGAGTGGGAGGAGGCGCTGGTGCCCGAGGATCCCGGGTTCTCCGATCCTAGCCCTACTTCCCGGATCGACGCCTTCTACTTTCCTGAGCAGGGCGACCTCAGCGTCACGGAATACAACGCGGAGACGCCTGCCGGCACGGCCTACAACGACGCGCTATCGGAGGTGTTTCTCGCCCTCCCCGTCATGCGGCAGTTTCTGCGCCGCTTCGATGTCCGCCCGATCCCGGCGCGCCATGGGGTGCTGAACGCGTTGTACGAGGCCTACGGCCAGTGGGGCGGGGGCCGCGGGGGCCACGGGGGCCGCGGGAGCCGTGCCGCGCCACGCATCGGGATTCTCGATTGGCGCGAGGTGCCGACGTACAGCGAGTTTGTCTTGTTCGCGGAGTACTTTCGCGCCCACGGCCTCGACGTGGTGATCGGCGATCCACGCGAAGCGGAGCTGCGCAACGGCGCGTTCCTGCTGGGCGGCGCGCCGGTGGACCTGATCTACAAGCGGGTGCTCCTCGCCGAGCTCGTGGCTCGCGGCGGCTGCGACCATCCGGTGATCCGCGCCGTGCGGTCCGGCGCGGTGTGCATGGTGAACCCGTTCCGGTGCAAGATCCTTCACAAGAAGGCGAGTCTCGCCGTGTTGAGCGATGAGCGGAACGCCAAGCTGTTTTCGGTCGTCGAGCGTCGGGCGATCGACGCCCATGTTCCCTGGACCCGCACCGTGGCCGAGCAGAAGACGCTGCATGGCGGCCGCACGGTGGACCTCGTCCCGTTCATCCTGGCCCAGCGCGATCGCCTGGTGCTCAAGCCTAATGATGAATACGGCGGGAAGGGCATCGTGCTGGGCTGGGAAGTGGACGACGCGGTGTGGCAGCGTGGGGTGCAGCGCTGGCCGAGCCGTACGTCGTGCAGGAGCGGGTTCCGATCCCGAGCGAGCCGTTCCCGAGCCTGGTGGACGGGCGCGTCACCTACGCTGACCGCATCTTGGACACCAATCCATTCGCTTGTCACGGAGCTTATGTAGAAGGCTGCCTCTCGCGGCTCTCGACCGCCGCACTCGTCAACGTCACGGCGGGCGGAGGATCGCAGGTTCCGACGTTCCTGGTGGAGGCGCGATGAAGCCACCGTCGCTCACGCTCGGCATCGAGGAGGAGTACCAGATCATCGATCCCACGACGCGCGAGCTGAAATCGTACATCACGGAGCTCCTCGCCGGAGATCATCTGGTCCTGGCCCAGGTGAAGCCCGAGCTGCATCAGTCGATCGTGGAGGTCGGCACCACGGTGTGCCGGACGCCGGCCGAAGTGCGGGCCGAGCTCGTCCGCTTGCGACGGGACATCATGGGGCTCACGGCCAAGAACGGCCTCCGGATTGCCGCGGCGGGCACGCACCCGTTCTCCTCCTGGATGCAACAGGAGATCACGCCGCTCGAGCGCTATCTCGGCCTGCGCCAGGACATGGCGGACCTGGCGCAGCGGCTGCTCATCTTCGGCACCCACGTGCACATCGGCATCGAGGACCGCGAGTTCCTGATCGATGCGCTCAACGTGGCGCGCTACGTCCTCCCGCACGTCCTCTGCCTGTCCACGAGCTCGCCCTTCTGGATCGGCCGCAAGACGGGTCTCAAGTCGTATCGCAGCGTCGTGTTCCGCGGCTTCCCGCGCACCGGCGTGCCCCGGGCGCTCCGGTCGTGGAGCGAGTACACGGAGCTGGTCGACATGCTGACCCGTACCGGGTCCATCCCCGACGGATCCAAGATCTGGTGGGACGTGCGGCCGAACTGGAGCTACCCGACGCTGGAGTTTCGGATCTGCGACGTCTGCACTCGGGTGGACGAAGCCGTCTGCATCGCGGCGATTCTCCAGGCGGTCGTGGCCAAGTTGTGGAAGCTCCGGCGTGAGAATATGACCCTCCGCGTGTACCCGGCGGACTTCATCGAGGAGAACAAATGGCGCGCCGTCCGCTACGGGCTGGACGGGCGGCTGATCGATTTCGGCAAGGGCGTCGAGCTGCCCGCGCGCGACCTCGTGCGCGAGCTCCTCGAGTGGTTCATCGGCGACGTCGTAGATGAGCTGGGGAGCCGCAAGGAGGTCGAGTACGCCTACCGGATTCTCGAGGAGGGCTCGAGCGCGGACCGCCAACTCGCCACCTACGAGCGCACCGGCGATCTCAAGGCCGTGGTGGACCAGTTGATCGCCGAGACGGCGGACGGCTTGTAGCAGTCACGGAGCATCGTTAGCGTTGCGGCATGGACAACCGGCCGATCATCGGCATCACGACGCAGACGCTCGATGCGATCCCGGACCAGCTGCCTCGCTGCTGGGTGATGAGCCAGCGCTACGTCCAGATGCTCGTGACCGTGGGTGCCGTCCCGTGGGTCATTCCGCTCCTCGCGGGCGATGAGGCCACACTCCGCGGGATCTACGAGCAGATCGACGGTCTGTTCCTGCCCGGCGGCGTGGATGTGGACCCGAGCGCGTACGGCGAAGCCCGCGGCCCGCACTGCCAGCGGACCGACCCGGCGCGCGACTGGACCGAGCTGCTGCTCGTGCGGTGGGCGCTCGCGGACGGCAAGCCGGTACTGGCGGTGTGTCGCGGCGCCCAGCTCCTGAACGTGGCCGTGGGCGGTAGTCTCTACCAGGACGTCGGTGCCCAACACCCGGCGGCGATCAAACACGACTACTTCCCGATCGGCGGCCGCCGCCGCGACGAGCGCACGCATGACGTGCGGATCGCCGCGGGATCGCGGCTGGCCCGGCTGCTCGAGACCGAGGCGCTCTCGGTGAACAGCATGCACCATCAGGGAATCGCGCGCCTGGCCCCAGGACTCGCGGCGGTCGCGACCTCCCCCGATGGCTTGATCGAGGGCGTCGAGGCCAACGATGGTCCCTTCGTGCTCGGTGTGCAGTGGCACCCCGAAGACCTCGTGGAGGTCGATCCCCGCATGCGCCGACTGTTCGAGGGATTCATCACCGCCGCGGCGCCATGACGCGCTGCGGGGTCGTGGCCCTGGCCGGGAAACCCAACGTCGGCAAGTCCACGCTCTTGAACGCCCTGGTCGGCGAGCACCTCGCGATCGTCTCCCCCAAGCCCCAGTCCACCCGCCTCCCGGTGGTCGGTCTCCTCACGCGGGACGACGCTCAGTTCATCTTCACCGACTCACCCGGGCTGCTCGAGCCCGAGTACCAGCTGCACGAAACGATGCGGGCTGCGGCGCTGCGGGCGATCGCGGACGCCGAGGTCATCGCGTACCTGCATCCGCTGGCGGAGTTTCCCGCGCCCCCGCTCACGGAGGTGGCAAAGCTCGACCGCGCGCCCCGGGCGCCGATCGTCACCGTGTACACGAAGTCCGACGTCGCATCAACCTCCCCCAACCTCCCCCAACCTCCACCAACCTCCAGCGTCGTCGTTTCCGCCCTCACCGGGAGCGGTCTCGACCAGCTCCTCGCGGCGCTGCGGGAGCGACTGCCCGAAGGCCCCTTCCACTACGATCCCGATGCGATGGCGACGCAGCCGATGCGCTTCTTCGCCGCCGAGTTCGTGCGCGAGGCGGCGTTCGAGCTGCTGCACGAAGAGCTGCCCTACAGCGTGGCCGTCGAGATCGACGAGTTCCGAGAAGGTCAGGAGCCGGTGTATATTCGAGCCGTGGTCTACGTCGAGCGCGCCAGCCAGAAGGGAATCGTGATCGGGGAAGGGGGCCGCACCATCAAGGCGATCGGGCAGACGGCCCGCGGAAAGATCGAAGTGCTGCTCGGGGCGCGCGTGTTCCTGGAGCTGCACGCGAAGGTGCTGCCCAAGTGGCGGCGCCAGCTCGCGTCCCTGAAACGGCTGGGGTACGCGGGATGAGTCTCGCGCCCGACCTGCTCGAGATTCTCGTCTGCCCCAAGTGCAAAGGCCCACTCGAGCACCGCACGGCGCCCGCCGAAGCGCTGGTGTGTCACACCTGCCGCCTGATCTACGCCGTCGAAGACGACATCCCCATCATGCTGATCGATGAGGCGAAGCACTTCTAACCGCACCGCAGGGCGGTTGTTTGACAACCCGAGCATAGGCGGCCTAAGTTTAGGCGCGCTCGACCCTTACGTGAGGAGGCAGGTGCGGGGCACGCGCCCGACGATACTCTTCTTCTCGGCGGCTGGTCGCACCGTACCTGACTTCCTGGCACGCTGGGTCAACGGCAAGGGGCTGACGATCGTACCCGTGCCGGACCCGGCCGACGTGGAGCAGCGGGTGCTCCGGTCGCTGCCACAGCTCGTGGTCATCGACGCGGACGGCGGTCCGCAGGGGCTCGCGCTCTGCGCCCGGCTCAAGGCGGACTCCTACTCCGCCATCGTCCCGCTCGCGGTCCTGACGAGCCGACACACGACGGACCGCGTGCAGGAATGGTTCACCGCGGGCGCGGACGAGGTGATCAGCCCGCTGTTCGAGCCGACGGAGCAGGCGAGCCGGCTCGACGGGCTCATGACCCGCACCGCGCGCGACGTCGCCGTCAACCCGTCCACCCGCCTGCCGGGCACCACCGAGATCGAGCGCGAGATCCGGCGGCGCATGGAAAACGGCGAGCTGTTCGCCGTATGTTACGCCGACCTGGATCATTTCAAGGAGTACAACGATCGCTACAGCTACAACGACGGCGATCGGGTCATCTACATCCTGTCGCGCATCCTCCACGACGTCGTGAAAGGACTGCTCGGCAACCGCGGGTTCATCGGGCACATCGGCGGGGACGACTTCATCTTCATCATCCCGTTCGACGCGATCCCCGACGTGTGCGGCGAGGTGCTCGAGGTGTTCGACACGTTGATTCCGTACCAGTACAACGAGCAGGACCGCCGGGCCGGGTACTACTTCGGCAAGGATCGGCGCGGTCAGCTGCACCGCGTACCGCTGATGACTCTGTCGATCGGGATCGTCACCAACCAGCACCGCCGCTTCGCGCACCCGGCGCAGGTGAGCGAGCTGGCGACGGAGATGAAGAGCTACGCGAAAACGCAGCCGGGGTCCGTGTTCGTGGTCGACCGCCGGCACGACGCGGAGCTGGATGACGACGGGGTACGCTAGATGAACGTCACCTGTCCATCGTGCGAGACGGTGTATCGCGTGGACCCGGCCAAGGTCCCGGCCGGGGGCGTGCGCGCACGCTGTGCGGTGTGTAGCAACGTGTTTCCCGTGAATGCATCCGTGGCCGCGGCCACCGCGGCTGTGTCCGCGGGGAGCGGCCCCGCGGTCGCTCCTCGGCCGCCCGCGCCACCTCGCGCGCCCCCTGCGCCGCCCGCTCCACCCACACCTGCTCCCGCGCCACCGCGGACGCCGGCCATGCCCCGGTTCTCGGGCCCCATCGCGGCCCCCCCCCCGCCTCCCGCGGCCCCCGCACCCCCCGCCGCCGCGCCCCGCGCCGCGCCTCCTCCCGCCCCACGCGCCGCCCCGCCGCCGGCAGCCCCGGCCATGCGACCCGCTGCACCGCCGGCCGCACCGGCGCCGCGCGCTGCGCCTCCCGCGCCACCTCGCCCCCCCGCGGCGCCGGCGGCGCCGGCCGCTCCGGCCCCGCCCGCCGGCGCTGGGCCCGGTCAGCGGATGACGAGCCCGCTCCGGCCCGTGAATCCCTTCATGGTGCAGGATCCGAAGCAGAAGGCGCGCCGGCTGGCGCGGGCGCTGGTGTCGGATCTCGTCGTGTATCATCCGGAGAAACGTCAGCAGGGACTGCGCGACGGCACGTTGCCGCAGCTCTTCAAGGACGAGATCGAGAAGAGCTGGCGGGAATACGTGGAGCAGGTCGGTGCCGAGCTCGCGAAGACCACCTCGTTCTGGGCGGAGGCGCTGAACGAGATTCTTGCCGGGGGCAATAAGGTCTTCTAGGCTGGTGTAGCGGGGCCTAACCTATTAGCTTGCCAAGCAGTTAGAGCCGCCCTCCGCCCGTCGGCGGGCGGCTCATTTCCTGCTAAGCCTGAAACGAGCGCACCGTGGCCCTATCCGATCGTCTTGCCGAATTCGACCGTCGTCTCACCGAACTGCGGAGCTTTCTTTGACATAGCAGGGAAGACCAAGCGTTTGGCGGATCTGGAGCACGCCATGGCCGAGGGCAGCGTTTGGGCCGACCCGGAGAAGTCGCGACAGGCGGTGCAAGAGATCAAGGAGCTGAAGCGCTGGGTCGACCCGTACCACGCAGTGCGGAAGCGCATTGACGACGCGCGCGCGCTGCTCGAGCTCGCGGAGGGCGAGTCGGACGAGGAGCACGCACGCCTCGTGGCCGAGATGCTCAAAGGCCGGTCCCTCGAGCAGGAAGCCGAGGGTATTGCCGCACAGCTCGAGGCCCTCGAGCTGCAAAACATGCTGCGTGGCTCCGACGACACGCGCGACGCGCTGCTCACCATCCACTCGGGCGCGGGCGGCACGGAATCCCAGGACTGGGCCGAAATGCTGATGCGGATGTATACCCGGTGGGCGGAGCGGCACGGCTTCAAGGTCGAGGTGCTCGACCTGCTCCAGGGAGAGGAAGCCGGCATCAAATCGGCGGAGATCCAGATCAGCGGGCAATACGCCTACGGACTCCTGAAGGCGGAGAAAGGCGTCCACCGTCTGGTGCGCATCTCGCCGTTCGACGCGCAGTCCCGGCGGCATACGTCCTTCGCGTCGGTGTTCGTCTATCCGGTGGTCGACGAGGACATCGAAATCGACATCAAGGACGACGACCTGCGGATCGACGTGTACCGAGCCTCGGGGAAAGGCGGCCAGCACGTCAACAAGACGTCTTCGGCGGTGCGGATCACGCATCTCCCGACCAACATCGTCGTGCAATGCCAGAACGAGCGCAGCCAATTCAAGAACAAGGCGACCGCGCTCAAGATGCTGAAAGCCCGGTTGTACGAGCGCGCCGTCGCGGAGCGTGAAGCGAAGAAGGCGGAAGTCGACAAACAAAAGAGCGACATCGCCTTCGGCAGTCAGATTCGCTCCTACGTGTTCCAGCCCTACACCATGGTGAACGACCACCGCACCGAGCTGAAGGTGGCGGACGTCCAGAGGGTGATGGACGGGGATCTGGACCCGTTCATCGAGGCGTACCTCAAGCGCTTCGGGAGCAAGGCCGCGTGACCGGCTTCGTCGAGGCGGCGCGGCGGGAGAAGCTCACCGAGCTCGTCAGGCGCGGCGTGGTCCCGTTCGTCTATCGGTTCGACCGCACCGGCACGGTCCAGGCGGCGCTCGAGCGATTCCGCGAGGACGACCCGACCGTCCACCGGCTCGCGGGGCGGCTCATTCTGCTGCGCTCCATGGGCAAGACGACGTTCGGTCACGTGGAGGACCGCTCCGGGAAGATTCAGGTCTACTTCAAGGTCGACACCGTCGGGGCCGTGCAGTATGAGCTCGTGAAGCTGCTCGATCTGGGCGACGTGATCGGCGTGGAGGGGCCGCTGTTTCGCACCAAAACCGGCGAGGTCACCGTGCGCGTCGAGCGCTTCACCCTGCTCACCAAGTCGCTGCGCCCCCTGCCGCTCGGCAAGGAGGATGCGCAGGGCCAACGGCACGGGGAGCTGTCGGATCCCGAGCTGCGCGCCCGCCAGCGCTACGCCGACCTGGCGGTGCACCCGGAGGTGCGGGAGGTATTCCGGCTGCGGGCCCGCGTGGTCAGCTACATCCGGAAGTTCTTCGACGGGCGGGGGTACCTCGAGGTGGAGACCCCGGTGCTGCAGCCGGTGTACGGCGGCGCCTCGGCGCGGCCGTTCGTCACGCACTACGAGGCGCTCGACACGGATGTGTATCTGCGGATCGCCGACGAGCTGTATCTCAAGCGCTGCATCGTGGGCGGGCTGGAAAAGGTGTATGAGATCGGGCACGACTTCCGCAACGAGGGGATGGACCGCTTCCACAATCCCGAGTTCACCATGGCCGAGTGGTATGAGGCCTATGCCGACTACGAGGTGATGCGGCAGGGCACGGAGGAGATGCTCTCGGGGATGGTGCAGGAGCTGTTCGGCACCACGACGCTCGAGCGGCACGGCGCGACGCTCGACTTCAAGCGCCCGTTCGCGCATAAGGACTACTACGCCCTGGTGCGCGAGACGGCCGGGATCGACCTGGCGGGCGCGAGCGAGGCCGAGCTGCGCGCGGCGCTGAAGCGGAAGGACGTCGCCGATGCCGACCAGCTGTCGGGGGCGAAGCTCGTGGACGAGGTGTTCAAGAACTACGTCGAGCCCACGCTGGTCCAGCCGACGTTCGTGCTGGACTATCCGGTGGCGCTGTCGCCGCTCGCCAAGCTCAAGCGTGGCGATCCGACGCGCGTGGAGCGGTGGGAGCTGTTCATCCAGAAGCGCGAGCTCGCCAACGCGTTCAGCGAGCTGAACGATCCCGAGGAGCAGCGGCGCCGCTTCGAGCAGCAGGCGCGCCTGCGCGCCGCGGGCGACACGGAGGCGCAGCAGCTGGACGAGGACTTCATCCGGGCGCTCGAGTACGGCATGCCGCCCACCGGCGGCGTCGGGCTGGGGCTCGACCGGCTGCTGATGATCCTGGCGGACCAGTCGCATATCCGCGACGTCATCCTCTTTCCCATGCTCCGGCCCGAATGATCTCCCGGTTCGAGCTGCACGTCGCCCTGCGCTACCTGCGGAGCCGCCGCGCCTCGCGGCTGCTCTCGCTCATCACCGTGATCGCCGTGGGCGGGGTGACGGTCGGCGTCATGGCGCTCATCGTGGTGCTGGGCGTGATGAACGGGCTCCAGGCGGACCTGCGCGACAAGATCCTGGTCGCGAATCCCCATCTCCGCGTCCTGACCTACGGCGAGGGCTTGAAGCTCGACGACTGGCGCAAGGTGCTGGGTGACGTACGCCGCGCGTCCGGCGTGGACGCGGCCGCTCCGTTCGTGCTGACCCAGGGCCTCATCTCCGCAGGGCACGACTACGCCGAGGGCGTCGTGGTGTACGGTGTCGATCCCGACACCGGTCGGCGCGCCGTGACGAGCTTCGCGCGGCATTTCACGAAAGGCGACCTGACGTTCAAGACCACCCGCTCCGATGTGGAAGGCGGCATCGCCCTCGGCACCCGGCTCGCGTCCAAGCTCACGGCGTTCCCGGGCAGCGTCGTGACGCTCGTCGCTCCCGCCGGCGCCAAGTTCAACCCGAGCCTCGGCGCCTACGTGCCCAAGTTCCACCGCTACGAGGTCACGGGGATCTTCGACACCGGGATGTATGAGTACGACAACAGCTGGGTCGCGCTCGATCGTCGCGCGGCGCAGCGCTTCGCCGGGCTCGACACGGCAGTGACCGGCCTCGAGGTGCGGCTCGCCGACCCGGAGCAGGCGCAGCCGTTCGGCGTCACCCTCGAGACGCGGCTCGGGTACCCCTACCGCGCGCTCGACTGGCAGTCGCAGAACGCTTCGCTGTTCTCGGCCTTGAAGCTCGAGAAACTCGCGATGTCGTTTGTGGTGTTCCTCATCTGTGTGGTCGCGGCGTTCAACGTGGTGGGCACCTTGACGATGGTGGTGCGCGACAAGACGCGGGAGATCGGCATTCTCCTCGCGATGGGCCTGCGACAGGCGTCGATCCGCCGGATCTTCCTGGCGCAGGGGATTCTGGTGGGGCTCACGGGGACGGCGCTCGGGGTGGTGGGGGGCCTGGTGCTCGGCGGGATGCTGAATCGTGGCCACTGGATTCCCATCGATCCGTCGATCTACTTCATCGACCATCTCCCCGTGCATACGCAACCGCTCGACGTACTGCTCGTGATCGGGGCGAGCCTGGTGGTCGCCACGCTGGCTCCGCTGTATCCGTCGATGCAGGCGGCGCGGCTCGATCCCGTCACCGCGATTCGCTACGAATGACCGCCCTGCTCGAAGCCCGGGGGGTCCGCAAGGTGTTCGCGGGCGGCGACGGGCAGCCGCTCGAGGTGCTGCGCGCCGTGGAGCTCGAGGTCCACCGCGGTGAGTTCGTCGCCATCGTGGGCACCTCCGGGGCGGGGAAGAGCACGTTGCTGCATCTGCTCGGGGCGCTGGATCGGCCCACCGGCGGCGATGTCTGGCTGGACGGCTCGCGCTACGCCGACCTGGACGCCTCCGCCCTGGCCGAGCTGCGGAACAGGAAGCTGGGCTTTGTCTTCCAGTTCCATCATCTCTTGCGGGAATTCTCCGCGTTGGAGAACGTGATGATGCCGCTGTTGATCGGGGGGATGGAGCAGCGCCCGGCCCGCTCGCGAGCCGAGGAGATGCTCTCCCTCGTGGGGCTCGCGGGACGGATGACGCACCGGCCGGCCGAGCTGTCGGGAGGCGAGCAGCAACGCTGCGCCGTGGCGCGCGCCCTGGTGCACGACCCGAGCCTGGTGCTGGCGGACGAGCCCTCGGGCAACCTGGACCACGCCAACTCGGACCGGCTGCACGAGGTATTCTTTCGACTGGCCCGGGAGTACGAGACGGCGGTAGTCGTCGTCACCCACAATCGGCAGCTCGCCGGGCGGGCCGATCGGATTCTGATGCTCGAGGACGGTCGCCTGGCGGCGGTCGGCTCGGTGGACGCGATACCCTGATGCTGTGCGACAACTGCAAGGAGCGCGACGCGGTCATCAACCTGACGCAAGTGGAGCACGACACGAAAGTGACGCTCCACCTGTGCGAGCAGTGTGCGCAGCAGAAGGGCGTCGAGACCGGCGCGTCGGTGCTCAAGACGCCGCTCGGCGGCTTCCTGCAGGGGATGATCGGCAAGGGCGGGAACGTCCTGCCCACCCCGGCCGATGGCCTGCGCTGCGCCGCCTGTGGGAGCACCCTCAAGGACTTTCGCGAGTCGGGGCGGCTGGGGTGCTCGCAGTGTTACGACTCGTTCGCGCCGCACCTGCGGGACCTGCTGCGCCGGCTGCACGGCTCCAGCCAGCACGTGGGCGAGCGCTACGCACCGCCGGGTGCGGAGGGCGCCACCGACCCGAGGCTCCAGCTGCTCGAGCTCAAGGAGCAGCTGCGGCGCGCCGTCGAGAACGAAAACTTCGAGCTCGCCGCGGAGCTGCGCGACCGCATCCGGGTGCTGGAATGATCGACCTCTCGCTGCTTCCCGACGGCGGCATGGGCTGGCTCGACGCGTCCGGGCCCAAGGGCAGTATCGTGCTGTCCACCCGCATCCGGCTGGCGCGCAACCTCGAGGGCTACGTGTTCAGCCAGCGGGCGAAGGACGCCGATCGCACCGCGGTGCTCACGCGCGTGGAGGAAGCGAGCGCCGCGAGCAACCTGCTGCAGGGCGCCGTGACGATCCGACTGGACCAGCTCGAGCGCGTGGACCGCCAGCTGCTGCACGAACGGCACCTGGTGTCCAAGGAGCTGGCGGGACTGGACCGCGAAGCGCGGCCCCGCCCCGGCGCGGCGCTGGTGGTGCAGGGGACGGTGGGGGTGATGGTGAACGAGGAGGACCACTTACGATTGCACGGAATGCGCTCGGGATTCGCCCTGGAGGACGCGTACGCGGATCTCGAGGGCCTGGATGCTGATCTGGGGCGGCTCCTGCCCTTCGCGTTTCACCCGGAATTTGGCTATCTTACCTCCTGCCCTACCAATGCCGGGACCGGACTCCGGGCGAGCGTACTTATCCACTTGCCGGGCCTCGTCTTGACGAAGGAAGTCGGCAAGGTTTTGCAGGGGCTCGCCCAGGTGGGGCTCACCTTCCGGGGTTTGTACGGGGAAGGGAGCGAGGTCGTCGGGAACTTCTTTCAGTTATCTAACCAGACGACGCTGGGCAAGTCGGAAGACGAGCTGCTCGATCATCTTGGCAAGATCGTCCGACAGGTGATCGAGTACGAAGAGCAGGCGCGCGACGTGCTGTTGCGGACGGCCCCCGACGAGGTGGCCGACAAGACCTGGCGGGCATACGGGTTGCTTAAGTACGCGCGGAAGCTGACGTTCGAAGAGACGATGAATCTATTGAGCGGGGTGCGGTTGGGCGTCGGGTTGAATCTGATCCCGAGCTTGAGTGTATACACATTGAACAAGCTGTTGATATTCACCCAGCCCGCGCACCTGGCGGCACTCGAGGCACGCCAGACCGGTGACCCTGAGTTGCCCACGGTGCGCGCGACGTATGTGCGTCGCGTGCTGGAGACTGAGGCGGTGTGAGGAGGAGGTAGGGGGGAGATGAACGGGTACAACTTCACGGATCGGGTCCGCAAGGTCCTGCAGATGGCGCGCGAAGAGGCTGCGCGGCTGCACCACGAGTATGTGGGGACCGAGCACATCCTGCTGGGCCTGATCCGCGAAGGCGAAGGGGTCGCCGCGGCGGTGCTGACCAACCTGAACGTCGATCTCGAAGAGATCCAGCAGAAGATCGAAGAGACGGTGAAGAAGGGGAAGGCGGCGGCGGCTGCCGGACCCGACCTGCCCTACACCTCGCGCGCGAAGAAAGTGCTCGAGCTGGCGATGAGCGAGGCGCGCGAGCTGAACCACTCGTACGTCGGCACCGAGCACCTGCTGCTCGGGCTGTTGCGCGAGGAGAAGGGGATCGCCGCGCAGGTGCTCACCGATGCCGGCGTGAACCTCGAGCAGGCGCGCGCGGAGACGCTGCGGCTGCTCGGCAGCGAGATGCCTTCGGGGCCGGCCCCGTCGGGCTCCGGCGCGCAACCGGCGAGCCCCAAGAGCGAGAAAAAGTCGAAGACCCCCGCGCTCGACCACTTCTGCCGCGATCTGACCCAGCTCGCGGCCGAGGGCCAGCTCGATCCGACGATCGGGCGTCAGAAAGAGATCGAGCGCGTGATGGAGATCCTCTCGCGCCGCAAGAAGAACAACCCGGTGCTGATCGGCGAGCCGGGGGTGGGGAAGACCGCGATCGTCGAAGGCCTGGCCCAGCTCATCGCCAGCGGCCAGTGCCCCGATGCACTGAAGGACCACCGCGTGCTGTCGCTCGACATGGCGGCGGTGATCGCCGGCACGAAGTACCGCGGTCAGTTCGAGGAGCGGCTCAAGGCGATCATCAACGAGATCGCGCAGAACCGCAACATCATCCTGTTCATCGACGAGCTGCACACCCTGGTGGGGGCCGGCGCGGCCGAGGGCGCGGTGGATGCGTCCAACATGTTGAAACCGGCACTGGCGCGCGGCGAGCTGCAGTGCGTAGGTGCGTCGACGCTCAACGAGTACCGCAAGTACATCGAGAAGGACGGCGCGCTCGAGCGCCGCTTCCAGACGGTGATCGTCGATCCGCCGACGGTGGACGAGACGATCGAGATCCTCAAGGGGCTGCGCAAGCGCTACGAGGAGCACCACCGGGTGATCATCCCCGATGAAACCCTCGACGCCGCGGCCAAGCTGTCGGAGCGCTACATCACCGACCGCTTCCTGCCCGACAAGGCGATCGACGTGATCGACGAGGCCGGGGCGCGCGCACGGCTCGCCACGCAGGTGCCGCCGCCCGAAGTCGCGGCGCTCAAGGCCAAGCTGGAGCACATCAACGGCGACAAGGAGAACGCGGTCCGCGACCAGAACTTCGAGAAGGCGGCGGCGCTGCGCGACCAGGAGCGCGAGCTCCAGGCGGACATCCGCCGCAAGCAGGAGGCGTGGGAGAAGGAGCGCCAGACGCACCGGCCCACGATCAGCGAGGAGGGCGTCGCGTTCATCGTGTCGCGCTGGACGGGGATCCCCGTCACGCGGCTCCAGGAAGCCGAGACCGCGCGCCTGCTCCGTATGGAGCACGAGATGCACGAGACCGTGGTCGGCCAGGACGAGGCGATCGCGGTGATCTCGCGCGCCATCCGGCGCAGCCGGGCGGGCCTCAAGGACCCCAAGCGGCCGATCGGCTCGTTCATCTTCTCGGGGCCTACGGGCGTCGGCAAGACCGAGCTGGCGCGCGCGCTCGCGCGCTTCCTGTTCGCGGATACGAGCGCCCTGATTCGGGTCGACATGTCGGAATACATGGAGAAGTTCTCGGTGAGCCGGCTGATCGGCGCGCCGCCCGGCTACGTCGGCTACGAGGACTCGGGGACGCTGACCAAGTCGGTGCGGCGGAAGCCCTATTCCGTCGTGCTGCTCGACGAGATCGAGAAGGCGCATCCCGACGTCTTCAACATCCTGCTGCAGGTGCTCGACGAAGGACACCTGACGGACAACTACGGCCGGGTGATCGACTTCAAGAACACCGTCGTCATCATGACGTCGAACGTCGGCGCCCGGGACATGGTCAAGGGCAAAGCCCTGGGCTTCTCCCAACCGGATATGCGCGCGACCTTCGACAAGATGGCGGAGAAGGTCAAGGAAGAGATCAACAAGACCTTCAATCCCGAGTTCCTGAACCGGCTGGACGACGTCATCGTGTTCCACCCGCTCACGCGAGAGCACATCGCCCAGATCGTCACGATCCTGCTCAAGGAAGTGCAGCGGCGGCTGGGCGAGGAGGAGCTCACGCTCCGGTTGACGCCGGCGGCCTCGGACTTCCTGGTGGAGCGCGGGTACGATGAGCACTTCGGCGCGCGCCCGCTGAAGCGCGCGATTCAGAAGTACGTCGAGGATCCGCTCTCGGAGAAGATCCTGGTCGGCGAGTTCGCGCGGGGCGAGGAGATCGAGGTCGACGCGGCCCCGGACAAGGAACGGTTGGCGTTCCGCGCGCTCTCCGGCTCGAAGGCGTGATCCGCAAGCTTTCCACCGTCATCTGTGTGGGTTCGGCCGTGCTCGCCCCGCGTCTCGCGCGCGCTCAGGGCGAGGCGCCGAGCGCCGCCGCCGCCGTTGCCCCCGACTCCATCGTCGTCATCGGGCTCCGCCGGGTCGACCGCAAGCAAGTGATCGACCAGAGCGGCCTCACCCCGGGCAAGCCGCTGGGCTACCGCGACGTACAGCGCGCCATCCAGGCCCTGTACGCGACGGGCCAGTACGATGACGTCCGGGTGGCGCAGGACACCGCCGGCGGGCGCCAGGTGCTCGTCGTGCGCCTGCACGAGCGCCCCATCCTCGTCAAGTGGGCCGTGCGCGGCGTGAGCCGCGTCTCCGAGGGCAGCGTGCGCGACAAGGCCCAGCTGGCCGAAGGCCGGCCGGTCGACCCCGCCGCCGTGGCCCGGGCCCGCGGGCGCATCGACTCCCTGTACCGCGCGCAGGGCTATTACCTCGCCCAGGTGAAGGTGGTCGACGTATATGAGGCCGATTCGGCGCGCCTGCGGGTCATCTTCGACGTGGACGAGGGCCGGCGCGTCGCGGTGGCGCGCGTGCAGGTCGAGGGCAACACGCACCTGGTGACGGATCGGCTGGTCGGCCAGATGAAGACCCGCCCCGAAGGGTTCTGGTGGTTCCGCTCCGGTGAGTTCGACGACGAAAAGCTGCGCGAGGATCTGCAGGAGCGGCTCCCCAAATTCTACGGCGACCGGGGCTACGTCGATTTCCAGGTGCTCGACGACACGCTGGTCGTGAACGACTCGACCGGCAAGGCCACGCTCGTGGTGCGGGTGAGCGAAGGGGAGCCGTACCGCGCGGGCTCGTTCGAGATCGTGGGGAACCGGCGCTTCTCGACGGAAGAGCTGCAACAGCTGTTTCCGTTCAAAGGCGGGGACCGCACCGGCTTCCTGGGGTTGGGCGGGACCCAGCAGGGGCCGACCTACTTCAGCCAGCAGAAGTGGGACGACGCCACACAGCAGCTCCGCACGCTCTACTACAACAACGGCTACATCTACGTGAACGTCCGGCCGGAAGTCATCCGCCGCACGGGCGCCGACGGCAAGCCCGTGGTGGATCTCCGCTGGGCGATCAACGAGGGGCAGCCGGCCATCGTCAACAAGATCGAGATCTCGGGCAACGACGTCACGCACGAGCGCGTGATCCGCGAGGCGATCATCCTGCTCCCGGGCGACGTGTTCCGCCAGGACGCGCTCATCCGGTCGTACCAGAACATCTCGAACCTGGGCTTCTTCCAGCAGCCCCTGCCGTTCCCCGACACGCGCCCGGCCAACGATCAGGGTGACGTGGACGTGATCTTCCGCGTGACCGAGAAGCATACGGGCAACGTCAACTTCGGTGCGTCGGTGGGGCAGGGCACCGGGGTGGGCGGTTTTCTGGGGCTCGACGAGCCGAACCTGTTCGGCCAGGGGAAAAAGGGCCACTTCCAGTGGCAGTTCGGCAAGAACATCAGCGACTTCGCCGTCACCTACACCGATCCCGCGATTCGGGAGTCCCGCATCTCGGGAACCTTCGACGTCCACAATACCCGGCTGCGGTACACGATCGCGGACCTCGGGACGCTGCGCCGTCGCGGAGCGAGTCTGCAGTTCGGGTTCCCGGTCTTCAACGATCGCTACACGCGGTTGTTCGTCTCCTACGGCGTCGACGACCAGACGTTCACCGGCTCGAGCACCGGTCTCGCGTCGCTGCGGTGCAACAGCTGCATCCGGTCCACCTTCGGCGTCTCCCTGATGCGGGACACGCGGATCGACCTCCCGTTCCCGACCGGGGGAACGATGCACTCCATCGGACTCTCGCAATCGGGCGGCCCGCTGGGTGGCTCGGGGAACTTCCAGCGACTCGATCTCGAGGGTCGTTGGTACGCCCCGCTCGGCCAGCTGGGCGGCGCGGCCAGTACGTCGCCCGTCCGGTTCGTGATGGGCCTCTCGACGCGCTCCGGGCTGGTGTTCGGCAACTCGCCCTTCTTTGACCAGTTGTTCACGATGGGCGGCGTGCAGTACGGCATTCCCCTCCGCGGCTACGACGAGTTTTCCATCACGCCGCACGGCTACGACCCGAGCGCCACCAGCGGTCAGGCGAGCGCCAACTCGTTCGGCAAGGCGTACCTCGTGATGACGGGCGAGATCGGGGCCCGGCTGTCGCAGATGTTTTACGTCAACGCGTTCTTTGACGCCGGTAACGTGTGGGCGCGCGCCGGCGAATTCGACCCGACTCGTCTGTACCGGGGCGCCGGCATCGGACTGAGCATTATCTCACCGCTCGGGCCCATCGGCATCGACTGGGCGTACGGCTTCGACCGCACCGACGAATTCGGGCGAGCGGCGCCGGCCTTCAAGCTGCACTTCAAGCTCGGCAACTTCTTCTGATCGACCAGTCGTTCTTCTCTTAGGGAGATCGTTATGAGGCGTGTAGTGACAGTGTGCGCGTGGATCGGCTTCCTCGCGGTCAGTCCGGCCGCGACTCAGGCACGGGCACAGGCGCAGCCGGGGCTCAAGATCGCGTTCATCAGCTCGCAGCAGATTCTCGAGCAGACGCCCGGCTACGCCGCGGCCGAATCCACGTTCAAGAAAGAGTATCAGGGCTTTCAGGACGAGGCTCAGAAACTAAAGCAGCAATTCGACTCGGCCGTCCAGACGTTCGAGAAGCAGTCCATTGCCCTCTCCTCCAGCGCCAAGCAGGCGAAGCAGAAGGAGCTGCAGCAGCTGCAGCAGCGGCTCGAGCAGCGCTCCAGCGAGCTCCAGGATAAGAGCCAGCAGCGTCAGCGCGAGCTGATCCAGCCGATCCAGGCGCGCGTCAACGCCGTGATCCAGGGGCTGCGCGCCGAGGGCAACTACGCGCTGATTTTCGACGCGGACTCGCCCACCAGCAATATCGTCGCCGCCGACCCGAGCCTCGATATCACCCCCAAGGTGATCGAGCGGCTGAAGCAGGCGAAGTAGGGCGCGCCCAGCCCGTGCGCGGCCGGCCGGCGTCGGAAGACACAGCGGGCGGCGGGGAACCCGGCGGGCGGGGGGCAGGCGCCGCGCGACGCATCAGCGCCCGCGAGATCGCCGCCCTCACGAACGGCCGGCTCGTGGGCGCCCCCGACGTGACGGTCTCCGGCGTCGCGCCGCTGGATCGGGCCGGCCCCGACGACCTCTCATTTCTTGCCGCGAAGCGCTATCTCCAGTATTTTCAACAGTCTAGCGCGGCCATCGTGCTCTGCAAGCCGGACCTCGTGCCGGACGACGCGGGGGCGGGGCCGGCGTGCCGGGTGGTGGTGCGCGATCCCCACGTCGCGCTGCTCTCGGTCATCCCCGTGCTCTATCCCGAGCCGGCCTGGCAGCCGGGGATCCACCGGACGGCGGTGATCGGCGAAGGCGTCGTCTGGCAGGAGCCGGTCGCGATCGGTCCCTACGCGGTGCTGGGCCGGGGCGTGCGCCTCGGCAAGAACGTGCGCATCGGCGCCGCGGCCGTGCTGGGAGACGGCGTGGAGCTCGGCGACGACGTCCAGCTGCTGCCGCAGGTGGTGTGTTACAGCGGCACGATCGTGGGCAACCGCGTCATTCTGCACGCGGGCGTGCGACTCGGCTCGGACGGCTTCGGCTACGTCCCGGGGAAGAACGGCGAGATGCCGCGCAAGATTCCCCAGGTGGGTCGCTGCATCATCGGGGACGACGTGGAGATCGGGGCCAACACGACGATCGATCGCGGCAGCGTGGACGACACGGTGGTCGGCCCGGGAACCAAGATCGACAACCTCGTGCAGATCGGGCACAACTGTCGCATCGGCGCGCGTTGCCTCATCGCCGGCCAGGCGGGAATCGCGGGGAGTACTCACGTCGAGGACGACGTCTTCCTCGCGGGCCAGGCGGGACTCGCGGACCACGTGACGATCGGACGCGGCGCCCGCGTCACGGTGCAGGGGGGCGTGATTGGGGACATCGCACCGGGCGCCACGGTGTCCGGCTACCCGGCGCGTACCCACCGGGAGTTCCTGCGGGCCCAGGGTGCGCTGTACCGGCTCGCTCACATCGTGGACGATCTCGAGGCACTCGTGCGGCGGACCGATGAGTCCCAGCGCTAGGCGCGGCATCAGCAAGAAGACGAGCGTCTCGGGGACGGGCCTGCACACCGGGGCTCGTACCGAGGCGACCTTCCTCCCCGCGCCGGCGGGGCAGGGGATCGTGTTCAAGCGCGTGGACCTCGCCGGGAAGCCTCAGATCCCGGCGCGCCTGTCGGAGGTCGAGGCGGTCGAGCGCCGCACCGCCATCGGCAAGGGAGAGTCCACGATCCACACCGTGGAGCACCTGCTCGCCGCGGTGGCGGCGCACGAGATCGACGATCTCACCGTCGAGCTCTCGGGCCCCGAGCCACCGATTCTGGACGGCAGCGTCCAGCCCTATTTCGACGCGCTCCAGCACGCGGGCCCGACGGAAACGGGGGGCGAGGCCCTGGTGCTGACGGTCCCGGCGCCGTTCACGGTGAGTGAGGGCGACTCGAGCTACATCGTGGCCCCGGCCAAGGAGCTGCGGCTCACCGTCACCATCGAGTGGCCGCATCCCCTGATCGGGCGCCAGGCCGGGAGCTTCACGGTGACGCCGCAGGCGTTCGCGCGGGAGCTCGCGCCGGCCCGGACCTTCGGGTTCACGAGCGAGGTTGCGGCGTTGCAGGCAAAAGGCCTGATCAAGGGCGCGTCGAGCGCCAACGCGATCGTGCTGGACGAGCGGGGCCTCGCGAACGGGGGCGAGCTCCGCTGGCCCGACGAGTTCGTGCGCCACAAGGCGGCCGACATCCTCGGCGACCTGGTGCTGACGGGCGGCCGTGTGCGCGCCCACATCGTCGCCACGCGACCGAGCCACGGCGGCAACATCGCCCTGGCGTGGGCGCTGACGCGCGCGGCGCAGCGCGGCGGCGCGCCCAAGATGGACATCGGCCGCATCATGGACGTCCTGCCGCATCGCTATCCCTTCCTCCTCGTGGACCGGATCATCGAGGTCGAAGGGCAGCAGCGGATCGTCGGCATCAAGAACGTCACGATCAACGAGCCGTTCTTCCAGGGGCACTTCCCGGGACATCCGATCATGCCCGGCGTGCTCATCATCGAGGCGATGGCACAAGTCGGGGGCATGCTCCTGATGGGCTTCTTCGAAGGGCAGAACGTCGAGGACAAGGTGGTCTACTTCATGTCGCTCGACAACGTGAAGTTCCGGCGTCCCGTCGTCCCCGGAGATCAGATCCGCTTCGAGCTCGAGATGGTCCAGTTCCGCGGCAAGACGTGCAAGATGAAAGGCGTGGGGTTCGTGGACGGGCAGGTCGTGGCGGAGGCGGACATGATGGCGTCGGTGGTGGACCGGTGATCCACCGGACCGCGCTCGTCGATCCCACGGCCCACATCGACGGCGACGTCACCGTCGGTCCCTACGCCATCATCGGGCCGCACGTCACCGTGGGCGAGCGTTGTCACATCGCCGCGCACGCGGTGCTCGAGCGCAACGTCAAGCTCGGCCAGGGGGTGAAGGTCGGCTACGGCAGCGTGCTCGGCAACGACCCCCAGGACCTGAAGTACAAGGGGGAAGACACCTGGGTCGAGGTCGGCGACACGACGGTGATCCGGGAGTACTGCACGATCAACCGCGGGACGCAGGCGACCGGCAAGACGTCGGTGGGGCAGCGCTGCTTCCTCATGTCCTACGTGCACCTGGCCCACGATTGTCACGTGGGCAACGACGTGATCATCGCCAACGCGGTCCAGATGGCGGGGCACGTGACCATCGAGGACCGCGCGATCATCTCCGGGCTCGTGCCGATTCACCAGTTCGTGCGGATCGGCACCTTCTCGTTCGTGGGGGGCGGCTCGCGCGTGAACCAGGACGTGCCGCCCTACACCAAAGCCGTGGGGAACCCGGTCCACCTCTACGGCCTGAACTCCGTGGGCCTGCAGCGCGCGGGGTTCTCGCCCGAGGTGAAGCTGGCGCTGAAGCGCGCCTACCGGCTGCTGTTCAATTCCGACATGACGGTGAGTCAGGGGATCGCGAAGGCGCGCGCTGAGCTGCCGCCGATTCCCGAGGTCGAAAACTTCCTCAAGTTCATCGAAGGGTCGCAGCGGGGAGTGCTGGTGTGAGCTTGCCACCGGTGCGGGTGGGGGTCATCGGCACCGGCGCGCTCGGCTTCCACCACGCGCGGCTGCTGCGCCGCATGCCGGGTGTTTCCTTCGCGGGGATCTACGACAAGAATCCGGCGCGCGCGGCCGAAGTGGCGAAGCAGCTCGAGACGGTGGCGCATCCCGCGCTCGGGGCGCTGCTGGAGTGCGTGGATGCGGTCACGGTGGCGGTCCCGACGCCCGCGCACGCGGAAGTCGGGAACGCGGTGCTGGAACGGGGCATCGCGCTCCTCATGGAGAAGCCGCTGGCGGATACCATCGCGGGGGCGGAGGAGCTGGTGCGCGGGGCCGCGGCGCGTGGTGCGGTGCTCCAGGTGGGACACGTGGAACGCTTCAACCGGGCAGTCCGAGCGGCCGCCCCCTACCTGGACGAGCCGCGGTTCCTGCAGATCGACCGGCTCTCCCCATTCCAGCCGCGCGGCACCGACGTGGCCGTGATCCTCGATCTGATGATCCACGACCTGGATCTCGTGCTGGAGCTGGTGCGCGCTCCCGTGGCGGACGTGCGCGCCACGGGGGTCGCGATTCTCACGCCGCTCGTGGATATCGCGAACGCGCGCATCGAGTTCGCCAACGGCGCCATCGCGAACCTCACGGCCAGCCGCGTCTCCCGCGAGCGCACCCGCAAGCTCCGGATCTTCCAGCCGACCGGTTACTGCTCGCTCGACCTGGCCCAGGGCAGCGGGGACTTCTTCCGGCTGAAGCCGGGCTGGCAGAGCCTCGGCGCGACCACGCTCGAGCAGATCGTGGAGCACGTCCGGCTCGAGGCGCCGGAAGCGGAGCCCCTCAAGCTCGAGCTCGAGAGCTTCCTGCGCGCCGTGCGCGGCGAAGAGGAGGTCGTCGTGTCGGGCGCCGCCGGGGCCCAGGCCCTGGCCCTCGCGTTCCGCGTCGCCGCCGCCGTCCAGGCCTCGCCCCTCGACTCCCCGCCTCCGGCTCACTTCGCCGCCACGCGGCCGTGAGTGCCGTTCCAACTATTCCCGGTAAGTCCGCGGCGCGTTTGGCGACTGCAGTTGGAACGGCATGAGCCGCGCGCCCCGCATCTACATCTCGGCGGGCGAGCCGTCGGGGGACGCGCACGCCGCCGCCGTCGTGACCGCCCTGAAGCGCCGGCTTCCCGAGGCCAGCGTCGAGGCGTTCGGGGGCCCCGGCCTGGAGGCCGCGGGCGCCGCCGTGCTCGACCGCATGGAGCACTTCTCCGTGGTGGGGTTCGTCGAGGCGCTGTGGAAGCTGCCGGCCCACCTGCGCCTGCTCGGGCGCGTCCGCCTCGCGCTCCGGGCCCGACGCTACGATCTGGTGATTCTCGTCGACTATCCCGGCTACCATTTGCGCGTGGCTGCGGAGGCCGCCGCCGCCGGGATCCCCGTCCTCTATTACATCGCGCCCCAAATGTGGGCCTGGGCGCCCGGTCGGGTGCGAAGGCTGGCCGCGGTGCGACGGCTCGCGGTCATTCTGCCGTTCGAAGAAGCGTTCTTTCGCGAGCGCGGCGTCGCGGCGACGTTCGTGGGACATCCGCTCAAGGATCGGACACCGCCGCCCCCGCGGGCGGACGCCCGGCGCCGTCTCGGACTCGACCCCGCGCGGCCGGTGCTCGGCCTGTTCCCGGGGAGCCGCGCGCAGGAGGTGAAGCGCCTTTGGCCGGCGTTCCGCGATGCAGCGGCCCGCGTCCTCACCGCGCGCCCTGAGGTGCAGGTCGTCGTCGCCGCGACGCCGCGCGGACGCTACCCCGCCCCCGGTGCGGTCCGGCTGCACATAGGGGATCCGCTCGCCGTATTCGCGGCCGCCGATGCCGGCCTCTGCAAGTCGGGCACGACCACCCTCGAGGCTGCACTCGCCGACGTGCCCATGGTCATCGCGTACCGTCTCAACCCCGTTTCGTTCGCCATCGCCATCCGCATGTTGCAGGTGCCCCACGTGGGTCTGGTGAACCTGATCGCGGGGCGGGAGGTGAGTCCCGAGCTGCTCCAGGGCGCGGTGACCCCCGCCGCCCTGGCGAATGCCGTGCTGCCGTTGCTCGATCCCGACAGCGACGCCGCCCGCCGCCAGCGGGAGGGACTGGGCCTCGTGCGACAGCGGCTGGGGCCGCCGGGCGCGGCCGACCGCGTGGCCGGGCTCGCCCTGGAGCTGGCGGGGTGAAGCTGGCGCTCGTGGCGGGACTGGTACGCTTGCTCGCGGCAACCTGGCGTTACCGTGTGCAGGGGTGGGAGCACGTGACCGCGGCTCGAGCGAGCGGCCGGCCGGTGGTCTACGTCCTGTGGCACAGTCGCATCCTCCCGCTGCTGTATCACCGACGTGATGAGCGCATGGCCCTCCTGATCAGCCGTCATCGCGACGGCAGCTACCTGGCCGAGCTGTCCGAGCGCTGGGGGTACCGCGTGGTGCGCGGGTCCTCACGACGCGGCGGGGAGGTGGGTCTGCTGGGGCTGGTGCGCTATCTGCGCCAGGGCGGGGAGGTCGCCCTCACGCCCGACGGCCCGCGCGGCCCGGCGGAGCGGATGAAGCCGGGCGCCCTGGCCGCGGCGCAACACGCCAACGCGTTGGTGATCGCCGCGGGCGCGCGGGCCTCGTCGGCGTGGTGGATCGAGTCGTGGGATCGGTTCTGCCTGCCGCGACCGTTTGCCAGGGTGGACGTCATGTACAGCGCACCCTTCGGCCTGGAAGAGGGAAAAGAGGCGTTGCGCCGCGGGATCACCGTGGCGGAACAGGCGCTGCGGGCGGTGACGTACGGGGAGAACCGGTGAGCGCGGCGCGGGTCGCACACTGGCTCTGGGGCGCGTCGGCGGCCGCCCGCGTGGCACGCGTGCCGCTCATCCCCCTCGCCGGCGCGTACTGGGCCGTCATGAGACTGCGCACAGCCCGGGCGCGCGCCGACGCCGTGCGGCTCCCGCTCCCGACGATCGCGGTCGGAAACCTGTCCGTCGGCGGTACCGGGAAAACGCCGCTTGCGGCCTGGATCGCGAGCTACTGCGCGGCGCATGGCCGCACGCCCGGCATCCTGTTGCGCGGCTATGGCGGAGACGAGCCCCTGGTTCACCGGCGACTCGTGCCACAGGCGGTCGTGGTGGCGAACCCCGATCGGGTGGCCGGCGCGGTCGCCGCGCGCGCCCAGGGCGCTCAGGTACTCGTCCTGGACGACGCCTACCAGCTCCTGGGTGTGGGACGGGACCTGAACATCGCGGTCGTGAGCGCGGAGAGCGCCACGGCATCGCCCTGGCCATTACCAGCGGGGCCGTGGCGCGAGGGGCGGGATGCCCTGGACCGGGCGGATCTGATCGTCGTGACCCGGAAAAGCGCGTCGGCGGACGCGGCGAGCGCCCTGGCCGAGGGGCTTGTTCGGGGGCGGAGCGGGGGACCGGGGGGGCCGGGGGGGCCGGGGGGGCCGCCGATCTGCACGGTGCGGCTCGTGGTCAGTCATCTCGAGGGTATGCGGTCCGGAACGCGCCAGGAGCTTGGAGTGCTCACCGGACGGCGCGTGGTGGCGGCTGCAGGGATCGCCGACCCGGAGAGCTTCGCGCAACAGCTCGGGACGGCCGGCGCGAGCGTGCAACTCGTGGCGTACCAAGACCATCACGCGTATCGCCAGGCAGACTTGGAGCGGCTCGTGCGGGCCGCCACCGGGGGGGATTATGTTGTAGTCACTGAAAAGGACGCCGTGAAGCTCCGTCGACAGTGGCCCGGGAGTGCCGCCGAGCCCCTCGTCGCGGTGCTTGCCGTCCACTGGGAACGGAACGGCCGGGCGCTCGAGCAGGCGGTTGACGCCGTGCTCGCTTCCGCCCGGCGTCCCTGAGACCCGACGCACCAGCGAGCCCCATGAGCGAACCCGCCATCCAGCCTCAAGGTCATCTCGGCATCCGGCCCGATAAGGAGACGTTCCTCGCGGAGGAGAACCCGTTCGAGGCGATGATGGAGCGCTTCGATCACGCCGCCCAGCTCCTGAACCTCGATCCCGGCCTCTACAAGGTCCTGCGCAACCCCGAAAAGCAGATCATCGTGTCCGTCCCCGTGCTGCGCGATTCGGGCGAGCTGGAGGTCTACACGGGCTACCGCGTGCTGTACAACACGTCCCGTGGTCCGGCCAAGGGCGGTATCCGATTCGATCTCAACGTGACGCTCGAGGAAGTGAAGGCGCTCGCGGCGTGGATGACGTGGAAGTGCGCGCTCGTGAACATCCCGTTCGGCGGGTCGAAGGGCGGGGTGGTGTGCGATCCCACCACCATGTCGATGGCGGAGCTCGAGCGGGTGACGCGCCGCTACACCGCCGGCATCATCGAGACCCTCGGCCCGGACTCGGATGTGCCGGCGCCGGACGTGAATACCAACGAGCGCGTGATGGCGTGGATCATGGACACGTACTCCATGCACCACCGGCATACGGTGACCGCCGTGGTGACGGGGAAGCCGGTGGAGATGGGGGGCTCGTTGGGGCGGCGGGAAGCAACGGGGCGGGGGTGCATGTTCGTGACCCGGGAGGCGTTGGCCAAGCTGGGCATGAGTCTCAAGGGCGCGCGCGTGGCGGTGCAAGGGTTCGGGAACGTGGGCTCCGTGGCGGCGGATCTGATGGCCAAGGACGGTGCGATCATCGTCGCCGTGTCGGACAAATCGGGTGCGGTACACAACCCGCGGGGGCTGGACATCCCGGACATGCTCAAGTGGGTCAAGGAGCATCGTCAGCTCGCGGGCTATCCCAAGGGCGAGCCGATCAGCAAGGAGGCCCTGCTCACAGTGGAGTGTGACGTGCTCGTGCCCGCCGCCACCGAGAACGTCATCACCCGTAAGAACGCCCCGCAGATCAAGGCGAAGGTCATCTGCGAAGGGGCGAACGGTCCCACGACGGCGGCGGCCGACGAGATTCTCGAGAAGAAGGGCATTTTCGTCATTCCCGACATTCTCGCGAATGCCGGCGGCGTGACCGTGAGCTACTTCGAGTGGGTACAGGACCGTGGCGGTTACTTCTGGGACGAGGATACCGTCAACCGGCGCCTCGAGAGCATCATGGTGCGCGCGTTCAACGAGGTCGCGGCCACCACGGAGAAGTACAAGGTGAACACCCGCATCGCCTCTTACATCGTCGCAGTCGATCGGGTGGCGGCGATGCATCGGCTGCGTGGGATGTATGCCTGATGCGCTATCGCGTCGTCGCGGTGGGCCGCGTGCGGGACGCGGCGCTCCGCGCGGCCTGTGACGGGTACCTCGAGCGCCTGCGCCACTATACGCGGGTCGAGGAACGGGAAGTGAAGGACGAGGCGCGAATCCTCGAGGGGGTGCCCGAGGGATCGCGCCTCGTCGCGCTGTCCGAGGCCGGAGAGCAGTGGACGTCCGGGCAGCTCGCCGATTGGACGGCGCGCTGGGAATTGGACGGCCGGGACGTGGCCTTCGCGCTCGGCGGGGCGGAGGCGCTCCCCGCCGCCGTGTTGCAGACCGCCGACCGCACCTGGAGCCTCTCCCGGCTGACGTTCCCGCACGAGCTGGCCCGGGTGATCGTGTACGAGCAGCTGTACCGCGCGTACACCATCCGCCGGGGGGAACCCTACCATCGCGGATCCTGAGTTGACACCGGCGGACCGGGCCGCGCTCCTGGGCCTGGCGCGGGCGACGCTGGAAGCGCACCTCGAGGACCGGCCCCTGCCGCCGGCGGGCGGCGTGCCCGGTGCGGCTCTGAAGCGCGGGGCGTTCGTGACCCTCACCGAGCGCGGGGCGCTGCGTGGCTGCATCGGCCACATCGCAGCCGATCGCGAGCTCGGCGCCGTGGTGCAGGAGATGGCGGTCGCCGCGGCGTTGGATGATCCGCGCTTCGCCCCCGTCACGCGCGAGGAGCTGGGCTCGCTCGCCCTCGAGATCTCCGTGCTATCCGAGCCCACGCGGCTCCCCGCGCCCGTCGACGCGATGCGCGTCGTGGTCGGTCGGGACGGCTTGATGGTGCGACGCGAACGGCTCGTCGGCGTGCTCCTCCCCCAAGTGGCGCACGAGTATCATTGGGGGCCCGAAGCGTTTCTCGCGGCGGCCTGCCGCAAGGCCGGGCTGCCACCGGAGGGGTGGCGGGAACCGGGAACGGAAGTGTTCACGTTTCAAGCGGACGTGTTCGGAGAAGACGAGTGATACCCAAGATCGTCGCTACGCCGATCGCGCCCCTGGCGCTGCCCGAGCCGCGCATCGCCCCCCGGCGAGTGGCGCCGGAGGTGGTGGCGGCCGCGCTCCCGGGGCCGGCGCGCGATCGGCTCGCGGCGGGCGAGGTCCTGGTCGTCACGACCGGCCAGCAGCCGGGGCTCTTCACGGGGCCACTCTACACCGTCTACAAGGCGCTGTCAGCCATCGCGCTGGCGCGGCGGCTCGAGCGGGAGCGGCGGGTGCCCGTGGTGCCGGTGTTCTGGGTTGCCGGGGACGACCATGACTTCGCCGAGGCGAACCACACCTGGTTCTTGAACGCCGGCGGTGACCTCGTCCAGATCGTGCTGCGCGAGCGCGCGGCGGATGCACCGCTCGTCCCGGTGGCACGCGAGCCCTGTGGTCCGGAGATCGCCGCGGCGCTCGCTCAGCTCCGGGATGGTACGCCGCAGACCGAATTCAAGAGCGGGGTGATCGCATGGCTCGAGCGCTGGTACCGCCCCGAAGCCACCCTGGCTGACGCGTTCGCCGGAGCGCTGGACAGTTTGCTCGGGCCGCGCGGGCTCGTCGTGCTGCGCGCGTACGACGCGAGCGCCAAACGGGTGGCCGCGCCCTGGGTGCTCAAGGGGCTCGACCTGACGCTCTCGGACGGATACACGCCGGTGTTGGTGGAGGCCCGCCAGGGGCGAGACCGCTTGCAGCGCGAGGGCGAGGCCTTCGTGACGCGCCGCAGCGGGGAGCGCTTCTCCCGCGCGCAGCTCGAGCGCGTCGCCGTCGAGGCACCGGACCGCCTCTCGCCCAACGTACTGCTGCGACCGGTGGTGGAGGCCGCGTTGCTCCCGACGATGGCCTACGCGGCGGGCCCGGCGGAGCTCCAGTACCTGCAGGACGCCGTGCCGCTGTATGATGCTCTTGGAGTGACACGCCAGCCTCCGGTGCCGCGCTGGTCCGGAGTGATCGTTGAGGGCCGCGTCGAGAAGCTGATGGAGCGCCACGGGATCGATCTCGCGGCGTTCGATGGCAGGCCGGGCGAGCTCGAGGCCCGCCTCGTCCGGCACGAGCTGCCCCCCGAGACCGTGGCCACGCTAGCGACGCTGCGCAGCGGTATCGAGGAGCAGTACGGCCGGTTGCTCGAGTCCGTCGTGAAGATCGACCCGACGCTCGAGCGGACGGTCGAGTCCGCCCGCAACGCGGCCCTCGCGGGCGCGCAGACGATCGAGAAGAAGCTCGTGGCGAGCCTCAAGCGGCTCGAGGGCGAGACGCTGGTGCGCCAGATCGCCCGCGCCCGCGCCGCGGTCTATCCAGCGGGACAGCCGCAGGAGCGTGTGCTCACCCTCCCATCGTTCCTCATTCGCTACGGGCCCGGCCTGGTGGACGCGCTGGAGCAAGAGGTGGCGCGCTGGGCGGGCGCTTCGTAGAATCCTTTCATGTGGGTCTTGGTCCTCGTGCTGCTCGTGGCCCTGATGATTCCCATCACCGCGATCCTGCTCGATTCACCGCTGGGGCGTTCGTTTGCGCGGCGGCTGGAGGGTCAGGGCGACGGAGGGGGGGCGGGGAGTGGCGCCGGCGTGCGCAAGCTGGAGCAGCGGGTGGAAGCGCTGGAAACCGACCTCGAGGACCTGAACCGCTCCATCGCCGGCATGCGTGAGGAGCTGCAGTTCGTGCAGCGCCTGCTGGAAGACCCCGGTAAGAAGAAGCGTCCGACCTGACCGCGCCAAAGCCGGTCGCCGGCGGGGGTGGTGGGGGGGGTCGCCATGCGGCGCAGGTCGCCGCCGGCATCTTCCTGACGCGCGTGCTTGGCTACGTGCGCGAGCGGGTGTTCGCGCACTATTTCGGCAACGACAGCATCCCCGCCGACGCGTTCCGCGCCGCGCTGCGCATCCCGAACACCATCCGCAACCTGCTCGGCGAGGGCACGCTCCTGGGGTCGTTCATCCCGGTGTACGCCGCGCTGAACGAGCGGGCCGACAAGCGCGGCGCCCGGGCGCTTGCCGGAGCAATCCTGGGATTGTTGCTCCTCGGCTCCGGAATCCTCGCGCTCCTCGGGATCGCGTTCGCGCCCGCCATCACGACGGTCCTCGCCAAGGGGTTCGACGAGCCGCGCCGCCAGCTCACCATCAGCCTCGTGCGGATCCTGTTTCCGATGACGGGGCTCATGGTCATCTCGGCGTGGTGTCTCGGGATCCTCAACACCCACCGCCGCTTCTTCCTGCCGTACGCGGCCCCGGCGCTCTGGAACATCGCCGGGATCGTCGCGATGGTCGGGGCCGGGACGTGGCTCGCCAACCGCTCCCTCCCCGTCGACGTGCAGCTGCAGCGGCTGGCACTCGCCCTGGCGTGGGGAACCGTGGTCGGCAGCGTGCTCCAGATCGCCGTGCAGCTGCCTGTGTGCTGGCGCCTGCTGCGCGGGATTCCTCTGCGATTCTCGACCAGGCCAGAGGGCGTGCGCGACGTCATCGTGGCGTGGCTCCCGCTGCTCCTGGGCGCCGGCGTGGTGCAGGTCTCGGGCCTGATCGACACACTGCTCGGCTCCTTCACGGGCGCGGGTGGCGTGTCGGCGCTCGGGTACGCGCAAATCGTGCAGCAGCTTCCCATCAGCCTGTTCGGAGCGTCGGTCACGGCGGTGGCGCTCCCCGAGCTGGCACGCGAGGCGGTGGGGACGGCGCCGAACGAGCAACTACGATCGCGGATCGGGGTCGGGTTCCGGCGCATCGTCTTCTTCGTGGTGCCGTCGTCGATCGCGTTCATCGTGCTCAACCGGGTGATCATCGGCGCGCTGTTCCAGACCGGGCGGTTCACGGCCGATGCGACGCAGCTCGTGGGCAACGTGCTGGCGGCGTACGGCCTCGGACTCGTCGGCCAGGCGACCGTGAAGCTCTTCGCCTCCGGCTTTTACGCCATGCGGGACACGCGCACGCCGGTGAAGATCGCGACCTCGTCGCTGGTGGTGTCCACGGCACTCGCGTGGCTGCTGATGCGCTGGCTCGGCGCCCCGGGGATCGCCCTCGGCTCCTCGCTCGGCGTGTTCTTGAACACGTCGCTCCACCTGTACCACCTGAACGGCCGCATCGGCGCCGTGCTGCGCGGGCCCGAGTGGCGGGCCTTCGGGATCTCGCTGCTCGGAGCCGCGCTCGCGGGCGCCGCCGCGTTCGGCGTGGCGCGGCTCACGGGCGGCGTCGCACCGGTGCCGCGAGGGGTTGTGGTGCTGGGTATCTTTGGGATCGTGTACGCCGCGCTGACGCTGGCGCTCCACCACCCCGACGCCGTCCGCACATGGCAATCCCTGACCGCCTTTCGCGCACGCTAGAAGCCCTTCCCGACAAACCCGGCGTGTATCTGTGGAAGAACGCGGCGGGGGAGATCCTTTACGTGGGAAAGGCCAAGAGCCTCCGCGCCCGGGTGCCGAGCTATTTCGGCCCGGACGCGGGCGATACGCCCGAGCGCGCGGCCCTGGTGAGCCAGATTGCCGACCTCGAGACGATCATCGTTCCGACCGAGGCCCAGGCGCTGCTGCTCGAGAACAACCTCATCAAGGAGCATCAGCCCCGCTTCAACATCCGACTCACCGACGACAAGAGCTACCCTCGCATCGCGGTCACGCTGGCCGAGCCGTTCCCGCGCGTGCTCGTCACCCGTCGGGTCGCGATTCCCGGTGCCCGCTACTTCGGGCCGTACACCGACGTGGCCACGCTGCGGCAGACCCTGAAAATCATCCGCCGCATCTTCACGGTGCGCTCCTGCCACTGGGATCTGCCGCGCGAGGCCCCGGACCGGCCGTGTCTCGACTACCACATCGAGCGCTGCCGCGCGCCGTGCGTCGCCCTGCAGAGCGCGGCGGACTACCGGCGGATGATCGATGACGTGGTGGTGTTCCTCGAAGGGAAGACGGTGGATGTGCGCATCGGACTGCGCGAGCGGATGCAGGCGGCGTCGGGCCAGCGCGACTTCGAACGGGCGGCGCAGCTGCGTGACGCCTTGAAGTGGCTCGACCAGCTGGAGCAGCCGCAGGCGGTCGAGCTCGTGGGCGGTGGTGACGCGGACGCGGTAGGCATCGCGCGGGACGGCGATGATGTGTGCGGGGTCGTCCTCCGCGTTCGCGACGGCAAGCTGATCGCGCGCGACCACTGGTTCCTTGAGAACGCCGAGCACGAGACGGAAGGATCGATCCTGGCGGCGTTTCTGGTGCGGTGCTACCTGCCGCTCGAGGTGCGGGCGCGCAAGGTGCTGTTGCCGTTCCCGCCCGCCCCCGAGGATCTCGCGTCGCTCGGCGAGCTCGCGCCCGAGGTGGATTGGCACGTACCGCAGCGCGGCACCAAGGCGCAGCTCGCCGACCTCGCGGACCAAAACGCCCGACACCTGCTGGACAGCTTGAAGATCGAGAGCTTCGATATCGACGAGCGGGCGGCGGACCCGGTATTCGCGCTCGGGCGCGACCTCGGGCTCGCCGCCGTGCCGCGTGCGTTCGTGTGCATCGACATCTCGACCAACCAGGGGCGCGATACGGTGGGCTCGCTCGTCTGGTTCGAGGCGGGCCGGCCCAAGAAGGCGGAGTATCGGCGGTTCAAGATCCGGGGCGCGCCGCAGGACGACTTCGCAGCGGTGTACGAAGTGGTGACGCGCTATCTGACGCGGCGGCTCGCCGAGCAGAAGCCGCTCCCCGACCTCATGGTGATCGACGGAGGGAAGGGCCAGCTCGGTGCGGCGCTCGACGCGGCGCACGCCGCCGGGCGGGCGGAGCTGCCGATCGTGAGCCTCGCGAAGCGCGAGGAAGAGGTCTTCCTGCCGGGTCGCGCCGATCCGCTCGCGCTGTCACGACGCAGCCCGTCGCTCAAGCTGTTGCAACGCGCCCGCGATGAGGCGCACCGGTTCGCCGTCAGCTACAGCCGCCACCGCCGTGCCCGGCGCACCATCACCTCGGAGCTGCTCGCGATACCGGGGATCGGGCCGGGCCGGCGACGCGCGCTGCTCGAGCGATTCGGCTCGCTCGCCGGCGTGAAGACGGCGACGCCGGCCGAGATCGCGTCGCTGCCTGGGTTCTCGAGCAAGCTGGCGGAGCGGATCCTCGATCGGCTACGTGCCCGTGTCTGAACCCGCGGCGCGAGGCGGTCGTGACGTAGGGGCGCAGCATGCTGCGCCCCTACAAGGGAACCCTACGTGACGACCCTCCCCTGGTCGCTCGAGTGCTCCTCGTGCGGAGCCACCCGCAGCGCCGAGGGCTTGCCCGGCGTCTGCGATTGCGGCCAGCCGTACCTCGTCCGCTACCGCTCGACCCTGCCGCCCGAGGCAAAAGCGCTGCTGCCGGGGCGTGGCTGGACCATGTGGCGCTATCGGGAGTGG
>Ga0209055_1000275_pt1 | contig 36776 bp, 33 predicted proteins | sample GraSoiAngelo_110_FD_185875 | JGI IMG/M metagenome (GOLD analysis project Ga0209055, IMG submission 185875) | Grasslands soil microbial communities from the Angelo Coastal Reserve, California, USA - 14_0903_12_30cm (SPAdes) (version 2) | ecosystem: Environmental > Terrestrial > Soil > Grasslands ... | reverse complement strand
GTCGTGTGGGGGAAGCACGACCTTTCGTTCACCGTCGCCGGCGCGCTGGCCTACGGCGAGGACCTGCCGGAGGCCGAGGTGCATCTGCTGGACGCCGGACATTTCGCGCTCGATGAGGCCGGGGCCTAGATCGCCGAGTTGATCCGGGGCTTCTTCGCTCTCCGGGCCTAGGGATCCGTCCCTCCGTGGGCGCCGAGAGGCGTGGAGGGGGCGGCCTCAGCGCGCTGCGTAGGGCGGGACGCCGACCGAGCGTGGCCGGAGCAGCGGGACCAGGAACCTGGCGAGGGCTTCGGCGATGATGCGGTGGCCACGGGCATCCGGATGCCCGTCGGTCGGCGAGATCCAGAACTTCGTCCCGTCCAGACCCCAGAAGGCCGTGAGCAGGTCCAGGCACGTGATCGACTGAGCCCGACAGAAGCCCGGATGTCGCGCTGCTCGCACAGGAGCTTCATCTCGAGGAGCGCCGCCCGCGTCAGCTGCCAGTTCTGATTGGTGTCGACATACTGATCGTTGATCTTCCCTACCTGCCCGAATCCCTTGGCGCCCAACTGCCGGATCGCCGCGCCCAGGTGCGAGGCGACCCACGCGTAGAGGAGGGACCGATGCTGCAGGGCGCTGACGCCGGCGTCGACGTCCGACCACACCCGACGGGGAAGAGAGGGCGGTCCGGCGGCGGCCGGGATCGTCCGCGCGAGCCGACGGCCCTGCGCGGTCGAGAGCTCGACGTCGTTGTAGAAAAAGCCGACCACGACCACGTCCGGGTGGAACGCCAGGCCGAGCTCCTTGAGTTGCGCCAGCTCGTGGAGGGTAGCCCCGGCGTGTTCGATGGGAACGCGAGCAGGCGAAGGACGGCCTCGGCCGCCAGGCAAGGGATCGAGGCGGCGACCAGCGCCAGGGCCAGATTGAAGAACAGGAGTCTGACGCTGCGCGGGCGCGTGGGAGACGTAGCCTTGCCTTCCCGTCGGGGGCTAGAAGAGAGTGTTCATCCGGGCGGCTGCGCATTCTCGACGACGCCCCTGATGAGCGTGGGCATCGCACCCCTCGACCTGCCGTATACCAGTGGCGCTCGACCGTACAGGCGAACGTAGGCGAGGGTGCCGACCGGACGCAGTCGCACGCAGGCCGCGCGCTGGCCCTTGGGATCATCGCTGCGGACGTACGAATACACGACGCGCGCGCCCCGCTCCTGGAGCGCGGCGAAGAGATGATCGAGGACGAAGCCGAAGGCTCCGTTACCGCGCCGCATCGGCGGGGTGAAGGCATCGTACAGGTACGCTTCATCCCGCCGCAACACGACGTCGCGCTCCAGCTCCGGGACATGCGCACCCTGCGTCGTCGCCCAGCCGGAGTGGACGGGGCGGCCCGCCGCATCCAGCGCGAGAAAGCACAGATCGCCGCGGCGCAGCCGCTCTTGCACCATCCCGGGTGTTCGACGCGGGTCGGAAACTTCCAGCACCAGCGCAATATCGGCGAGCGAGGCATGGAGCACCGAGAGCCCCGCCCGGGCCCGGGCCACTTCGGGCCCCCCGTCCAACCGCCGCCGAAAAAAAGTCACGCTGCCGAACTCGACCCACGGCGACGTCAGCCGGTTCAGGCCACGCCGCAAGAGCTGCGGCACACCGCCCTGATCGATGGCCGCGCTGACACGATCGCCCATCGAACGGCTCTCGGAACGGCCCACGATACCAGACCTCTCCTTGTCCGGGAGAGTGCGGTCGGCATCGGAGCCATACGCACCCCGGGGTAGATCCGCATTTTCACGCACGGGCGCCTTTATCATCACGCAAATGCTAGCGAGGTCGCGCTTACCCGCCAATCAGGGATCTCCCCCGACTCAACACCAGGGAAATCCCGTACCTGGACTGCCCTAGCCGCGGGGCGCGACCGCCCGAAGCGCCTTCAGATAGGCGTCTTTGTTCGGCTCATTGAAGACGAGCCTGACCTCCTGCACGCCGGCATCGAAGAACCGCTGGATCTGATCGTGGCACTGCTTGGGCGTGCCGAGGATCGTCATCGCGTCGACCATCTCGTCGGTGACCAGCTCCGCAGCCCGGTCGCGCTGGCGCGCCTGAAACGCCTCGCGCACGCGGTCGGCGTCGGCGCCGAAGCCGATGCGGTGCATGTACTGGTGATAGAACACGCCCATGCCGCCGATGTAGAAGGCGATGTGCGGCCGCTCGCGGTCGCGAGCCGCCGCCACATCGTCGCTGACGTAGATCGACACCTGCGGCGAGATGGCGATGTCGCGAAGGCTCCGGCCCGCGGCCGCAGCACCGGCTTTCAGCTCCACCACGGCGGCCGCCATGCGCGAGGGTGCCAGGAAGATCGGCAGCCAGCCGTCGGCGAGCTCACCGGTGAGCCGCAGGCTCGGCGGGCTCAGCGCGGCGATGTAGATGGGCAGGCTCGCCCGGTGCGGCGTGAAGCGGAGCTGGAAGCGCTTGGTGTGGAAAAACTCGCCGTCGTGGTCGAGCCGCTCGCCGCGCGCGGCCTTGCGGATGATGTCGATGTATTCGCGCATCCGCGTCAGCGGCTTGGCGAAGTTCTCGCCGTGAAAGTCCTCGATCACGAGACGGCCGCTGGTGCCGAGGCCCAGGAAAAACCGCCCGCCGGTCATGCGGTCCATGTTCAGCGCCGTCATCGCGAGATTCGCCGGCGAGCGCGCGAAGACCGGCACGATGCTGGTCCCGATGCGGACGCGCGAGGTCGCGGCCGCGAGCTGAGCCAGGGACGTCAGCGCGTCTTCGCCCCACGACTCGCCCATCGTGAGGCAGCTGTAGCCGAGCTCCTCGGCCAGGACCGCCGCCTCCCGCATCTCCCGCCACGACATGCCTGGCACGTGCATGCCCATGAGGCCCACGTCACCCATCGCGCGCTCCTTGAGATCGGTTTGCTCGGCGCAGAGTGTACCAGCGCTCGGTCGGGTCGCTTGACATGCCCGCAGAGCCGCGTCAGAGTCCTGGCCGATACGACGACCTGTAGTGCGCGCCGCAGGCCGTCGCGGGGCTGGGGCCCCGCCGGCCGAGGCGCGCCTCTGAACCTGGTGCGCGCCGCAGGCCGTCGCGGGGCTGGGGCCCCGCCGGCCGAGGCGCGCCTCTGAACCTGGTGCGCGTCGCAGGCCGTCGCGGGGCTGGGCCCCCGCCGGCCGAGGCGCGCCTCTGAACCTGGTGCGCGTCGCAGGCCGTCGCGGGGCTGGGGCCCCCGCCGGCCGAGGCGCGCCTCTGAATCGGAGACGATCCGCTGGACGAAATCACGTGGCCGCCCTGAAGCGAGACGTGCGCCGACTACCGCTGCGCGGCGCCGATCTCGTGCTGTTGGCGCGCCACCCGCGCTGGAAGGGCGTTGGGCTCGACCACAACACCATGCTCGTGGTCGAGTGCGATGGCCCCATCGATGCCGAGCGCATCACTCGCGCGTGGGACCGGTTTCTCGACGTCTGCCCCTGGCCAGCGGCTCGGCTGCGCCGTCCGTTTCCGTGGGGCAAGCTTCACTGGGCGGCGGGCTCGCGCAATACCCTGAGCCGCCCGCCGCTGCGCCGGGCGACGATCACCGCGCGCGATCAGCTCCACACAGAGCTGGCGAGCGAGCTCAATCTCGGCATCGAGCCGAGACGCGAGGCGCCGCTCCGCGTGCTGCTCGTCGACGACGAATCCGCGCGGCCGAGCCCGACGAGCTTGCTGGTGTTGACGTGGTTTCATCCCCTCATGGACGCTCGGGGCGGAGAGAACTTGCTGACGCACCTCAACCATCTCGACCGTCACGAGGGCGCGATGCCCTGGGGCGACGCGCCGCCGACCTTCGTGCCCGATCGGGCTCCGCGCCGGCTCCTCGAGCGCGGCCGCATCGCGGGGGCGAGCCTGAAATATCTTCGAACGCTCGCGCCGGTGCCGCCGGTCTCGCCGGGCGGTCCACCCGTACCGCCGGGTCGGGCGTGCTTCAAGCACGAGAGCTTCGTCGCTCCCCCATCGACTGACCCGCGCGCCACGCGGGAGATCTGCTGGCGCGTGGCCCTGGTCGGCAAGGCGATGACCGAGCTCTGGCGCCGGCGAGACCTCGCAGAGGTGCCCTGTCTGCTTCCGATCTCCGTCGACATGCGCCCGAAGGGAGAGCTGGGCGCGACCTTCGGCAATCAGCTCGGGTTCCACTTCGCGCGGTTCACGCCATCCGATACCGCGGACGTGCCCGGGCTGGCGCGGGCGCTGCGTCGCCAGATGGCCGACGCCGTCCGCGACGGACAGATCGAGGCCAACGAAGTGGCCATGGAGTTCCTCCAGTACCAGCCGCTCTCGCGGATGCTCCGCGTGCTGCCGTGGACGGAAAGCGGAGAGCTCTTCTCCTTCAACTGCGCCGACCTCGCGGACTGGCCCGCCGCGCTCGCCGAGTGTTTCGGACGCAAAGTCGTGAACGCCTATCACGTACCGGTCGTTCCCCCGCGGCCGGGAATCGGCGTATTCTTCAATCGCTGTGGGGGGCGGAGCAATCTGGTCGTGTCCTGGATCGAGGGCGTCGTGACCGAGGCCGAGGCGGCAAGGATCGTCGAGGTCATTCGCGAGGGAATGGGATGGAGCGCGGCGAATTGAAATCCGGCGGCGTCGGCGGACCTCGACGCATGCGGATCGCGATCGTCGGCGCCGGGCCCTCGGGCTCCGCGCTGGCGATCCTGCTCGCTCGCGAGGGCGCGGACGTGACGCTCTTCGACGACGGGCGCCGTCCCGCGCTGCTCGTCGGCGAATCACTCGTTCCGGCTGTGGTGCCGATCCTCCAGCGACTCGACCTCGAAAAGGAGACCGCGAGCTTCAGCCGCGTCAAGCCCGGCGTCTCGTTCATCTGGTCTCACGCGGACCGGGTGAGCGTGACGTTCAATCGCTTCGCGCCCTCGGTCTTCCCGTACGCCTACAACGTCCCCCGCCCGCATTTCGACGACGCGCTGCTCGCCAAGGCGATCGCCTCCGGCGTCGACTACGTGACCACCCGGGTCCAGCTCGAGCCGAACACCTCGGGTGAAACGGGCGCCGAGCTGCGGCTCGCCCCCGAGGCGATCGCGGCAGCACCGGGCCTCTCGGGTCAGCCCGATCTGATCGTCGATGCCACCGGACGCGCGCGCCTCGCGGCCCGCGCGCTCGGGATTGCCGCGCGGCTCGGGCCCCGCAAGGACGTCGCGCACTTCGCGCACTTCGAGGGCTTCAGCTGGGACGACGCGCCTGGCCAGGTGCGGATCGCCCGCGGCGAGGCGGGCTGGAGCTGGTGTATTCCACTCCAGGAGCGGCTCTCCATCGGCATCGTGCTTGGCCAGGACGACGCGGCGAAGCTCGGGCGGACGCCGGAAGAGCGGCTCGAGCGCGCGATCGCGGCCGACCCCGGGCTCACGTTCATCGTCGGCAGCGGACGCCGGGTGACGGACGTGGCGACCTACGCCAACTACCAGCTGATCTCCGAGCGTGGCCACGGGAGCGGCTGGGTGATGGTCGGCGACGCCTTCGGCTTCGTCGATCCGATGCTGTCGCCGGGCGTGTTCCTGGCGCTCAGGTCCGCCGAGCAGCTCGCGGATGCCCTCGCACCCTGGTTGCGCCGGCGCGAGATTCCGTCGCCGACCGAGCTCGATTCGGTGCTGACCTCGTACGCCGCGACGCAGAACGAGATGCTGTCGGCGTGGCTCGAGCTGGTGGCCTATCTCTACGATGGACGGCTGGCGGCGCTGATCCAGGCCGGGCGCTCGTGGATGCCGGCAAACCCGGGATTGCTCAAGCGAGCCATGCAGCAGCACATCGCGCGGCACGTCGGCCTCTTGGCCAGCGGCGCCGCGACGACGTCCCGCTACAACCGAGGCCTCCTGCGTTTCCTCGGACGCTACGGCTTACGCGGCGTCAAGCCGACGGACCTCGCCATCCGGTGACGGGCGGGCTCGGTGGGATGACGGCGCTTATCTGTCGGGCTTGACCGCGACGTACTCGCTGAGAAATCCGAAGAACGCCCGCCGTTCCACTCCGACGAACCCGTTGCGCCGCAAGACGCCGAGGATCGTCTCGGGCGCCACGCAGCGGTCGATCGTGTCCCAGTAGTACTTCATCAGGAGCTCAGCCGGCTCGCTCCCCGTGCTCAGACGCGTCAGCATCGGCAGCACGCGCTGGAAGTGGGTCTGCATGAGCCAACGAGAGACCCGCGATGCCGGCCGAGACACCTCGAGAAGGAGAACGCGGCCGCCCGGCTTCAGGACGCGCCGGTACTCCGCGAAGGCGATCTCCAGATCCGGGACATGGCGCAAGGCGAAGCCCATGCTGAGCATGTCGAAGGTATCTTCGCGGAACGGCAGCGCTTCGCCCCGGCCCCGCACGAGCGGCCCCGAGAGCGCGGTGCGCGCCTCGCGCAGCATGCCGCCGCTCGGATCGACGCCCACCACGCCCCGGGGGTCGCCCAGGATCTCGACCGCCCCCCGCGCGACCAGACCGGTGCCGGTCGCGACGTCGAGGAGGCGCATGCCCCGGCGCAGGCCGGCCCGCTGGAGAGCCTGGCGCCGATACATTGGGCCTGAGCCCAGGTCGAGCATCCGGCCGATGTGGTTGTAGTGCCGGGCGGCGCCGTCGAACAGCTCGCCGACGAACGACTGCCGGTCGGCCGCGACCGAGTAATACGCCTCCAGGACAGGATGCGGCGGGGTCGATTCGGCCATGGGCGAACAGTATACTTCCATCGCGCTCAGTGGTCTCTGGAGACCGCGCAGGAGGCCGGCCATGCTCGAGATCCCCTTCCGCTCCGCCAGGCAGCTCGCCGCCGATATCAAGAAGAGGAAGCTCGGCTGCCTCGAGCTGCTGGACCTGTATCTCGCGCGCGTCGAGAAGTACGACGGTGCGCTGAACGCTGTCGTCGTGCGCGATTTCGACCGCGCGCGCACGCGCGCCCGTGCGGCGGATCGGGCGCTGGCCCGCCGCCAGATATGGGGGCCTCTGCACGGGGTGCCCATGACGATCAAGGAGTCCTATGACGTCGCGGGCCTGCCGACCACGTGGGGCGTGCCGGCCTACGCCAGGAACGTCGCGACGAAGAACGCGGTCGCCGTCGACCGCCTGCTCGACGCCGGCGTCGTGCTCTTCGGCAAGACCAACGTGCCGCTCTTCCTCGCCGACTGGCAGAGCTACAACACGATCTACGGCACCACGAACAACCCGTGGGACGTCGCGCGCGCGCCCGGCGGATCCTCGGGCGGCTCCGCGACGGCGCTCGCGGCCGGGCTCACCGGGCTCGAGGCCGGGAGCGACATCGGCTCGTCGATCCGCAACCCGGCCCACTTCTGCGGCGTCTATGGCCACAAGCCGACCTGGGGCATCGTGCCGCGTAGCGGCCAGGCGCTACCCTGGCAAACCGCAGCCGTCGACATCGACGTGGTGGGTCCGCTCGCGCGGAGCGCCGACGACCTCGCGCTGGCGCTGTCGGTCATGGCCGGCCCCGACGAGATCGAGGCGGCGGGATGGCAGCTGCGGCTCGCGCCGCCACGGCAGCGGCGGCTGCGCGACTTCAAGGTGGCCCTGATGCTCGACGCGCCCGACATCGCCGTGGCTCGCGAGGTGCAGGACCGGCTCCAGACCCTGGCCGACTTTCTGAGCCGGCAGAAGGCGAAGGTCGACGATCGCGCGCGCCCGGCCATCGATCCCGGCGAGGCGTTCGCCGTCTACACGCGGCTCCTGCGCGCCGCGACGTCCGACCGCCAGAGCGACGCGGACTTCGAGCAGAACGCGGCGATCGCGCGCGGCCTCGCGGTCGGCGATCAGAGCTACTATGCGCGCGCCACGCGCGCCGCGGTCCTGTCGCATCGCGACTGGCTCGCGGCGAACGAGACGCGCCACCGTATGCGGCGCGCGTGGGCCGAGTTCTTCACGACCCACGACCTGCTCCTGTGTCCGGTCGCCGGCGCGGCGGCCTTCCCGCACGATCAGAAGGGTGAGCGCTACGAGCGCACGCTGATGGTCGACGGCAAGCGCGTGCCCGTGACCGACCATCTGTTCTGGGCCGGCTACAGCGGCGCGTTCTATCTGCCGTCGACCGCCGCGCCGTGCGGCTTCACGCCGGGCGGGCTCCCCGTCGGCGTGCAGATCGTCGGGCCGCAGTACGGCGATCTCAGGTGCCTCGCCTTCGCGCGGCTGCTCGAGCGCGAGTTCCAGGCGTTCGTTCCGCCGCCCGGCTACGCATGAGGATGGACGAGGGGGCGACGATCCTCTACGCTGTTCGCGCAGCGGACCTTCGAAGCGTCCGTTCTTCAGGAGAGTGAGCCATGGCCGAACGCGCGCTGACCGGCATGCGGGTCCTCGACCTCACCCAGTTCGAAGCCGGCACCACCTGCACCCAGTTCCTCGGCTGGCTGGGCGCCGACGTGCTCAAGATCGAGCCGCCCGGCGGCGAGCAGTCGCGCCGCAACCGGCCGGAAGTGCCGGGGCTCGACGCGATGTTCTTCCTGGTCTTCAACTCGAACAAGCGCAGCGTGACGATCGACCTGAAAAACGCCGACGGCCGGGCGCTCTTCCTGAAGATGGTCGAGAAGGCCGACGTCGTGGTCGAGAACTTCGCGCCCGGCCTGATGGAGAAGCTCGGCCTCGACTACGAGCGCCTGCGCGCGACCAATCCACGGATCATCGTGGCGCGTATCAAGGGCTTCGGGCTCTCCGGCCCGTACAGCGAGTACAAGAGCTTCGACATGATCGCCCAGGCCACCGGCGGCGTGATGAGCGTGACCGGCTTTCCCGATCGCGAGCCCATCCGCTGCGGCGCCGCCATCGGCGACACCGGCACCGGCGTCCACACGGCCGCCGCGATCATGGCCGCCTACATCCAGCGCCAGCGCACCGGCCAGGGCCAGCTGGTCGAGGTGGCGATGCAGGAGACCGTCGCCAACCTCCTGAGAGGCCGCTTCGTCGATCACTATCGCGAGAACACGGCGAGCGTGCGCCGCGGCAACGAGCTCCTGGGCGGGGTGCCGGGCGGCGCCTACCCGTGCGCGCCGGGCGGCCTCAACGACTACGCCTTCATCTACGTCCAGCCGATCAACCCGGGCATGTGGCGCGACTTCGCGACCGCGATCGGCCGCGAAGACCTGCTGGCCGACCCGCGCTGCAAGGACGCGAAGAGCCGCTGGGAGCACCGCGACGAGCTCAACGCGCTGATCCGTGCCTGGACCAGTGCCCGCACGAAGCACGAGGTGATGGCGATCCTCGGCAAGGCGGGCGTGCCCTGCGGCGCCATCCTCGACACGGGCGAGATCCTGGAGGACCCGCACCTGAACGCGCGCGGCCAGATCCACACGATCGAGCACGCCACGCGCGGCCGCATCCGGCTTCCGGGCTGTCCCGTGCATCTCTCGGCCTCGCCGGCGCCGACCTCGCCGCCGCCGCTCGCCGGCGAGCACACCGCCGAGGTGCTGGGCGAAGTCCTGGGGCTGTCCGCGGCGGACGTGGAGAAGCTTCGGGCGCAGGGGGTGCTCGGCTAGCTCGCCTCCCCGAGTAATCCCGGGATCGGGATCAGACGCGGACGACGATCTTGCCGACCTGCGCGTCGGACTCCATGAACGCGATGGCGGCCGGCAGCTCGTCGAAGCCGAAGACCCGGTCGACGAGCGGCCGAAGCCGCCCGTCCTCGAAGTAAGGCAGGACGTCGCGCGCGAACGCGCGGACGGTCTCGGCGCGCTGACCCGCCGTCCGCAACCGGTTGCTGACGCCGAAGACCGTGAGGCGCTTGCGATGCAGCGCCTCGATGTCCAGGGTGGCCGAGAGCACGTGGTCGAGATGTCCCACCGTCGCCAGCCGCCCCTCGAACGCCAGGATCTTGACGCACGCGGCGAACATCGAGCCGCCCACGTTGTTGACCACGAGGTTCACACCCTTGCCCTCGGTGGCCTTCATCACGGCGTCGTGGAAATCGCCGGCGCGCGTGCGAAGGCTGACGTCGAGGCCGATCTTCTCGAGCCGGGCCAGCTTGTCGGCGGATCCGGACGTGCCGATGACGCGCGCCCCCAGCACCTTCGCGGTTTGTAGCGCGGCCACGCCGACCCCCGACGAGATCCCGGTGACGAAGAGCCACTGACCGGCCGCGAGGTGGCCCTGAGCGATCAGCATGTCGTAGACGACGATGAACGTGAGGGGCGTGGCGGCCGCCTCGTCCCACGTGAGGCGCTCCGGCACGCGGAGGGCCTCGCGCGCGTCCATCAAGGCGAGCTCGGCGAAGCCGCCCCCGCACCGTCCCATCATGCGCGCGCCGACCGACACGCCGGTGACGCCGTCGCCGACCTTGACCACCTCGCCCGCGCATTCCCCGCCGCCGGGCTTCAGCGCGGCGCCGTGGGCGCCGCCCAGAAGCTCGCCACGGTTCAAGGACGCGGCCCGCACCCGCACGAGAATCTCGCCGGCCTTGGGCTCGGGTGCGGCGGTTTCGCGCAGCTCGACCGCCGTTGCCGTGGGACCGGGGCTGATCCAGTAGGCCTTCATGCCGGCGCTCCTCTCGGTCGGATCGTGAGCGATGCGGGCGGGATTATCTCATTGCGGCTCGTCCGGCGCTTCAACCGCGGCTGTCGCGCTCACTCAGGCTGATGCCGTACCGCTTCGTGAGGCGATAGAGCGTGCGCCGATGAATGCCGAGGAGCTGAGCCGCCAGCTTCTTGTTCCAGCGCGCCTCGCGCAGCACGCGGTGAACATGGCGCGTCACGACTCCACGCAGGCTGAGCGCCGATCCTGGCGCGTCGGTGGTGGGTACCGTCCCGGCACACTTCGGCGGCAGGTCCTCCGGACGGATCACTGAGCTCGTCGTCAAGGCGACGGCGCGCTCGATGGCGTGCTCCAGCTCACGGATGTTCCCGGGCCAGTCGTAGCCGACCATCAAGGCCATTGCCTCGGGGGCGATGTCCGACACGCGTCGGCCGTTGGCGCTGGCGTACACGCGCAGGAAATGGTCGGCGAGGAGCGGAATGTCCTCGCGCCGATCGCGCAATGGCGGGATCTGGAGCGTGACCACGCTCAGGCGATAGAACAGGTCTTCACGGAACCGGCCCCCGTCGATCAGCGCGCCGAGATCCCGATTCGTCGCCGCGACCACCCTGACGTCCACGCCGACGCTGTCGGTGCCCCCCACCCGCTTGATCTCGTGCTCCTGCAGAACCCGGAGCAGCTTGGCCTGGACGCACAGGCTGATCTCGCCGATCTCGTCGAGAAAACATGTGCCGTCGTTGGCCGTCTCGAACAGCCCGCGCTTGTGGATCACCGCTCCGGTGAACGCGCCCTTCACGTGCCCGAAGAGCTCGGACTCGAGCACGCCCTCGGCGAGCGCGCTGCAATCGACCGGCACGAACGGCCGGACCGCTCGCGAGCTCGCCGCGTGGATGGCCCGAGCGATGAGCTCCTTTCCGGTGCCGGTCTCTCCCTGGATCAGCACGGTGCTGCGGGTCCGCGCCACGCGGGCCACCATCTCCAGCACGTCGCGCATCGGTCGCGATCCGCCCACGATGCGCGGAGCGCGGCAATCCTCACGCCGGGTCATTCCTGCTTCTCCCCTCCGCTCCTGATTCAACGGTGCTCCCCGATTCGATCCGGGTCGTCCACGCGCAGATCCCGACTCTAGGCCGGCAAGGTTCGCGGACTGCAGCGCTCCGCAACACCAAGCCGAGAGAGCCGGGGTGAATCGACATGACGGCGCGGCGTCGCCGAAGCGACGACGGCCGCCGCGGGAGAGCTAGGCGATCAGAAAACGCCTCGACCGGGGAGGCGGAAGGCGGGCAAGTCTGCGTGTCGCATTGAAATTACCAGGTCAGGGTAGTGACGGTCGTGAATGATGTCAAGGAATGCGAGCTCCGGTGTGGCAGAACCGCCCACCCTGCGCGTTCGACGGCCACACGCGCTAAGGTCCTGAACTCGCTGCATCCGGTTCGAGCATGCATCGCGCGTGTGTGACTGTTCCTTCGGCGCTATCCGATCTCCCGTCACGGCAGCGACGTCTGCAGCGCGGACCGACAGTCCCGCGATTGCGGGCACTTGTCATCGCGAATCGCACGCGGCCGTCAGGTCGACGACCTGGCAAGCGCATTGCGTGCCGTCCGATCTCCGGTGCTCGGGTCACGACGCGGTGATCGATTCGTCATCACGCCGCAGCCGCACCGGAGCTACTACATCGGTAGGTCGAACACACAGCCAGGAGGTGCTCGATGAGGGGTGGCGTGGAAGAGCTCGAACGGCTGAACGAGCTACGCCAGAGCGGCAAGATCCAATGGTCAGAGAACGCGCACGCGTGGGCGGCGCAGCCCCGAGACGTCGTCGAGGCGCTCGCGCACGCGGGATTCGCAGAATATAAGCTCGCGGTGACTCGCAGTCGGCGCGATCGTCCACCAACCGGCGGCGTCTGGCAAGGGCTGAACCTCCAGACGGGGGTCGTGGCGTCAGCGATCTGGGTGCAACGTGCTCCCGGCGCTGAGTCGATCGTCTTCATCGACATCGACGGCGAGCTCATCGACGGCGACACCGGATGAAAGGAGCCCACTCGTGGAGACCGCGACCCAGGAACGGACTTCCCGACTGTTCGAACAGTCGATGCCGGATGGCGAGGCCGCTGCCGCCTCGCTCGGCGTCGCCCAGCGGATGATCGGCTCGCTCACGGAGCTCTCGATCATCGCCGCCAAGGAAAACGCGAGGCTGGCGGCCGAGCTCCAGATCACGGCGCTCGAGGCGGTGCACGACTCGCACGCGGCGGCGCTGCGGTGGCAGCCGGCGTGGACCGACGCGCTGACGGACCCGCTGCGTCTCTACCAGCGAGGCCTCGCGGAGACTTTCGAGTCCACCCAGCGCGCGTTCGCGCTCATGGGAACCAGCGCGCGCCTCGTCGTGCAGGCGGCTGACCGTCTGCAGACGGCCACGACCGAAACGGGTCGGCGCATTCGTGAGACGCTGGACAGCAGTCCGGGCATGCGCGAGACGCGACGCTGATCGGATGCCTCCGGGCTCGGCCACCAGCACACCGGCCGGGCCCGGTGTTTCGCCGGCCTTCGGCCGGATCGACTCAGTCGGCGACCGGCGGCCGGCGCCGATGGAATCCGGTCGCCCGCTCGAAGGCGTGAGCGAGCTGGAGCACGCCCCATTCGTCCTGGTGCCGTCCGACGATCTGCAGTCCCACCGGTAGCCCGTCGTCCGTGAAGCCCGCGGGAATCGAGAGGGCCGGCAGGCCCGTCACCGTGATATCCGAGCAGACGCGCATCCAATCGATGTACGTGGGAAGCCGCGTGCCGTTGATCTCGGTCACATAGGGCTGGGAGACGTCGAACGGCGGCACCTGCGCGGCCGGGATCAGCAGGAACTCGTGGCGCTCCATGAACTCCCGCACCCGGTGGTAGAGTCGCGCGCGCTGCACCTCGGCCTCGCCGATCTCGCGCGCCGTGAGCTGCAGCCCCTCTTCGGTGTTCCAGATGACCGTGTCCTTCATCTGGTGGCGGTGCTGTGCGAGCAGCGGGCCGTAGCGCGCCGCGAAGCTCAACGCGCGCTGTACCTGGAAGACGTGCCGGGCGTCGGTGAAGTCGGGCTCGCCGTCCTCGACGTGGCAGCCGAGCGCTTCGAAGGTGGCGCGCTGCCCGTCCAGCACCTTCGTGACGCGCCGGTCCACCGGCAATCCCCCGAGATCGCGGCTCCACGCGATCCGCACGCCCTTGAAGTCACGGCCGAGGTCGCCGCGGAAGCGGTCGCCCGGCTCGGCGATCGCGATCGGCGAGCGGCGGTCGGGCCCGGCCATCACGCTCAGCATCAGCGCCAGATCCGCCACCGTGCGCGCCATCGCGCCCGGCACGTGCAGGGTTCCCCACGGCGCGTCCGTCGGCCACGGTGGGACGCGGCCGACCGCGCCGCGCAAACCGAGCACGTTACAGAAGCTCGCCGGATTCCGGAGCGAGCCGCCGGTGTCGCTGCCGTCGGCGATCGGCACCATCCCGCAGGCGAGCGCCACGGCGGCGCCGCCGCTCGAGCCGCCGCACGTCTTCGCGAGATCGTATGGATTCAGCGTGCGGCCGAAGACCTCGTTGAATGTCTGCGAGCCCGCGCCGAACTCGGGCGTGTTGGTCTTGCCGAAGGTGATCGCGCCGGCCCCCCGCAGCCGTTCGACGAGCAGCGCGTCCTGGTCGGGGACGTGGTCGCGGTAGATCCGTGAGCCGTACGTCGTCCGGATCCCGCGGGTGGGCACCAGGTCCTTGTGCGCGACGGGCAATCCGAAGAGGGGCCCCGCCGCGGCGCCCCGCGCGAGGGCCGCGTCCTTCTCGCGTGCCTCGGCCAGGGCCCGTTCGGCGGTGAGCGTGACGATCGCGTTCACCTTCGGGTTGACCCGCTCGATCTGCGCCAGGTGCGCCTGGACGACCTCGGTGACGGACACCTCGCGCGAGCGGATACGACGCGCCAGCTCGATCGCCGTAGAGAAGCAGAGCTCGCGGCTCATGGGTCCCCTTCCGATTCGATTGTGCGCACCGAGGAGCGAGCTTAACATCACCGCCGACCCCGGTATACTCGCGCCGGAGACGTATGAACGAGACTCGAACGCTCGCCCGGTTCGTGGCGGACACCACGTTCACCGACCTGCCGCGGCGCCTGGTCGAGAACCTCAAGATCACCGTCCTCGACACGTTCGGCGCCGCGCTCGTGGGCACCCGGCAGCCGTGGGCCCAGCGGATCGTGGCGGTGGCGAAAGCCCTCGGGGGCGCGGCCGAGGCGTCGGTCCTCCATCATCGCTGGCGCACGGACGTCTCGCGTGCCGCGCTCGCCAACGGCGTGCTCGTCGGCGCGTTCGAGTGCGAGCCGCTCACGGGCTCGCATGCCAGCGGCACCGTGCTGCCGGCGGCGCTGGCGATCTCCGAGCGCGAGCGCTTCGACGGCGTCGCCTTCCTCACCGCCCTGGCCCTCGGCTTCGAAGTCTCGGCGCGAATCGCGCGTACGGCCGTCGGCCTCGAGACGGTGCGCGGCTTTCACAACCCGGGCACGCAGGGGCCGTTCGGCGCGGCCGTCGCGGTCGGCAAGCTCTATGGATTCGACGAGGCGCGGCTGACCGACGCGCTGGGCATTGCGGGCTCGTCGAGCGCGGGCCTGCTGGAGTTCGCGTGGAGCGGCGGCGACACCAAGCGCCTGCACCTCGGCCGGGCCGCCCAGCTCGGGCTGGAGAGCGCGCTGCTGGCACGACAGGGCGTGCGCGGGCCGGCGACGGTCCTCGAGGGCCGTTCCGGCTACTTCAACGCGTTCTCGACGCCGCCGCGCCTCGAGAAGCTCGTGTCGCGCCTGGGTCGCGAGTGGGCCATCGAGCCGCCGTCCCTGAAGTCGTATGCGACCCACGTCACGCAGCAGGCCGTGGTCCAGGCGATCCAGGACCTCAAGCGCGAGCATCCGCTCGACCCGGGCGCGATCACGCGCGTCGCGATCCGTGGCGCGCCGCGCATCATGGAGGAGCGGCACGCGGCCCGCGAGCCCCGGGACGTGCTCGGCGGACAGTACAGCTTGCCCTTCACCGCGGCGGTCGCGCTGACACGCGATATGTCCAATCCGCTCGTGTACGACCAGGACGCCGTCGATGACCCGCTCGTGCGCGATCTGGCTCGTCGGATCGAGCTGGCTCCGCTGGAGGAGACCGCCCACGACACTCCGGGTTTCTGGCCCGCGGAGATCGTCATCGAGTGCGCCGGGCGGCGCCACACGCTGCGGACCCGTCCTCACAAAGGCTCGCCGGCCAATCCCTTCACGTGGGCGGAAGCCGAGGAGAAGTTCAGGCGGTACACGGCGTCGGTTCTCGACACCCGGCAGGCGACCGCCGTCATCGGCGCGGTCGCCGAGCTCGACCATGCGACCGACATGAGCGCTCTCGTCGGGAGCCTGGCACGCGCCTGAGGGGCGGACGCGAACCGGACGGGCTCAGCCCTGAGCCAGGCCGAGATCGGACCGATCTTCTTCTTCGTCGCCGTTGCGGAGGAGATCGAGCAGCCGAGGATCCAGGGGCACGATGATGCCCGTGGCGCCCGCGTCTTCGTACTCGCGCCGTAGCCTGCGCCAGGCCTCGCGGTCGTCCGGTGTCTTGATCGCGGCCCAGAGCTCGAAGGGACTCGTGAGCTTCTCGCGCTCACGGAACCGGGCGACGGGCTCGACGGCGGCGCGGAACCGCGCCGGCGACTCGTCGAAGCCGACCAGGCCGTCGGCGAGCCCCGCCCGACGATCGCCCGCCGCCTCGAGGATCACGCAGCACTGAAAGCGCCTCGCAAGCTCGAGGACCGCATCGACACCGGTCGTGCTCTCGGCGATGCCGGTGACGGCCAGCGCGGTGCGCCCGCGCGAGAGCCGGCTCAGGGTCGCCACGCGGACGCCGAGATGTTCCGGGTCGCGCCGTTCGGCGCTCGAGATCGGAACGATCAGCCGGATCCGGCTGGTGACGGTCGCCATGCCCGCGAGCAGGAGCCACGGATCGTAGCCCTCGTCATCGAGCCACAGCGAATCGGCGCCCGCCGATTCCATGGCGCGGGCATCGGCGAGGTAGTCGCCGGAATCCTCGAACTGCCGGGGCAGCCGCACTCCGATCTTCAGCATGAAAACGCCTGAGGCAGGGCGCCGGCGCGCACCCTACATCTGAGCGCCGAACACCACCACGATCCGAAGGGCCAGCCCGCCCACCAGGGTCAGGACCGCCGCGAGCATGGCCGGCATCCGGCGCTCGGTCGAGAGATGGAGCGCGAGCGGCACGAGCGTGCCGACCAGCACGACCACCCAGAGCGCCATCCACCGTGGCTGGAGGAACTGTGACCCCACCGCGCCGAGGCTCAAGAAGAAGACGACGAGCAGGACGAGCTCGAGAATCGTGAAGTAGCGATCCGCCCGCGAGAGCTTGGCCTCGGCGCTCGCGTCGTGGCGGCCGAGCCGCGTCATCAGCGTCAGCGCCGCCGCAGCCACACTGAGACCCGAGGCGAGGAACAGCCCGCCGAGCGCCCACGTGTCGCTCCACACAGGCTGGTTACTCACGCTCAGTAGCACGCCGGTATACCCGGCCAGGAAGAGCCCGAAGAAGGCGCCGATGATCATGAACACGCGGCCCAGGCCGCCGCTCAGGAACGGCGCACGCGAGCCGCGCAGGCTGCCCAGCGCTTCCAGGAAGGACACGAACGCGAACAGGCTGAAGATGATCAGCACCCAGGCGCCGACGGACATCGGCGACCAGTACTTGAAGTTGAGGCCGAAGGTGCGGCTGTCGATCAGCATGTGCCAGAACCTCAGCGGCCGCCCGAGGTCGAGCGTGAGGAGGATCGGGCAGATGGCCAGGACCGGCAAGGTCAGCAAGAAGGCCAGCCGTGAGACCGGCGCGTCGCGCTGGTCGCCCATCAGCCTGAGAATCGCGCCGAGCGCGTAGGCGCCGCCCGCGATGCCGCCGAGGAAGAAATACCAGACGATGTACCACTCCCACTGCGGCGGCGCGACGAAGTGCTGGGGCATGACGCTACTCCTTCCCGCCGCGCTCGCGGAACGCGAAGACCGCGCCGACGATGCCGAGGGCGGCCGTGACCAGCGAGCCGAGATAGCTGCGCACGTTGTTGCGGCTCGGCAGCACCGCGTTCTCGGTGTTGGGCAGCCCGTAGACCTCGGGCTTGTCGGTCAGGAGGAACAGGGCGTGCAGACCGCCGTACTCTTTGTCGCCGTACAGGCGCGCCTCCGACATCCCCTGCCCGCGCAACTGGTTCAGCCGCGCGCCGGCGACCTGGCGCATCGTGTCCAGGTCGCCGAACTTGATCGACTCGGTCGGGCACGCCTTGGCGCAGGCGGGCATCAGGTTGGCCTGCAGGCGGTCGTAGCAGAACGTGCACTTGCGGGCCAGACCACTCGCCTCGTCGAAGCCGATCACGTGGTACGGGCAGGCCGCGATGCAGTCGCGGCAGCCGTTGCACACGCTCGGCTGGATGTAGACGGTGTCGAACTCCGTCCGGATGATCGCGTTGGTCGGACAGACTTCCATGCAGCTCGCCATCGCGCAGTGTTTGCAAACGTCGCTCATCATGTTCCAGGCGACGCCGCCCTTGGCGGTGGTGCGCTCGTGGAACTGGACGTGGCGCCAGTTCTGCTCGTCGAGCTGGCCGGTATTGTCGTAGCCGTCGCCGAACGCGGGCGCGTGCCCCGGGAGCTGGTTCCACTCCTTGCACGCCACCTCGCAGGCCTTGCAGCCGATGCAGAGCGTCGTGTCGGTGAAGAAGCCGACCGTTCGCGCCATGGTGGTTCTCCTATCCGATCGCCATCAGATTGGGCACGATCTTCGTGAAGCCGCGCTCCTTGACGTAGAGGTCGAGCGGGAGCGCGACGAGCTCGTCGACGACCGGCACGGCCTCGGGCTCCTTGCGAAGATCGATCGTGATCAGGTATCGCCGGCACTGCTCGCAGGCGTCGGCCCGCAGATGCGGAAAGCGCTCGGCGTCGGCGAAGATCGGGAGCTTGCTCGTGGCGTGCTCGCCGCAACCGGCGCAGGTCATGCGCTGATGGATCCAGCTCTCGCCGCAGCGGCAGCACAGCAGCATTCGCGGCCCGCTCACGAGCGTCTCGCCGGCGTCGGTCAAGTACGAGAGCTGCGGCAAGCCGCCGCAGCGGGGACAGCCGCCTTCGGCGAGTCCGCGCGAGCACGCGTCGCCGGCAGCCGGCCCCAGCGCTTCGAGCACGGGCCCGGCGGCGGCCCGCGCCAGATATTCGTCGACCGCGCCCTGTCGCTCGCCCGCCAGCCAGCGACTGACGAACTCGGCGGGCTCGGCGTCGCGAAGGCGGTCGCGTACGGCGGCCGCCAGCGCCGGAGGTCCGGCCGCGATCGTCGCCGCGGCGACCTCACCCATGATTCGGCCAGCCGCGTAGGCGGCCAGGCGCCCGGGCTCGGGTCTCTCGTCGCGGGCTTTCAAGAACGCGGGCTCCTGCACGTCGAGCAGCGCCTCGTAGAGGCGCAGCAGCTCTCCGGCGAACGTATGGCGCTCGGCGAGCTGCCGGGCCCGGCGCCGGCGCCGGGCCCAGGTCTCGGTCGTCATCGATTCGACGGAGAGTCCGTCCATCAAATCTTCTCGATGTTCACCAGGAACGCCTTGAACTCCGGCGTCCGCGAGTTGGCGTCGCCCACGAACGGCGTCAGCGCGTTGGCGAGCCAGTTGGCGCCCTTGGTCGGGTCCCGGTCGGCGGCGATGCCGACGAAGCCCCAGTGGATCGGGATCCCGATGTGATAGACCCGCTTGCCATTGACCTCGAGACCGCCCAGGCGCTTGGTCACGACCGCCAGCACCTCGAGCTTGCCGCGCTTGGAGGTGACGCGAACGCGATCGCCGTTCTGGATGCCCTTTTCCTTCGCGACCTCTTCCGGGATCTCGACGAAGGGGCTCGGCTGCAGCCCGACCAGGGCCGGCACGTGCTGCGTGACGTAGTGCTCGTGCTCCGTCAGCCTGTAGCTGGTCGCGATGTATGGATAGTCCTTGACCGTTCCAAAGCGGTTCTCGCGACCACCCTGCTTGTCGTACAAGAACACGACCGGTGACTCCGACTGCTTGGGATGCAGCGGGTTCTCCACCGGCGACTCGACCGGCTCGTAATGCTCAGGGAACGGCCCGTCGAGCATCGAGCTCGAGAAGAGCCGTCCGACGCCCTCGCCGTTCATGATGAACGGCCCCCACCTCTTCGGATCTTTCGGATCCATCGTGGGCGGATAGTCTGGCACGTCCCCCTTCCATTTCTTCTCCGTCGGATCCCACTCGATACCCGGACGCGACGGGTCCCACGGCTTGCCGTTGAGGTCCGCGGAGGCGCGGTTGTACATGACGCGGCGGTTGAGCGGCCAGCTCCATGCCCAACCGTGGTAGTAGCCCATGCCGGTGGGATCGTTCTTCTTGGGATCCTGGACGCCCGCGCGCCGCTTCGAGAGATTGCCGGCTTCGGGATACGAGCCGGTGTAGATCCAGTTGCCCGCGGTGGTCGTCCCGTCGTCCTTGAGCGCGCCGAAGGTCGCCATCCGCTTGCCGGTTGTCAGATCGAAGCCATTGATCTCCTGGCCGATCTCGTCCAGCTCCGGTTTGAGCGGATCCTTGTAGTTCATCGTCACGGCCATCAGCGGATCGGGGAGCTTACCGCCCTGCTGCGCGTAGAGCTTTTTCACACGCGCGAACACGTCGGCCAGGACCCAGTGGTCGTGACGCGCGCCCTCGGGGGCGAGGGCCGCTTCTTTCCACTGCATCCAGCGGCCGCTGTTCACGAACGAGCCGTCCTTCTCGATCCAGTGCGTGCTCGGGATCATGAACACTTCGGTCTGGATCGTCTTGGGATCCGCGCCCGGCCGCCGCCAGAACTCCGAGCTGGTCGTCGGCAGCGGGTCCATCACCGCCAGCCACTTGAGGTTGCCGAGCGCCGTCATCACCTGGTTCGCGTCGGGGCCGATACTGGTCGCCGTCATGCCCGACAGGATGACGCCTTCCATCTTCTTCTTGAGCGCCTGGTCGTAGATCGAGATCCACGACGAGTTGGTGGCCGGCTTCGGGATGAAGTCGAACGCGTACTCGTTCTTGTCCGTCGCGTTGTCGCCGTACCAGGTCTTGAGCAGGCTGACCATGAACTTCCGGTAGTTCGTGCCGAAGAAGTTCCAGGAATTCGCGTCGAACTTCTTGGGCGCGCTCTGGGTGACGTAGTCGTCCAGGTTCTTCTGGCCCGGCGCCGGAATGCGCAGGTAGCCGGGCAAGATTTCCCACGAGATCGCGTTGTCGGTATTGCCCTGGATGTTGGCGTGGCCGCGCTCGGCGTTCATGCCGCCGCCCGGCCGCCCCATGTTGCCGAGCAGCAGCTGGAGCAGGGCCGCCGTGCGGATGAGCTGGCCGCCGGTGGTGTGGTGCGTGAGCCCGACTGCGTAGACGACCGTCATCACCTTGTCGGGACGCCCGGTCTCGCCGACGATCTTGGCGATCTCCAGGAATTGATCCGCGGGTATCCCCGTGATCGAGGCGACCATCTCGGGTGTGTAGCGCGAATAGTGCGCCTTGAGTAATTGGAACACCGAACGAGGGTGCTCGAGCTGCATGTCGCGCTTGGCGAGCGCCACCCCGGCGCCCGCGCCGGCCGGGCCCTGACCGCCGGCGATGATCTCCTTCTGGGCGCGCTCGAATGCCGCCTGGGCGGGCGCGTCGCCCTCGTAGCCCCACGTCGAGGTGTCGTAGATGCGTTTGACCGGATCGTAGCCGCTGAACAGGCCCTCGCTGAAGCCGAACCCCTGCTTCACGATGAAGGACGCATTCGTGTAGTTCTTCACGTACTCGTGATGGATCAGGTTCTTCTCGAGGACGTAGTTGATCAGGCCGCCGAAGAAGGCGGTGTCCGTGCCGGTCCGGATCCGGGCATACACGTCGGACACGGCCGAGGTCCGGGTGAACCGCGGGTCGATGTGGATCATCTTGGCGCCGCCGCCGCGGCCGATCCCGCGCCGCGGATCGAGCTTCGCCTTCAGGAACCACTGGAACCCGACCGGATGAGCCTCGGCCGGATTCGCCCCGTTGATGATGATCACGTCGGCGTGCTGAATGTCACGCCAGTGATTCGTCATCGCGCCCCTACCGAATGTGGCCGCCAGACTGACGACCGTGGGGCCGTGTCAGACTCGGGCCTGCTGTTCTATGTGCACCACCCCCAGGGTGCGCATGAGCTTGGCGGCCAGATAACCTTCCTCGCTGCTGAAGGTGGCGCCGCCCGCGAACGCGATGCCTTCGGTACGATTGACCGTGTTGCCCTTGGCGTCCTTCGCGACAAACGTAGCGTCGCGCGACTCCTTGATGCGCTGCGCGAGCTTGTCGAGCATCTCGTCCCAGGAGATCTCCTGCCACTTGTCGCTTCCCGGGGCGCGGTAGAGGGGCTTGGACACGCGCCGGCTGCTGATCGCCAGCTGCATCGCCGTGGCACCCTTCGGGCAGAGTCGGCCCTCGTTGACCGGGCTGTCGGGATCGCCCTCGATCTGGAGGAGCTTCGCGTGGCCCTTGGCATCTTCCTTGGTGAAGGCGATGATCGAGCACCCGACGGCGCAGTACGGACACAGCGAGTGCACTTCCTTCGCCCCGTCGATCCGGAGGTTCTGCTGGACCTGGACCGCCTCGGCGAGGTCGAAGCCGAGGGGCGTGGTGCCCAGCGCGCCCGCACTGACCGCGCCGAGCTTGACGAAATCCCTTCGTGTCATCTGGGGCATGGTCACGTTCCTCCTACGAAGCGAGAACGGCGTTGGTATCGCCGATCAATCACCGAAGCCAGGAGTCGTACTGAGAGCTTCGCATGGCCAATCACACCAGCTCCGCGGCGCTCGGCGCCAGACGATGGGCGCCCGCGTACAGGTTGAATCCGCCGTTCCGCATGAACCCGATGAGGGTCATGTCGGCGGCGAGCGCCATCTGGACCGCCATGCTGGACGGCGCCGAGACCGCGGCGATCACCGGGATCCTGGCGGTCAAGGCTTTCTGCATGATCTCGAAGCTCACGCGCCCGCTGACCATGAGCACGTGCCGGTCGAGCGGCACGCCGCGGGACAGCACCATGTGGCCGATGACTTTGTCGACGGCGTTGTGACGACCGATGTCTTCACGGAGCACGATCAACCGGCCGTCGGCGTCGAAGAGCCCGGCGGCGTGCAGCCCGCCGGTCTTCTCGAACGTCGCCTGCGCGTCATGCATCGCCGCGCCGAGACAGTTGAGACGATCGACGGAGATCACGAGGTCGGACTGCACGGCCGGCAGCGAGGCTCGGATCGCGTCGATGGTGGCCCGTCCGCAGAGGCCGCAGGACGAGGACGCCACGAAGTTGCGACGCAGACGCTCCTTCGCGACCCGTGGGTCGCCCTTCAACAGCACGTTCATCACGTTGCCGTCCTCGGGATCTCCGTCCGGACCGCGGTACCGAGCGAGGACGTCGAGATCGTCGGCCCCCGCGATGACGCCTTCCGAGAAGAGGAAGCCCGCGACGAGCTCCTCGTCCTCGCCGGGCGTACGCATGGTGACACTCAGGCTGAGGCCGCCGAGACGGATTTCGAGGGGTTCTTCGACGGCGAGATGGTCCTGACATTCCGAGGCGACGTGATCGCGGACTTTTACAACCCTATGACGAACAGCGGGAACGCCTCGCGGTACTTCCAGATCGGGCTCTAGACTCATGGGCTCTCCTGTGGAACCAGAGTCTATCGTTTCGAGGGCGATTGCTCGAATTAGCCTACGGTGTGAGCACCATATGCTATTTCGAGCATAATTCTAGGCGTTTATGAGACGCCCAGTCAAGGCTTATTCCGGGCCGCCTCGATGCCCACCCGCGGGTCGGCTAAAGTTTGCCGCGGAGCGCGCGCGGGGTTAGCGCTTGCCCGCTTCCTCGTCGACGAGCGCCTGGAAGGCTTCGGCGGAGAGCGCCCCCCTGATGACGCGCTCGCCGATCACGAAGGTCGGCGTGACGTCCACTCCGAGGGCGGCCGCGAGGGTCAGGTTGGCCTGCAGGGCCTTGTCGGTCGCGGGCGACATCATGTCCGTCTTGAGCTTCCCGGAGTCGAGCCCGACCGACGTGCCGAGCGCCAGGAGGGTTTCGGTCGTGAAATCTCCCTCGTAAGCGAGCATCGCCCGGTGGAGCTTCGGCCATCCGCCCTGTTGCTGGGCGGCGACCGCGGCTCGAGCCGCCAGCACCGAGGGCTCGCCCAGCACCGGGAAGTTCTTGTAGATGACGCGGACCGACGCGTTCGAGCGCATCAGATTGTCGATCGTGGACGCGACGCGGCGGCAATGCACGCATCGGTAGTCGAAAAACTCGACGATGGTGACTTTACCCTGCGCGTTGCCCTCGACCGGCGAGCCCTGATCGGACAAGAGCGCCTGCTGATGGTCGCGGATGGCCTGCTTGGCCCTCTGAGCCGCGGCCGACGACTGGCGCTGCTGCAGACTCCGCAGGGCCTCGGCGAGCACCTCGGGCTCGCGGAGAAGGTAGTCGTGCACGATCTTTTCGATCTCTTGCTGCGTGAGCTTCGGCTCGTCGGCGCCCACGACGGGCCGGGCGCCGAGCGTCGAAGCGACGATACCGAGGACGAGCGCGAAGGCGACGAGTCGGGGGTTTCTCATGATGCTCGAAGTATAGCGCCCGCCGGAACTCCTAGACGAGAAGCGCCAGCGGCTCCTCGACCAGATCGGCGAGCGCCCCGAGGAACTGGGCCCCCCGCGCGCCGTCGAGCGCGCGATGGTCGCACGACAGGGTCAGCATCATCGTGGGCAGGACGGCGGGCTGGCCATTGCGGGCGACCACGCGGTCGGCGATGCGCCCGACGGCGAGAATGGCGGCCTGCGGCGGATTGACGATCGCACTGAATGCGTCCACGCCGTACATCCCGAGGTTGCTGATCGTGAATCCACCGCCCTGGATGTCGCCCGGGCGCAGCTTGCCAGCCTGGGCACGGCTCACCGCGTCCTCCCGCCGGGCTGCGATCTCCGCGAGGCCCAGCGTGTCCGCGCGATGGATCACGGGCACGACGAGGCCGTCGTCGATGGCCACCGCCAGGCCGATATTGATGTCCGTGTGCTGCGCGATCGCGTCGTCTCTCCATGACGCGTTCACGCGCGGGTGACGCGAGAGCGCCGCCGCGACGAGCTTGATCAGCAGATCCGTGTACGTGATGTGGGCACCCGTCTGCTTGCGCGCCCGATCGAGCCACGAGACCAGACGGCTCACGTCGACCTCGCGCACCAGATAGAAATGGGGCGCCGTCGTCCAGCTGGTCGTCATGCGCTCGGCCATGATTCGCCAGACCGTACCGACGCCAGGAGCGCCGACGCGCGGCGCGCTCGGCATCGCGGCGGACGCCGGGGCAACGCGCGCGACCGGCACGTCCACCGCCAGGACGGCGCCGCCGGGGCCTGTGCCGCGAACCGCGGCGAGATCGAGCCCTCGCTCGGCCGCGAGGCGGCGCGCCTTCGGCGAAGCCGCGACGAGTCGTCCTTCCCGTCCGTTCCCCGCGGCTTTCTGGCTCTCGACGTAGGCCAGGACGTCGGCCTTCTCGACCCGTCCGCTCGGCGTTCGGACCCGCGCGATGTCGACGCCGTGCTGCTCCGCGATCCTCCGCGCGAGCGGCGATGCCTTCACCGCGCCGCCCGCCGCGCTGACCGCGGTCGGCGGGATCGGAATGGCGCCCGTCGCGGCCGCGCTGGCCGGGGGCATGACGGTCGCCGCGGCAGCGGCGGCGCCGGCCTCGTCGGTCCCGACGACGATCGCGATCGTCCGCCCGACGGGCACCACGTCGCCCTCCTGCGCGGTCACATCACGCAAGACGCCGGACGCCGGCGCCTCGATCTCGACCGTCACCTTGTCGGTCTCGATCTCGACGATCGGCTCACCCTTGCGCACGGTGTCCCCCGCGCGCTTGAGCCAGTGCACGACCTTGCCGGTCTCCTGCGCCAGCTCCAGGGCGGGCATGATGATGTCGGTCGGCATCGGGATCCGCGCTCAGCCCGTGAAGACGTCGCGGGCGACGGCCAGCGCCCGCTCGATCGCGTGGGCGTCGACGTCGAGGTGGGTGACAGCGCGAATCGTGCGCGCCCCGAGCGCGCCCATGCGCACGCCGCGGACGAGCAGGCGCTCCACGGCGGCCGAGGCGGTCAGCGAGCCCGTCAGCTCGAAGAAAACGATGTTCGTGTCGATCGTCCTCGGGTCGAGACGCACGCCGGGCAGACCGGCCAGGCCTTCGGCCAGACGGCGCGCGTTCGCGTGGTCCTCGGCCAGACGCTTCACGTGGTGGCGCAGCGCGTACACGCCGCCAGCGGCGATGATCCCGGCCTGGCGCATGGCGCCCCCCATCTGCTGCTTGCACCGCCATGCCTCGTCGATGAACGCCCGCGAGCCCGCCAGCGCGGCGCCGACCGGAGCGCCGAGGCCCTTGGTGAAATCGATCCACGCGGAATCGAACCGCGCCGCATAGTCCCGCGCGGAGACGCCGCTCGCCACCACCGCGTTCATGAGGCGCGCGCCGTCCATATGGGTCGCCAGGCCGTGGCGCTTCGCGACCGCGGCCACCGCCTCGAGACGCTCGAGCGGCCACACCGAGCCGCCGCCGAGGTTGCTCGTCTGCTCGACCCAGACGAGCCGAGTGCGGGGCGCGTAGCGCGAGGGCGGGCGCACGGCCGCTTCGACCGCCGCCGCGTCGAATTGACCGCGCGCGCCGTCGATCGCTCGCATGTTCACGCCGGCCAGCGCGCCCGGCCCGCCGGTCTCGAAATTGATGGGGTGCGCGGTGTGGTGGGCGATCACCTCTTCGCCCGGCCGCGCGTGTACGCGCAGCGCGATCTCGTTGCACATGGTGCCGGACGGCAGGAACACCGCGGCTTCCTTGCCCAGGAGCTCGGCCACCATCTCGTTCAGGAGATTGACGGTCGGATCCTCGAGCTTCTGCTCGTCGCCCACCTCGGCCTCGCACATGAAGCGGCGCATGTCGGCGGTGGGCCGCGTGACCGTATCGCTGGACAGATCGACGTCGATGCGCACGGGAGGAGTCACGGGGCTCATGACTTCCGGCAGAGCGCCTTCGCGGCCTCCGCGACCGACTTCTCCGTCGGCACCGTGAGATCCTCGAGCACCGGCGAGAACGGCACCGGGACGTCCATGGCGCCGATGCGCTTCACCGGCGCGTCCAGGTGATAGAACGCGCCTTCGGCGATCACCGAGGCGATCTCGGCGGTGACGCCGTAGCGCTCGTAGCCCTCGTCCACCACGATCGCGCGCGAGGTCTTCTTGGCCGACTCGATCAGGGCCTGCCTGTCGAGCGGCCACGTCGTGCGCGGGTCGATCACCTCGGCGCTGATCCCGGCCTCCTCGAGGAGCTTGGCGGCGCCGAGAGCGACCGCGACCATGCTGCTGGTGGCGACGATCGTGATGTCCGTGCCCGGGCGCTTGATTTCGGCGACCCCGAACGGAATCGTGTAGTCGTCGGCGGGCACCGGGCCCTTGACCCGGTACATCATCTTGTCCTCGAAAATGACGACCGGGCTGTCGTCGCGGATGGCCGTCTTCATCAGGCCCTTGGCCTCGTACGGGCCCGAGGGCAGCGCCACCTTGAGGCCGGGGACGTGGCTCACCCAGGCGTGCAGCGACTGCGAGTGCTGGGCGGCCGAGCGCCGCGTCGCCCCGAGCGTCGTGCGGAAGACGATGGGCACCTTGATCTTGCCGCCCGACATGTAGTGCGCCTTGGCGGCCTGGTTGACCATTTGATCCATCGTCAGCGTGATGAAGTCGCCGAACATCACGTCGACGACCGGGCGCATGCCCGTCATCGCGGCGCCGACGCCGATGCCGGCGTAGCCGGGCTCGGAGATCGGCGTGTCGATGATCCGCTGGGTGCCGAACTCCTGGACGAGCCCCGTGAGGGTCTTGAACGGGTGGCCGGCCTCGGCCACGTCCTCGCCGATGAGGAACACGCGCGGGTCGCGCCGCATTTCCTCCGCGATCGCTTCCTTCACCGCCTCGCCGTACGTCAGCTCTCGCTCGCTCATGACCGCCCTCCGTTTATATGCGCGCCTCGACCGGCGGGGCCCCAGCCCCGCGACGGTCTGCAGCGCGCACTACCGCGGTCGCCCGTGGCCTCACGCGAGGCTCGCCCGTTCGGGGCGCGGAGTCAAGTGGCGTCGCGCCTTGAATCCATCGACTAGAATCTCTGCCATGGCGACCGGTGACGACGCGGGCGCGACCGCGGCGAAAGAGCTCGGGCTCGCCGACGCGATGGCCTATGCCCGAGAGCTGCAGAAGGAAGACCGCCTGGAGGCCGCCGACGAGCTCTATCGACGCATCATCGCGGTCGCTCCCGACTATCCCGACGCCTGGCACTTCCGTGGGATGGTGGCGTTCCAGCTCGGGCGGCTGGCCGAGGCCGAGACCTTGATCCGGCGCGCGGTGGAGCTCGCGCCCACCTACTCCGACGCTCACAACAACCTCGGCAACGTCCTGCAGCATCAGAAGCGCGCCGAGGAAGCGGTGACCTGCTACGAGCGGGCCATCGCGCTGCAGCCCGACCTGGCCGACGCCCACAACAACCTCGGCAACGCGCTCCAGCAGCAGAAGCGCCACGAGGAAGCGGTGGCGCTCTACGAGCGGGCCATCGCGCTCCGGCCCGAGATGGCCGACGCCCACCTGAACCTTGGCAAGGCGCTCGAGGCGCTCGACCGCATGGCCGAGGCGTTGACCGCGTACCGGCAAGCCGTCATGCTGCGGCCGTTTCATTTCGACTCGTATCGCCGGCTCGGGTCCGCGCTCTACGGATGGGGGCGAATCGACGAAGCGGCCGACGTGTACCGGAAGTGGTTGTCGCTCGAGCCCGACAACCCGCTGGCGCGACACCTCTTGTCGGCGTGCACCGGACAGGAGGTGCCCGCCCGCGCCTCGGACGAGTGCGTGCGGAACATCTTCGAGGGCTTCGCCGACAGCTTCGACCAGATCCTCGAGAATCTTCAGTATCGCGCGCCGGCGCTGGTGGCCGAGGCCGCCGCCGACGTGGCGGGAGCGCCGGAGGGTCGGCTCGATATCCTCGATGCCGGATGCGGGACGGGGCTCTGCGGGGAGCGCGTGAAGCCCTTCGCCCGGCGACTGGTCGGCGTCGATCTGTCGCTCGAGATGCTCAAGCGCGCCGGCGTGCGCAAGCTCTACGACGATCTGATCCTCGGCGAGCTGACCGCGTTCGTGGGCGCGGTGCCGGCGGCCTGGGACCTCGTGGTGTCGGCGGACACCCTGGTCTACTTCGGCGATCTGGCGCCCGTGATGGCGGCGGCGCTGCGCGGGCTGCGCCCCGGAGGCCATCTGGTCTTCACCCTGGAGCGCGCGAGCGAGGCCGAGGCGCCCCAGGGATTCAGGATCAACCCGCACGGACGCTATAGCCACACCGAGGCGTACGTGCACCGGGTCCTGTCCGCGGCTCGTCTCGAGCCTCGCCGGCTGACCCACGTTCATCTTCGACTCGAGCTCAAGAAGCCGGTCGAAGGCCTCCTGGTCGTGGCCGCGCGTCCGACCTGAGCCGTCCCGGCCTAGGCCTTCACCGTCAGCTTCTCGTAGAGCGCGCTCAGGATCTCGTCGATCCCGGCCGAGGCCCACACGTCGAAGAACGGCGAGGCCTGCATCGCGACGAACTCCCGCTGGGCGCGGTCCTTCGTCTGCGCCTCGGTCTCGCCGCTCCGCGCCGACTGCATGTGGCCGCGGATATAGTCCTTGTGATAGATGGCCGGATACTCGATGTAGCGGTGCAGCTCGCGGAAGTCCTTCGTGTAGATCACCACGACCGGCACCGAGGCCCACTCGCCGCCGTTCTTGGAATTCAAGAACTCGAGCATGATGTCGTGGTTGCCGTCGCGATGGGCCGCCGGATCCGGCCGCCGCGTTCCGAGGATCTTCTTGCCGTCGCGGTTGAAGATCCTGAGCTCCAGCCCGCCCGCCTCGGCCAGCCGCGCCAGCATCGGCACGTCACGCCGGCAGTCGGACGACCAGTCCTCGGAGATCACGAGGATCTTCGCGGGGCCGTCCGGGTGCGCGGCGAGCCATTTGATGGCCCCGATCTGCTGGTCGGTGAGCCGCGCGCGCGCGTAGCGCTCGCGGAATACCGCGCTCTGGTCCTTGCGAACGGCGCCGATCGATCCGCCGTCGGGGAAATAGCTGCCGAACCCCTCCCGGGCGAGGTTCTCGGGCGTCTCGGCATATTTCACGTACTCCTCGAACGTCATGCCTCTGGCGAACCGCTCGGGCGTGACGACGCTCTTGGCCACACGGTCCTCCTTCGTTCCGAAGCGCGCCTTCTCTAGCGGAACTTCGGCATGACCTCGTCGGTGAACTGCCGCATCGCGCGCTCGACTTCCGCCCGCGGCAGCATCGAGCCTTGATCGAACCAGCAGATGATCTGCGAGAGCCCGAATTCGTCGCGCGCCGCCTGGAGCCGATCGACGACCTCGGCCGCGTCGCCGAAGACGCCCTGGTCGCGGCAGAACTTCTCGTACGGGAGATTGGCGATGGTCTCCCGGATCGTCTTCAGGCGCGGCAGGTGGTCGCCGTAGGAGTCCGGGAGCTGCGCGAAGATCGTTTCGATGTTCTTGTAGTACTTCAGCACGCCGGCGCGCATCGCGTCGCGCGCGGCGCCGGATGTCGCGCCCACGTGCACCGGCAGCATCAGCGCCATCTGATCGGGTTGCCAGGCGTGTCCCGCGGCCGCGAGATGGGCCCGGTAGAGCGCCGTGTACTCGCGCAGCTGCGGCAGCGGCGTGGTCGTCGTCCCCGAATAGATCGAGAGACCGAGATCCCCGATATGGGCGAAGCTCTCGGCCGTGTGGACGGCGACGCGGATCGGTGGGTGCGGCCGCTGGAGCGGTCTCGGCACGACGGCGACGTCCTCCACCTGATAGAACGCCCCCCGAAAGCTGAAACGCTCCTTCGTCCACGCCAGCCGAATGATCTCGAGCGCCTCGTCGAAGCGCGCGCGGTTCTCCGACACGGCCACCCGAAAGCCGTGGAACTGGCTCGGGATCGAGCCGCGGCCCACGCCGAACTCCAGCCGGCCGCCGGAGAGCAGGTCGGCCGTCGCGGCTTGCTCGGCGCAGCTCAGCGGATGGTGGAGCGGCAGCAGGGTGACGGCGGTCCCGATGCGGATCCGTTGCGTGCGCTGCGCGATCACGGGGACGACCATCAACGGGCTCGCCAGCAGCGAGAACGCGCCGCCGAAGTGCAGCTCGGCCAGCCACGCCACGTCGAACCCGAGCGTGTCGCCGAGCGCGATCAGATCGAGCATCTCGGCGTAGCGCTCGATGTGCGTCTGCCCATCCGCCTCCGACGCCTGATAGAACAGTCCAAATCGCATCGCGGTCGGTCCTCAGATCACCGGGGCCGGCGTTCTCGGCATCGTCTCCCACTGCGCGGGGTCGTGGCCGTAGAACATCGTGGCGCCGGCCTGGTCACGGAGCTTTCGGAGCGTCGCCAGTGACTCGGACATGACCGACGGGTTCCAGAGGATCTTCGGCAGCACGTCGCGGTCCATGTTCTCCCGTGTGTAGCACGCGTCGGACGCGGCGACGATCTGCGCCTGCTTGCCGGCACGGACCAGCAGCGACTGATGGCCGGGCGTGTGCCCGTACGTCGGCAGCAGCACGACCTTGCCGTCGCCGAACACGTCGTGCTCGCCGTCGAGCATGCGGTAGTCGAGCGGATGGTCGAAGTCGAGCGGGCTCGGGCTGTAGCTCGGCACGAAGCCCGGGCGGCGCGCCGCCTCGAGCTCGGCCCGCTGCACCAGGAACGTCGCCCGCGGGAAGAACTCGTTGCCACCGCAGTGGTCGAAGTGCAGATGCGAGTTCGCCACGAAGCGGACGCCGTCGGGCTCGAGCCCGAGGCTGGCGAGCTGGGGCACGACGTCGTCGCCTTCCCGTGACTTGACCGTCAGGCGCTTGATCCGCTCGGAGCCCAGGCGCGCCAGCGGATCGAGGCGCGCCTGGCAGTGCACGCCGGTGTCGAACAGGAGCGTGCCGCGGGGATGGCTCACCAGAAAGCTCAGCACCGGCACGGTCCAGGGCTGACCGGGCGTGAGGTCGGACACCATACTGGCGCGATCGAGCTCGATGAGGCCGGTGCAGAGCGCATACACGTTGATCACGGTCACCTCGGCTTGGTCAGGCTTCCCAGCACCTCGAAGAACTCCGGGAACGTCTTCGACACGCATTCCGGATTCGCGATCGCGATCCCCGGCGCGCGCAGGCCCGTCACCGCGAAGCTCATCGCGATGCGATGGTCGTCGTAGGTCTGCACCTCGCACGACTGCGGCGCGCCCGGGTGGATCGTCACGGAGTCCCAGGTGCTCTCGACCCGCAGGCCCATGCGGCGGAGCTCCGTCGCGGCGGCGACCGGACGGTCGCTCTCCTCGTAGTGGGTCTGCGCGATGCCCTTGACGGTCACGGGACCGTCGGCGAACGGCGCGATCGCCATCAGGGTGGTCGCGACATCGCCCATGCGCGTGAAGTCCGCCTCGACGGCGCGCAGACGCGCGGGCCCTTGCACCGCGATCGCGTCGGCCTCGATCGTGACCTCGCAGCCCATGCGCGCGAGCACGTCGAGCAGTCCGAGATCGCCCTGCGCCGATCGGTGGCCGAGCCGCGGCACCACCACGTGGCCTCCGGTGACCGCCGCCGCCGCGAAGAAGTACGACGCACCCGAAGCGTCGGGCTCGACCGCGTATCGGCGCCCCGCGTAGCGCTGGCCCGACGCCACGCGGAAGCGCCGGTCGCCGTCGCGCTCGGCGCGCACGCCGAACTCCTCCATCGTGGAGAGCGTCATCGTCACGTAGGGCGCCGACACCAGATCGCCCTCGATCTCGATCTCCACGTCGCGGGCGGCATAGGGCGCCGCCATCAGCAAGGCGCTCAGGTACTGGCTCGAGACGTCGCCACGCACGCGTGCATGGCCGCCGGCGATGCCGCGTGCGCGCACGACGACCGGAGGGCAGCCGGTACCCTCACGGCTCTCGGTGTCGACGCCGAGCGCGCGGAGGCCGTCGAGCAGCGGCTGGATCGGACGCTTGCGCATCGCCGGCGAGCCGTCGATCACGAAGGTGCCGCGAGCGAGCGCGACGGCCGCCGTCAGGAAGCGCGCGGCGGTCCCGGCGTTGCCGATCTCCAGGGTGGCTTCGGAGGCCGGGAAGCGCCCATCGACCCCATCGACGACGAACGATTGCGAGGCTTCGTCGGCCCGCACGCGCACGCCCAGCGCCTCGAGGGCCTGGTGCATGTAGCGCGTATCGTCCGAGAAGAGCGCGCGCGTGACCTCGGAGCGCCCGCGGGCGAGCGCGGCGACCAGCAGGGCCCGATTCGAGTAGCTCTTCGATCCGGGCAGCTCGACCACGGCGTCGAACGGCCGCGTGATCGGCGCGATGGACAGTGCCACGTGGGATCCTCCGTTCGGCCAGTGTACACGAGCGTGGCGCGCCGGCTCCCGCCCGGGCTCGTCGGCGCGCCGCTGAACGACGGAGATGCTATGATCGCGCGCTGTGACCGACGCTCGAGACCCGCGTGACGACGGCATGGCCGGCCGTCTCGTCCTCGTGATCGACGCCGATCTTCTCGCGGCGACACGCCTGGCATGCGCCGATCTCGCGGCCCGGCTCGCCGACCAGGTCGGGATGCCCGTCACGGTCGCCGCGGCTCCGGTCTCACGCCTCGACGCGCTCGAGCATTCGCTGCGTCGCGACGGCGAGGCGCAGCGGCGCGAGTACGCGCCCACCACCCGTCCTGATCCCGCCGCGCCCATGACCTCGGCGCCGTTTCTGTGGCGCGCCGACGGTCGACCGGACTGGGGCAGCATGTGGACGACGTTCTGCGAGCTCGCGCTCTACGGTGGGCCCCCGCAGCGCGGCCCCGAGAGCCCGCTGCGCGCACCGGGCGGCTCCGGCGCGGACTCCGACGCCGAGATGCTCGCCGAGATGCGCCGGGGAATCTGGGAGACGACGGGACTTTACGCGGAGGCGGCCGGACCGGGCTGGCTCTCGGTCACGTGCGACTCCCCGACGATGGCCGCGTGGATGTGCGCGGTCATTATCCTCGAGAACGTCGGCGCGCGCCTCGAGGACGACCGGCTCCTGCTTCCGGCCGGACCCGACTACGGGCTGACGGATGAGGTGAAGAGCATCATCACAGTGGTCGCGAAAACGCATCACTACTGGCAAGCCCACGTGGCCGACGCCGGACGGATCGCGCCCGAGATCGAACGGAGCTGACGCGATGAGCTTCAGCCGCCCGGCATCCCCCTCGACGTCCGCACCTGCGTCGAGCGGCTTCTCGCACCACGGTCACTCGCACGGTCAGGGGACGAGCCATCACTCGCACTGACATGGGCCGCGCGGGATCGCCGACACGCTATGGAAGGATCCGCCCGCCGGACGAGGCGTGGCTCGCCAAGGCGCCGCCCGAGCCGATCCTCGAGCCGGAGCTGCCGATCATCGATACGCACCATCACCTGTGGGAGCGCGGCGGTCATCGTTACCTGCTGCACGAGCTCCTGGCCGATCTCGCCTCCGGCCACAACGTCGTCGCCACCGTGTTCCTCGAATGCCACGCGATGTACCGCGCCGGCGGCCCGGCCGAGATGCGTCCGGTGGGCGAGACCGCGTTCGTCGCGGGCGTCGCGGCGATGAGCGAGAGCGGCCAGTACGGGCCGACGCGGGTCGCCGCCGGGATCGTCGGGTTCGCCGATCTCACCCTGGGCGATCGAGTCGAGCCCGTGCTCGAGGCGCTGATTCGCGCCGGCGGAGGGCGGTTCCGCGGCGTACGGCATTCCGCGGCCTGGGACGCGAGCGAGATGATCGGCAACAGCGCCGTCGCCAATGGCCCGCATCTCATGAAGCAGGCCGATTTCCGCGCCGGGCTGACTCGCCTGACGGCGCTCGGCCTCTCGCTCGACGCATGGGTGTTCCATCCCCAGCTCGACGACGCGATCGACCTGGCGCGCGCGTTTCCGAGCGCGAACATCATCGTGGGCCATTGCGGCGGTCCGCTCGGCTACGGCCCTTACACCGGCAAGCGCGACGAGGTGTTCGCGACGTGGAAGGCCGGCATCACCGAGCTCGCGCGATGCCCCAACGTCGTCATGAAGCTCGGCGGCATGATGATGCGCCTGGCCGCGTACGACTACGGCACGCGCCCGGCGCCGCCGTCCTCGGCCGAGCTGGCCGACTACTGGCGGCCGTACATCGAGCTCTGCATCGAGCGCTTCGGCCCGACGCGGTGCATGTTCGAGAGCAACTTCCCCGTCGAGAAGATGGGTATCGGGTACGCCGCGCTCTGGAACGCGTTCAAGCGCATCGCCGGGCGCGCCTCGGCCGAGGAGAAGCTGGCGCTCTTCAGCACCACCGCGAGACGAGCGTATCGACTAGCCTGATCCGCGCTCGGCGCACGTCCGAGCGAACCAGCTGGAGCCAATGACGTCCCCGGCACCGGAAGCGCCCGCGATCTCATCCGCCCGGAAGTGGGCCATCACCGTCACCGTCATGGTGGTGGCCTTCATGCAGATCCTCGACACCAGCGTGACCAACGTCATTCTTCCGCACCTGCAGGGATCGATGTCGGCGGGGCTCGATGAGGTGTCGTGGGTGATCACGTCGTATCTCGCCGCGAACGCGGTGATCATCCCGGCCACCGGCTGGCTGGCCGGCGTGTTCGGGCGCCGGCGATTCTTCCTGATCTGCGCCACGCTCTTCGTGGTCAGCTCGTTCATCTCCGGCGCCGCCCCCGACCTGACCACCTTGATCGCGGCGCGCATCTTCCAGGGGCTCGGCGGCGGGCCGATCATTCCGCTCTCGCAGGCGATCCTCTGGGAGATCTTCCCGTTTCACCAGCGCGGCCTGGCGATGGCCATCTGGGGGCTCGGGTTCATCTTCGGCCCGATTCTGGGCCCGACCGTCGGGGGGTATCTCGCCGATGAATGGTCGTGGCGCTGGATCTTCTACATCAACCTGCCGGTCGGGATCGTCGGCTTCTTCATGGCCAGCGTGTTCCTGTTCGATCCGCCGTACCTGCGCCGGGCGGCGCGGATCGACTGGTGGGGGCTCGGCCTGATGGTCGCCGGCTTCGGGTGCCTGCAGCTCGTCCTCGACCGGGGCGAGCGTGAGGACTGGTTCGCGTCCGGCACGATCGTCGTGCTGAGCGTCGTCGCCATCTGCGCGCTGGCCGGTTTTCTGATCCGCGAGCTGACGACTCGCGATCCGATCCTCGATCTCACGGTGTTCGCCGACCGCAACTTCGCGACCGGCGCCACCCTGAGCATGATCGTCGGTTTCGGAACCTTCTCGGGCATGCTGCTGGTCGCCGTCTTCACCCAGAAGCTCCTGGGCTACGACGCGTGGACCTCAGGTCTCGTGCTGGCGCCGGGCGGCCTCGGCAACATCTTCTCGCTCTTCGCCTCGGGGATCGTGACGCGCGTGGACCAGCGGATGATGCTCGGATTCGGGTGCCTGCTCAACGCCGTCAGCCTCTACATGATGACGTCACTGACGCTCGGGATGGACTACTGGGCGCTGGCGATCCCGCGCTTCATCCAGGGCTTCGCACTCGGCTTCGTCTTCGTGCCGCTCTCGACCTTGACCCTGGCCACGATCCGGCGCGACAAGCTGGTCAACGCCACCGCGGTGTACGGCATGGCGCGCAACATCGGCGGCAGCGTCGGCATCGCGGTGGTCACCACCTTGCTGGCCCAGCGGAGCCAGATCCATCAGACGACGCTGGTGAGCCACATCACCGCGTGGGACCCGGGCACGCGCGAGCGCCTGGCCAAATGGGCCAGCCACTTCGTCACACGCGGCAGCGACGCGTTCACCGCCGAGCGCCAGGCGATCCTGATGCTCTACCGCGAGACGGTGACGCAAGCCCAGCTCCTGGCTTACGCCGACGACTTCTGGCTGCTGGCGGTGATGTTCGCGGCCGTGCCCTTATTCCTCCCGCTGATGCGCCGCATCCGGATGGAGCCCTCGACTCCGGCCACTGCGCCGGCGACCGAGCGCGCCGCCGCGCACGTCGCGGAGTAAGACACCCGCGCCCGCTCAGCGCGCGGCGAGCTCCGCAGGGCGCCATTCGACGGCGCCGAATCGCGTGTGGCCGAGGAAGTTGTACGTGAGGTTGACCGTCTCCACCCTCTGATGACGATCGCCCCCGCCGGGGACACTCGTGTCGCGCGTCGAGAGGAGGTACTGGACGCCGATGCCGTGAGGGCCATAGACGCGGACCGTGAACCCGAGGTTCACGCGGGTGATTATCTCGCCGCCGA
>Ga0209055_1000273_pt1 | contig 36990 bp, 34 predicted proteins | sample GraSoiAngelo_110_FD_185875 | JGI IMG/M metagenome (GOLD analysis project Ga0209055, IMG submission 185875) | Grasslands soil microbial communities from the Angelo Coastal Reserve, California, USA - 14_0903_12_30cm (SPAdes) (version 2) | ecosystem: Environmental > Terrestrial > Soil > Grasslands ... | reverse complement strand
CACTTTCTTTTTTCCAAAGATCGAGGTAATTTCTCGCGGCACTGTTTTGTTCCTCCTCAGTTTTCGCCAAACCATGCAAATCTAACTGATTAGGACAAAACAGTGCCTCTCAAAATCGGAATCGGGGTTAAGTGCGACCACTTGGTCCGCATCGAGGAGGAGTTGGGCGCCGCCGCCCGCTTCCCCGCCCGCCGCGCCCTCGCGGTGAAACGGATGGTTTCCACCTGAGTATAGAATGTCGGCCAAAGGTTGGGAGAAGAGGCTTAGGACATGCGGAAACCCGCTGCTAATGGAATGAAGATTACGTGCTCTCACTTCCCTTGGAAGACGACACCTTGGAAAGAAAGGGCACACGACTTTAGTGTACGTAAGCCGGGCAGTGCTTATCTTTCAGACTTCTGGACAGTGGATGACACGTGCGAATTCTAATAAGGTGACCGGAACATGGACCTGCAACTGACCAACAAAACTGCTCTTGTGACCGGCTCAACTGCCGGAATCGGCTTCGCAATAGCCTCCCTCTTCGCCCAAGAAGGGGCTGCTGTCGTGGTGAACGGCCGTTCTCAGAACCGGGTGGACGAGGCCGTCGAGCGTATTCGACGAGAGCAAAAAGATGCGCGTGTGAGGGGGGTAGCTGCAGACTTAGGCGCCAGCAAAGGCGCAGACCTGCTCACACGCTCCGTGCCGCAGGTCGAAATACTGGTGAACAATCTGGGCATTTTTGAGCCCAAGCCATTTACCGACATCCCTGACGATGACTGGCTGCGGTTCTTCGAGGTCAACGTTTTGAGCGGCGTCCGATTGAGCCGATTCTACCTGCCGGGAATGCTGAAGAGGAATTGGGGCCGAATTGTGTTCATCTCCAGTGAATCCGCTCTGAATATTCCCGTAGAAATGATCCACTACGGCGTCACCAAGACAGCCCAGATCTCGTTGGCCCGCGGCCTGGCCGAGATGACCGGAGGAACCAGCGTCACTGTCAATTCCGTGCTTGCCGGGCCGACCCGCAGCGAGGGTGTAGAGGCGTTCCTGCAAGAAATGGCCAAGGCTCAGGGGAGCGACACCGCCACCTTGGAAAAAGAGTTCTTTCGCTCTGTCCGCCCGTCCTCGTTGTTGAAGCGGTTTGCGACTCCCCTGGAAGTGGCGCACTTGGTTGTGTACGTGTCCAGCCCGCTGGCCTCGGCGACAAATGGAGCAGCGCTGCGTGTCGAAGGCGGTGTGGTCCGGTCGATCGTATGAATAAGGGTCTAGACCTTAGCCCGCAAATCCGTGTGCTCTGACGCGCACCGAGCGTGAGGCGGAAGCGCGCTCATGCGGCTCCGGCTCCCGCAGCCCTAACGCGCGGCGCGTCGACGAAATCGGTCGCCTTACCCAGGCCCAGCATCTCTTCCCAACGTGGCCAGGGATCGACCGCAGTGCCACGCAGGGCGCGGTCGATCACGAGTCGCGCCATGCGATCCACGACGCGCTCGAAATAGAAAGGGGTGATGCGATCGAGCTCGAAGTCGGGCGCAGGGTTCAGAAAATCGATGGCATAGGGAATGCCATCCCGGATGGCGAACTCGACGGTGTTCATTTCATAGCCGAGCGCCTGGTTGAGGGTCTGGGCGTCGCGAACGACGCGCGCGCCCAGTTCCGGCGTCAGGTATTCATGCTCAACCAAATACCGGCGCTCGCGCGGCTCGTATGGTACGGGCATGATGTCGGACTTGCCGAAGCTGAAGCAGCGGACGTACTGCTGGAAGTCGATGAACTCCTGCAGCACCATGCAGTACGGTCCGGTGCCGTCGTAGGCCGCGAGCAGCTCTTCCTTGTTGTGGACCTTATACACGTGCTTCCAGCCACCCCCGAGGAACGGCTTCAGGATGGCGGGACGCCCGACATAGTCCAGCAACGCGTCCCACTCAATCGGGTATTCCAGATTGCGCAGGGACTCGGAAGTGATGTCCACGTCCTGCGGGTAGGACTTCTGTGGCAACAGCACCGTCTTCGGGACGGCCACGCCGAGCTTCTGCGCCAACGAAGTGTTGAAGAATTTATCGTCGGCAGACCACCAAAACGGATTGTTGATGACGTAGGTGCCCTGCAGCACGGCGTGCTTCAGATAGCCGCGATAGTAGGCCACCTCATGCGAGATGCGGTCAACAATGACTCGGTAGCGCGCTGGTTCGCTGATGGGCGTCCCGCCGAGATGCACGAATTCAGCGGTGATGCCTTCCGCTCTGCCGAGATCGTTGACCCGGTCGATGAACGCCGGGGGAAAACTGTACTCCCGTCCGCATAGCAATCCGATTTTCATCCCTCCGCTGGCTGCGGCAGTTAGCGCACAAGTCCTTGTGAACACTAGCGATTCGTTGGGAGTTTCTTGCCAGGAGTTTACTGGCCCCATTACGATTCCAGAAGTCCACTCGTTTATTATTTTATGGACAGCTTGTCCGAATGCAGGAACGTTAGGCTTCGAACTAGAGACGAGTTGCTGACGGTCCCTTTCTAAGGATATTGCCAAAGCAGCACTGTCCAGGAGATCGAAAAAACGCTTCTTTGCTGTGCCCGCCGCGAAATTCAACCGCCAAAGGCAGATCTCCTTTACACGCCGCTCTAGCAGCTTCACGTCAGCATATTCGAGCTTCTGGGTTGTACGAAGAGTGTCAAACAATGCCCGGAAATTGGCCATGTGTTCTATAGCTCGGAAGAAGCCAGCGAGTAGGTTCTCTTTGTTGGGTTCGGCAGCTTCCGTCAGTTCGCCAGTGAGGGCACGATCGAATCGCTCCGTGGAGAGATCATCTTTCATCCACTCTTCCCGTCCTATCAACTTTTCCCACGATGGCTCGGAGATGAAAGTCATGGCCATTGTAAAGCTCTGGGTCACCGGGCTGCGGGCATAGCTGGCTTCCATCATAAGAGCCGCTTGGAATGGAATGTGGATGGCGGCCGCGTCTCTGAATCCCTCGTAGCCTGCACTGGGGAAAAACTCGTTGCCGCGGAGTACATCGGTCATCAGAGTTTTCAACAACACGGGATAAAGCGGCCTGAATGGCCTTATGAACTCGGGAGAAACAGGAAAACCCTGCCTCAGCAAATCCTCAGCTTCTCGCCTCGGGAAGTAACCTAGATCAATGCCGAAATGAAGCCAAAAATAGGCCTCCCACACGGCACTTTGACCGTAAAATCCGAATCTTTCCCAAGAGTCGATGCCCACCGGTGGTCGTGGCTCTCCGAGAGACAAGTTCTCCTGTGCTTCGGCATACCGCGTATTTGCATAATCCAGCGCGCGTTTGGCGGGCAACCAAACACTCTGAATAAAGCCGCCAAAATTAAGGAGTTGCAGGTTTGCTTTTTTTTCCATAGAACACGAAATCTAATGGTTTTCGGTAGTTTGGAGTGGGCTTGCAAATTCCAGAGTGCCCAACGTTCCTCACGAATTCAACTGGCTTATCCCACTTGTACTGCCAAGCTTTCACGACCCGCTCGCCACCCCCCCCCAAGAACCCGCGCCCGAAGCTAACACGTTCCGTCCTCGGCGCGAAGTTGACTAAGCTCCCATACGACCCCTGAGGAAGTCAATCCACATCCCTCCTGATCCCTCCTAATCTCTGCTTGACACTCGCTAGGCCCGCCCCTGCGCTTACCAAGAAAGTCATGCTGCGCTGGCAAACGCCCACTGGAGTGCATCCACCGCAGCCATCCGGCAGCGCTATGCCGAAGCGACCCGAAGCCGATTGTGCTGGCCGTGCCCGATCGGTGGGGCCGCTCGCCCGAGGGAAAATGCGAAGATGGCGAACCTAAAGCGCGCCGGTTCGCGGTATACATAGATTGCAAAGCCTGCCAAGAGCTTTGCCGATTCCCTGAAAGGAGTGATCTGGCGGCCCGCCGCGCCGCGCAATACCCTTCTCTCGAAACAGGCGGCCTACCCATGCCGACACTCGCAACCCCTTTAGAATGCGCAGATACAGAATTTCTCGCTGTAAGTCCCGCAGAATCTGCACTTACAAAATCATTGGACTTAATGTCCTTTACAATCAACAGTTACGGAAAAACTAGGGGGGAGGGGGAGATCTGTCCTGCCGGCAACATGCCTATTCTGCTCTGTTGTCGAGCCAACCAGTGGCCAATCATCCCCTTGACGATTGACCGAACGCCGTTACTCTCGCTTCCGCTCCGATTCCGTGTATCCTGACGCGCTATGCCGAAGCGACCAAAACCGATTGTGTTGACCGTGCTCGACGGCTGGGGCTACCGGCCCCAGGTTGAGGGCAACGCCATTGCTCTTGCGCGGAAGCCGAACTACGACCAACTGGTGCGCAAGTTCCCGAATACGCTGATTCACACCTCGGGGCCTTACGTGGGCCTGCCCGAAGGCCAGATGGGCAACAGCGAAGTCGGCCATCTGAACATCGGCGCGGGGCGCATCATCCATATGGACATCACGCGCATCGACCACGCAATTTCCACGGGCGCATTTTTCAAGAATGAGCTGTTGCTGAAGGCCATGCAGCGCGGGCGCGAACGGCAACTGCACCTGCTGGGCCTGGTCAGTGATGGCGGCGTGCACTCCCACATCGAGCACCTGTTTGCGCTGCTGCGCATGGCTCGGGAAAACAAGGTCGAGCGCCTCTTCGTCCACTGCTTCATGGACGGCCGCGACACGCCGCCCAATAGCGGCATCGATTATCTTCGCCAACTCCAGCAGAAGATGCGCGAGTACGGCGCCGGGCGCATCGCCACGGTCATGGGCCGCTACTACGCCATGGACCGCGACAACCGCTGGGAGCGCATCAAGCGAGCCTATCGCGCCATGGTGCACGGCGAAGCCGAGTACAAATCGAGCGATCCGATCGAAGCCCTCCGGCGCAGCTACGAGCAGGGCGTCACCGACGAATTTGTGGTCCCCATTGTGATTACGGAATCCTCTCCCTCCGGCGCGGCGGCGGGGCTTCCTGTCGGACAAATCCGCGATGACGATGCGGTGATCTTCTTCAACTTTCGCGCCGACCGTGCCAGACAAACCACCCGAGCGCTGGCCGAGCCGGGCTTCGATAAGTTCACTGATCCCAAGCGGCCCAAAAACCTTTTCTTCGTAGCCATGACGCAGTACGACAAGACGTTTACCTGGCTGCCCTACGTGTTTGGCCCGGAGAAGGTGGAACACATCCTGGCGCAGGTGTTTGCCGAGATGAATCTCAAGAACCTGCGCGTAGCAGAGACAGAGAAATACGCCCATGTCACCTACTTCTTCAACGGCGGCGTGGAAAAGCCTTTTGCCGGCGAGGAGCGCATCCTGGTGCCCTCGCCTAAAGTGGCCACCTACGACCTGAAACCCGAGATGAGCGCAGCAGGCATCACCGACAACGTCGTCAAGGCTATCGAAAAGGGCGATTTCGATGCCATCGTGATGAACTTCGCGAACGCCGACATGGTCGGCCATTCGGGCAAGCTTGAAGCGGCAATCAAGGCCGTCGAGACGGTGGACGCGTGCCTGATCCGCATCTATCAGGCCTTGCGTCCGCGCGGAGGCGGCTGGATCATCACCGCCGACCACGGCAATGCCGAAACGATAATCGACCCCCAGACGGGCGGCCCGCACACCTATCACACCACCAATCCTGTGCCGTTCGTGTTGGTCACGGAAGACGACAAGCTGCAGCTCCGCCCCGGCGGCTCGCTGCAGGACATTGCGCCGACGCTGCTGGCCATCCTGGGGCTACCACAGCCGGAGGAAATGACTGGGCGCGACCTGCGAGTTGCGAGCAAAGAGCAAAGCGGAGGGCTGTGAGCGGGCAATGACAAGCGAGCGCTCCACACTGGGATCGACGCAGCGCCACGAGCCGGCGCGCGGTGACCGGGCCGCGCCGGCGGGAACCAAGTTGTTGATCTGCGTCTGGCACCGCTTCACGCTGTGGCGGCCGCCGGCGGACGTCGCCGCGCGCGTGCGGCGCCGCTGGCCGGAGATGAACGTCGTGCACCTGCCAACCTACGAGCACATGGAGGACGAGATCGGCGACACCGACATTTTTGTCGGGTATTCGTTGCGGCCGGAGCAGTTCACCCGGGCGCGCAGGCTGAAGTGGCTCCATTCGACCGCGGCAGGCGTAGGGCAGTTGATGTATCCGGAGCTGCGCGCGTCAAATGTGGTGGTGACCAACGCCAGCGGCGTCCACACCATTCCCATGGCCGAGCACATCCTGGGCACACTCGTCGCGCTGGCGCGGCATTTCCCCGCTGCGGTGCGCTATCAACTGGAGCGCCGCTGGGCCCAGCAGGAGATCTGGGATGTGCCGCAGCGTCCGCGTGAGCTGGCCGGGCAGACGCTCTTGATCATCGGCTTTGGCGCCATCGGGCGCGAACTGGCGCGTCGCGTGAAGGCGCTGGGGATGAAGGTCTGGGCAGTGACGCGCTCGGGCAACGCCGATACGGACCTGGCGGAGCGCATTCTCCCGGCGTCGCGCCTGGACGAGGCGCTTCCCCAAGCCGATTTCGTCGTACTGGCCGCGCCCGAAACCCCGGAAACGCGACGCCTGATCGGCGCCCGGCAACTCGCAGCGATGAAGCCTACGGCGTTTTTGATCAACGTGGCGCGCGGCTCACTTGTGGACGAAGCGGCATTGACCGAGGCGCTCCAGCGACGCGCCATCGCCGGAGCGGCTCTCGACGTCGCCGACCGCGAGCCGCTGCCGCCGGAGAGTCCTCTGTGGGGGCTGGAAAACGTTTTCATCACGCCGCACATCAGCGCGGCGAGTGAATACTTGTGGGACCGGCAGACCGAACTACTGCTCGAGAATCTGGAGCGGTGGTTCAGCGGCCGCGAGCTGCTGAACCAAGTGGACTTGCAACGCGGCTATTGAGCAAGCGGTGTGTAGCGCCGGGCCTCAGCCCGGCACTTGGCTGCTTTTAGCTGCTTAACGACTCTCAACCGGGAAGCTCTGGCGAGCGACGATGACCGAAGTCACACAAACGGGATGGACGCGCGTGCTGACCCGCACTGGACGCTACGAGTATCAATTCCAGGGACGCGTGCCCGCGGTGCGCAACGGACAATACGAGGACGCCGGCGATTATCAGTTCCTGCTAATGGATGAGGAAGGCTGGCTCTACCGGATTCCGGTGCGCCTGGCTGCCGAGGCGGAAGCGCGGATGACGGACGACAGCGGCCCAGCCCCTCCGGCGTCGGAACAAGATAGCGCCGCACGACAGCCCGGCGCTAGAGCGGCTCCGGTCGTCACCGCCACACAAATCGCGGAGGCTCAACTGCGCAAAGGCCTGGAGAACTATCGGCCGCGGCAGAATGCACCTTACGCGGAGCTTGATGGCTACTTCGCGGTGGACGCCGCCCGTGCGCGCCGCATCGCCGCAGGAGACCTCTAGTTGCGAGCTGACTCTTGGCGGACCCGGCACTCAGTAACTTGCTATGTCACAGCGCGGGCGAAGGAGCTCAAAGGAGGACGGCTAGTCGCCGACGGCGGTCTTGGGCGCGAAATAGCCCTCTCGGGCATATACGACGTACTTCACCTTCTTTTGGTGCTGATCCACCACGATCAGTGGGCTGCCGTCGGGGCCAACCAACTCGACCTTAATCTTCCGGAATTTGCCGTCGCGGGCCTTGTTGGCAGGGGTGTAGCCCAGGCTGTACTGGTTGCGCAGGCTAGCCGCCACTTCGCGGAAGATACCCGGCAGCTCGCCATCGAAGCGCGGGAACCACGCCCGGCCACCGGTCTTCTGCGCAAACGCGCGGAGCTGATTCTCCGCCTGGTAGTAGCTCAGCCGGCCCGGGCCGCCGTAGCCGCCGCGCGCGTCGTAGTACTCAAAGAAGTCACGGGCGACGCCCAGACAAAAGATGGTAACGTCACTCTGCTGCACGCGCTTCAGGGTCTGGTCGAGGGTATGCCTGCTGAAGGTGTCGTAACCCGAAGCGAGAACGAAGATGGATTTCTTGCCCTTGACGTCCTGCAAGCGGTCGAGTGTGTCGAGCAGCGCATCAAACAGGTTGGCTTCTCGGAAGCCGGGAAAGGCCAGGCGCGCCAGGGCCTGCTTGACTTCCTGTTTGTCCCGGGTAAAGTCCACCTCGATGCGGGGCCGCAGGTCAAAGGTTTCGAGCGCCACCCAATCGTCCTTGTTGAGCTGGTCCAGGAACTCGTAGGCGGCGTTCCTTGCTTTATAGGCGTAGTACTCATATCCCAGCTTGCTGAACTCCATCAGCATCACCATGGTGATGGGCGCGTCGGTGGGAGAAAAGTTGGTGATGGTCTGCGGCACGCCGTCTTCCAGGATGCGGAAATTATCCTTCTTCAGCCCGGTGATGAAATTTCCGGAATTGTCCGTGACCACCACGTCCACGGTCACCAGGGGCACTTCGATCGAGATGGCAAACTCGCCCGGCTGCTCCGGCTTTTTTTCCTGCTTGTCGGGTTGCTGAGGTGGCGGTGGCGGCTGCTGCGCCTGGGCCAGCGCTTGCAGTTCGCCTGCCGGCAGGATCAGCGTGGCCATCAGCACACCCAAGAGCAAGGCGCGGAACAGTGTCAGTCGCGTCAGTCGCATACAAACCTCGCTGGCTCTCATGCTGCCACGAAACGGGTGACGATTCAATCTCAGGGCCACGTTGCCTCCCGCGGAGCGGGTCCTACGCGCCGGGAAACGCGCGCAGGATGGCCATGATAGTATGAAGCGTTTGTCGCGCGATAAGTTTCATCCATCTCTGGGAGGTTATTGGATGCGATTCCGCCTCGGATGTCTGGTACTGCAGATTTCACTTGCCCTCGCTACAATCGCTGCCAGCACGCTTGGCCAGGAGCCCCCGAAGCCCGATCTGGCGAAGGTGCAAGGCGAAGCCGCAGGGTGGCTGGCTGATCTGCTGCGCATCCAGACCGTCAATCCCCCGGGCAACGAGCTTGCCGCAGCCCGTTATTTGGCGGGCGTGCTGGAGAAGGAAGGGATTCAGGCCGAGGTGCTGGAGAGCGCGCCGGAACGCGGCGTGGTGGTTGCGCGGCTGCGGTCGAGCGCCGTGCCCGATCCCTCGCGGGCGCTGCTGTTGCTGGGCCACATCGACACGGTCGGCGTGCAGAAGGAGAAGTGGAGCGTCGATCCCTTTGGGGCGGTCATCAAGGAAGGGTACCTCTACGGCCGGGGCGCGATTGATGACAAAGGCATGGTCATTGCCAACCTGGCGGTGGTGGTGGCGCTCAAGCGCGCCGGAGTTCGTTTGGACCGCGACGTCATCTTCCTGGCCGAGGGCGATGAAGAGGAGCGCGGCGAGTTTGGCATGGACTTCGTGATCAACAAGCACTGGGACAAAATCGCCGCGGGCTTCGCCATCAATGAAGGCGGCCGAGTGAAAGTCAAGGACGGCAAGGTGCAATACGTGGGCGTGCAAGCCAGCGAAAAAATCCCCGTGAATGTCCAAGTGGTCGCCAGCGGGCCCTCCGGGCATGGCTCGCAGCCGCGCAAGGACAATCCCGTGCTGCATTTGGCCGCAGCGGTCGCCAAGATCGGAGCTTATCAGGGGCCGGCGCGGCCCAGCGCGATCGTACGGCGGTATTTCGAGCAGTTGGCCAAGATCGAAGACCCCGACACTGCGAAGTGGATGCGGGCCTTAGAACAGCCTGAACGAACGGAGCACGCCGCGCGCGTGCTCTCGGAAGCCAGTCCGATGTGGAACTCCATGCTGCGGAACTCGATCGCCCCGACTATGCTGCGCGCTGGCATCCGGCCAAATGTGGTGCCGTCGGAGGCCCGGGCCACGCTGAATATTCGGCTGCTGCCCGGGGATTTGATCAGCGAGCTGATGGCTGAACTAACGAAGCTGGTGGACGACCAACAAATCCGGTTTGAGGTGGAGCCGGCATTGCGCCAGCCCGCGCCGCCATCCTCGATTGATGGTGAACTCTACCATACGATCGAGCGCGCGAGCGCCACGGTTTTCCCCGAAGCTGTGGTGCTGCCCTTCCTCTCGACGGGCGCCACCGACTCGGCGCAACTCCGCCTGCGCAACGTTCAAGCCTACGGACTGCTGCCTTTCCCGATGGCCGATGAAGACGACCGCAGGATGCATGCCGACGATGAGCGCATCCCGCTCGAGGCCTTCCGCAAGGGAATTGAGTTTCTCTACCGCGTGGTCGAGGAATTCACGCGGGCCAAGTAAATTAAGGAACCCCACCGAACATCATATGGAATACCGAAGGTCAAAAATTATTTGCACGCTGGGTCCCGCCAGCGAGTCTGCCGAAATGATTGACCGGCTGCTGCAGGCCGGCATGGACGTGGCGCGGCTGAATTTCTCCCACGGCACCTATACCGAACACGCCCGCACCATCGCGCGAATCCGCGCAGCCTCCGGGCGGTGGGAAAAGCCGATCGCCATTCTGGCCGACCTCCCGGGGCCGAAGATCCGCACCGGGGCGCTCGAAGGAGGGCGGCCGGTGCATCTCCGGGCCGGACAGCAATTCGCGATCACGACCGCAAGCCGGCTCGGCACCAGGGCCATGGTCAGCACCAACTTCAAGCGTTTGCCCCAGGAGGTTCGGCGGGGAGACCGTATCCTGCTGGCGGACGGCTTAATTGAGCTGCGGGTGCTGGCCGTGCGCGGCGACACTGTTTCCACCGAGGTCGTCAACGGCGGAGAGTTGGGCGAGCACAAGGGCATCAATCTGCCCGGCGTAAAGCTCAACGTGCCTGCCCTGACGCCGAAGGACCGCGAAGACCTCGCCTTTGCGCTCCGCCACGGGGCGAACTACATCGCCGTCAGCTTCGTTCGCCAGGCCGAAGACGTGTTGGCCGCCAAGGCCGCCGTGGCCCGCGCGGGCAAGGATACGCCGATCATCGCCAAACTGGAAAAGCCTCAGGCGATCGAAAACCTCGATGCCATTCTGCGAGTAGCCGACGCGGTGATGGTCGCGCGCGGGGATCTGGGCGTGGAGATGAGTATAGAAAACGTGCCGGTGGTGCAGAAAGAGATCATTGCCCGCGCCCGCGAGGCTCGGCTCCCGGTCATCACCGCCACGCAGATGCTCGAGTCGATGACCCAGAATCCGCGGCCCACGCGCGCTGAGGCTTCCGACGTGGCCAACGCCATCTTCGACGGCACCGACGCGGTGATGCTCTCGGCGGAAACCGCTATCGGCCGCTACCCTGTCGAAACCGTGCAAATGATGGACCGCATCATCCGCAAGGCCGAAGCCAGCATCGTGCGGTTCCCGCATCCCCGGCGACGGGAACGGCTCAACGTGGCCGAAGCCACCTGCGAGCTGATTTGCCACGCCTCCCGCGAGTTGCACATGAAGGTCATCGCCGCCTTCACCGAGACCGGCTCCACCGCGCGCCTGGTCTCCAAGTACCGGCCCCAGGCGCTCATCGTCGGCTTTTCACCGAATCGTGAAGCGCGGCGCCGCATAAGTTTGTACTGGGGCGTGCTCCCGCGGAACATCCCCCGGGTGCGTAACATTGATGCGCTGACCGCGGTCGCCGAAAAGCGGCTGCTGGAGGAGAAGCTGGTTCGCCGGGGCGATTTGATCGCGGTTGTCGCCGGCACGCCATTCGACATCCGCGGCACCACCAACTTCATGAAATTCCACGTCGTCGGTAGTTAAGCGCCATGGACTTTGCCGGCATCGAACGAGCTCGCGCGCTGCTCCGCGACTCCATTCCCGTCACGCGGCTGGTTCCGGCGGACTCGCTCGCCCAAGCCTCGGCCGCAGACGTGTACTTAAAACTCGAAAATGAGGCGCCGACATCGTCCTTCAAGTGCCGCGGAGCACTCCATACGCTCTGCCAGCAGGCGCGGCGCGGGCCGGTGGCGGGCGTGGTCACCAGCAGCACCGGGAATCACGGCGCTGCCATCGCCTGGGCTGCGCACCGGATGGGTCTGCCGGCGCTCATCTTTATGCCCCAGCATCCCAACCCGGTCAAACGCGCCCGCATCGCGCAACAGGGCGCGCGCTTCGTGGAAGCAGGCCGCGACCTCGAGGAGTCCCGGGAACACGCCGCGCGGTACGCCGCCGACCAAGGCTGGTTCCTGGTGGTGGACGGGCAGGATGAGGACTTGACCGCGGGCGCGGCGACCATCGGCTGTGAGATTTTTGAGCAAGTGCCGGCCACCGATGTGATCTACGTCCCGGTCGGGGACAGTAGCTTGATTCGCGGCCTAGCCTTCGCCGCCAAGCACCTTCGCCCGCAGGCGCGCGTCATTGGCGTGCAAGCCGAGCGCGCCCCTGCTTACTACCGATCTTGGACCGAGCGGCGCGTCCTTGCAACCGACACCAGCGACACCCTTGCCGATGGCTTGGCAGCGCGGGTGCCCCTAGAAAGCAATGTGCGACAGATGTGGGAACTGGTGGACGATATGCGGCTGGTCAGCGATGAAGAGATGCTGCGGGCCGTCTACCGCCTGATCCTCGATGAGCATACGGTGGCCGAGCCCGCCGGCGCCGCCACGGCGGCAGCGTTCCTGAAGAGCGGCCAGTCCCACAAAGGAGAAACGGTGGTGCTGTTGGTCACCGGCGCCAACATCGCGCCGGAAGTTCTGCGGCGGGCGGTTGCAGCCTCCCACGCCTCGAAAAGCGAGCCAGGCGCCAGGAGCAGGGGGTCGCAGCTTTAGCTCCGACACAGGAAGGCAGGCAACGCTCCGGCTTCTAATTAATTAATTAGTTCACCCAGTGATCGGGGCGCGAGGGGGGCTTATCCTGGTGATCGCGTACGTAGACTTCAAACTTGCGGCGCATGCGCCGCCGCTTCCAGTCCAAGAGGCGGTTGCGCATGCGATAGAGGAACGATCCGCGGCGCAGGTACAAGTAACCGACCAGCATGCCGCCGAGGTGGGAGATGTGGCTGATGTTGTCCCCAGTCGCTCCCAGCGTGCCGAAGAACTCGATTGCGCCCATGATGGCGACGTAGGCGCGCATCGGCAGGGTAATGGGGAACGGGATGAGCCAGACCTGGCGATCCGGGAACACTACGGCAGCAGCCAGGAGCACGCCGTAGATCGCGCCAGAGGCGCCGATGGTGGGCTGCAATGCCGAGCCGAGCCCCGCAGGATCGGCGATCGTTTTCACGATGATGTTCACGACGCCCGCGCCCACCCCAGTGACAAAATAATAGGCGTAAAAGCGCCTCCGGCCCCAGGTCAGCTCGAGGTCCCTGCCGAACATCCACAGCACGAGCATGTTGATCAGCAGGTGCATCAGACCGCCGTGCAGGAACAAGTAGGTGAATGGCTGCCAGACGCGCAGGCCGTGGGTCACCCCGCGCGGCATCAGCCCAAACCACTCGATGAGCCAGCGATGAGCTTGTGGGCCCAGGATCAGCTGGACCAGAGTCTGCACCAGGAAGACAGCGGTATTAGCAATCAGCAGTATCTTGATCGCGGGCGTCAGCAGGCCGCCCCAGTTGAACCGATAGCCGTACGAGCGTGGATTAGATCCCATCGACTAAGTTTAGCGGTAATGGTGTGGGGAGTCAAAGAGGCCTAACGAGGGAGGAAAAAAGGCAAAGACTCGAACGAATAGGAATCGGCGCCTCGAGGGATCATGGGAGCAGGGCGCCGTACCTTCCGGGGGTTTGGGCTGCTGCTAATCCAGTTTCTTTCGGGCGAAGATGAAGAGGGAGAGCGCGAGCAGGGCGAATACCGCCACCGCCAAGCCATCGCTCTGCGACAGTCTTCCCAGCACTCGCTGACCGATATTGAAGAAGCCTTGCGGAAGGAAGTGGAACTTCACCTCAGGGTCTTCGAGCAGGTTGATGATGATGCCGAGCAGGCCGAAAACACCGCCGGCGGCAATCAGGCCGCTAGCGTAGAGCGAGCCGGGACTGACCTCACTTTCAGCGTGTTCGTGCTTTGCTTGGCCGCGCTCGGCGAGCCAGCGGACCAGGCCGCCGGCAAAGATAGCCATGGTGGTGGCGATGGACAGGTAGGAGCCCACCGCAAAGGGGAGTGACCTGATGCCCAGCAATTCCACCGCGATCACCAGGAACACCCCCAGCAACACCAGGCGCCACGGCAACCGCTGGTTCAGGATGCCGTTGATGACCGTGGCCATCAGCCGGGCCTGCGGCGCCGCGGCCTTGTCGCTCCCGATGCCCTGCACCCACTGGATTTCGATCCGGCGCGTAGCGGGATGGTAGAGGTACTTGCCGTCGGGCACGGTGCTGGAGCCCAGGGCGTTCACCAGCACGTAAGTCTTACCCTGGTGCGTGTAGCTGCGATCTTCGATCATCACGCCCACCGGTGGATGTTCGATATCGAGGGGAATTTGCGCGGGATTGTACTGCTCGAGACCTTTGTTCATCAGGATGAGCGTGCCACCAATTACCATCACCGAGGTCAGGACGCCGATCACCAAGCCGACTTGCTGCCGCGCCGGCGTGGCACCGACAAGATAGCCTGTCTTGAGATCCTGCGAGGTGTTCCCCGCATTGGCGGAGGCAATGCACACCACGCCTCCGATGGTCAGCGCCAGCGCCGCGTAAGCCCCGCCGGTCCAGTGCGCCAGCAGGAACACCGCGCAGGTGGCCATCAGCGTGGCGATAGCCATCCCGCTGATGGGATTGGCGGAGGTGCCGATCAGCCCGGCAATGCGTGATGACACGGTGACGAACAGGAAGCCGAAGAGCACCACGAAAAGCCCCGCGGCCAGGTTGGCCACCACGCTGGTTTGTGCGCCAGGAATCGGCTTAAACGTCAGCAAGGCCCACATCATGGCCACAATCACGAGCGAGCCAAGCACGACCAGCTTCATGGGAAGGTCGCGCTCGATGCGGCTGGTGGCCACCGCGCTGCCGCCGCTCTGGGCGCGGATGTCCTTGAGTCCCGAGCGAAGCGCGGCAAGAATTGTCGGCATGGTCTTCATCAGCGTGATGAGCCCTGCCGCAGCCACCGCTCCGGCGCCCATGGGCCGGATGTAGCTGGCCCAGAGTTGGGAGGGCGTCATGTCCGGGATGGGCACGGTGCTTGGGTAGACGGGTCCCGGCGCGAGCTGGCCGAAGAACTTGATCGCCGGCATCAACACCAACCAGGACAAAACGCCGCCGGCGAAAATCGTGCCGGCGACGCGCGGGCCAATGATGTAGCCCACGCCGAGGTACTCCGACGTGATCGCGGCCCGGAATGATGCGCCCGGCAGCCATTTCGGCTGGTGGTCGGGCTGGCCGGGCCACAGGCCCAGCGTGGTCATACAGAAAGTGTAGACCCCGCCCAGACCAAGGCCCCAGAAGACGCGCCCGGCAAATGATCCGCCCTTCTCGCCCGCCACCAGCACGTCGGCGCAGGCGGTGCCCTCCGGGTAGAGCAGGTTGCCGTGTTCCTTGACGATGAGCTGGCGGCGCAGAGGAATCATAAACAATACGCCCAGACAGCCGCCAATCAGCGCCAGCAGGAAGATGCGTGAGTACTCCAGCGGAAAGCCCAGGAAGATCAACGCGGGCAGGGTGAAAATAACTCCGCCCGCCACCGATTCGCCCGCCGAACCAATCGTCTGAACGAGGTTGTTCTCCAGAATCGAGGTCCGGCCAAAGGCGCGCAGGATGCTGATGGAAAGTACCGCGATGGGGATGGACGCGGCCACGGTCAGGCCAGCGCGCAGCCCGACGTACACCGTCACTGCGCCGAACAGTATGCCGAACAGCGCGCCCAGGATGACGGCGCGCAGAGTGAATTCCGGCAGCAGCGTCGTCGCCTCAACGTAGGGGCGGAACTCGTCCGGCGGCGCCGTCGAACTCCAGGGCTTCGTAGCCACGCATCACCTCCGGAGCAAAGCTCCGTCGCACGATTCACCGCGAGGAGCGGAAGCGGTAGCAAGCGCGGGCAAAGTAGCATTAGAGCCCGCGCCCAAGCAAGCTGCAAAGGGGCCGCAAACCTAGACACCAGGCAACAGAACGACAGCGAGGATTCGATTCCTGCACCGCGGCTTCACTAGACGCAACAGGCGCCCAGCCGGTTTGCATGTCCGAAGAAGTGACATCGGCGACCAGTATCGCGACTCAATGTCTTGCGGATCGAGCGCGCAAAATACTCCCTCGCAACGAACAGACACGATCCGCGTCGCCGAACAGAAACGCAGCGAAGCAGAACGCCAGCGCGAGGTGATCCAGGGCAGCGCCGAAGTATTGCCAGAAGGCCGCTTGCGGTCCGGGGTAGTCCGAAGAAAACAGCAACGCGAGCATGAAGAGAAGCCCGAACAGGCTCGCCGCGCGCACCAGCACGCCGAGCACGAGGCCCAGGCCGATCGCCAGCTCTCCGTAGGCCACCAGGAAGGCGATTGGGGTCCCGTGTGGCAGAACGAATCCCCGCAGCACGGGGGCCATGAGCGGATACGTTCCGCCCGCCAGGAAGCGGTTGATCCAGGATTGAAAGCCGCCGCCGAGCGTGAACTGCGTGCCAAAGACTTTGTACTCGCCGAAAATCAGGAAGAGCGCGCCGACCGCAATGCGCAATCCGGCAAGTACCCAGGCGTTCCGGTCCGCTGATTCTTGTGCGCTCTGCATCTGTGGCTCTCCCCTCTGCGCTGATTGCGCGCCGGTCAAGCGGCCCGGCGCGGGCAAATGAAAACGATGCGGGACATCTCGGGCAGTTGGCGCAACCCAGCCCGCAGCTCGCGCGGTGCCAGGCGTGCTGCCTCGCCCGCGAGCGCCGCGATTTGCTCGGCAGAAACCGCTTGCTGATACAGATCGGCGCGGCGCAGATACGAATACCCCTGATACACGGGCGCCCGCGCCTGGCTGAGTGCCAATAGGGAATCCCAGAAGCTACGCGAACGAAACCACCGTTTGCGAGCCGCTGCCTCGCGGCTCAGCTCCACCGAATGACGCGGCGGCTGGCCACCGCTTTCGAGCAGCGCTGCCGTGCACTCCTCAGCCCGGAACGCCCGCGCAGGATCGTCGTCGGGAAAGGACGCCAGCGCTGCCGCGAGTTCTGCGGCATCGGCCTCAAATCCCTGCCAACGGTAGCGGTAGAAGTGGAACACCACGGTTCCGGTGCGCAGGATGTGCTGGATGCGGGCCAGGTCTTTGCCGGTCACGGACAACACCATGTCGATTAGTTCTTGCAGGCGGAAAGTTTGCCGCACCACCGGGCGCACGCTCAGGTATTCGGCTTCCTCTTCGGTGTAGCGGACGGGGATGGTCTCCGGCAGCGGCACAAGGCACCAAGGCAAAGGGTAAAAGGAAAAAGGCAAAGCATGAACGGGCACGGCATGCCGTGCCCCTACGACCTTTTGCCTTTTGTCTCTTGCCCTATTCTCTATCCCTTGCTCAGCCGCTCGCGCACGCGGTCGCTGAGCACCTTGCCGTCAACGGTTTTTCCTTCCAGGCGCGTCTTGGCCGCTTTGATTACGGCGCCCATCTGCTTGGGGGAGTTGGCGTGCGTTTCGGCGATGGCCGCTTCGATCGCCTGCTCGAGCTCCGCATCGCTGGGAGCAGCGGGCAGATAGCTTTCGATGATAGTAATTTCCTTGGTTTCTTTATCAGCCAGATCGGTGCGCCCGCCGCGGCTGAACTGCTCGATCGATTCTCGGCGCTGCTTGACCAGGGTCTGGAGCACCTGGAGCGACTCGGCATCCTCGAGTGGGCGGATCTTCTCGATTTCCTTGTTCTTGAGCGCGGTCTTGACCATGCGCAACACACTCAGACGCAGCTCGTCCTTGGTTTTCATGGCCTCCGTAAGGTCTCTCTGGATGCGCTCAATCAGGGGCATGGCTGAAATTTTGGCCTGCAAGAAGAGTGTGACTATAGCATAGGGCATCTTGGCTGCGGTCCGAATTTGACACTTGGGGGTTGCGCCCACTAGGCTAAGAGCCGACGTGAAAGTCGTTGTAGCCGACAAGATCACCCAGCGAGGCATTGACCTGCTCCGCGAGCCCGGCTGGGAGGTAGTGCTGCCGGGGGCGGGGGCGCTCGCCGCGGAACTGGCCGACGCTGATGCCCTAGTGGTGCGCAGCGCGACCCGCGTGACCGACGAATTGCTCGAGCAGGCGCCGCGGCTGCGCGTGATCGGCCGCGCCGGAGTGGGCGTGGATAATATCGACCTCAACGCCGCCACGCGCCGCGGCATCCTGGTGATGAATACCCCCGGCGGCAACGCCACCAGCGTGGCCGAGCACACCCTGGCCCTGCTGCTGGCGCTGGCTCGCTTGGTGCCGCAACTGAACGCCGCCATCCACGCGGGCCGTTGGGAGAAGAGCGGCGCGCCCGGAATCGAGCTGCGCGGCAAAACGCTCGGCCTGGTCGGTTTTGGGCGCGTGGGCAGCGAGGTGGCCCGACGGGCACGCGCGCTCGAGCTGCGCGTGCTGGCCTACGATCCTTACATCAGCGAAAGCGTGGCCGAGGAAGCAGGCGTCGAGCTGGTGCCGCTCGATGAGCTGGTGTCGCGCTCGGATTTCGTCTCCCTGCACGCGGCGCTCAGCCCCGCCACCGAGAATTTGATCAACGCTGGAAGCATCGCCAAGATGAAACGCGGCGCGAGGCTGATCAACACCGCGCGCGGCGAGTTGGTGGATGAAGCGGCGCTGGCTGAAGCCTTGCGCTCGGGACACCTGGCAGGGGCGGCACTCGACGTCTTTGCCGTCGAGCCCCCGCGGAACTCGCCGCTGTTGGGCCTGCCGAATGTGATTGCCACGCCCCACGTGGCCGGCTCGACTGAGGAAGCGCAAGAAGAAGTCGGCACGCAGATCGCCCAGGAAGTGCGCGACTACCTGGCCGAAGGAGTGATGCGCAATGCGGTCAACCTGCCCACGCTTTCGGCCGAGCAGTACCGCCGCCTGCGGCCTTATCTGGAACTTGCAGAGCGGCTGGGGTCGCTGGCGGCGCAGGTCGCCGCCGGGCGCAGCGGAATGCTCGGGCGCGTTCGCATCATCTATGCAGGGGAACCGGCTGAGCTGGGCACGCGCCTGCTGCGTAGCGCCGTCCTCGCCGGCGTGCTGAACACTGTGCTGGATGAAAAGGTGAACCTGGTGAACTCGGACGCCGTGGCTGCTGCGCGAGGGCTGGCGGTGGAGGAGCGCACGCGGCGCCGCGAACAGGGCTTTCCCAACACGCTCGAAGTGGCGATGACCCCGATGCACTTCGGGCCGGGCGAAGATGCCGGCGGCTTCTCAGTGGAAGGGACCGTGCTTCACGGCACTGCGCCGCGCATCCTGAGCATCGATGGAATCGAGGTCGAAGCCCCGCTGGAGGGCGTGCTGCTGTTCTTTCGCAACCGCGACGTGCCGGGTGTGATCGGGCTGGTGGGGACCATCCTCGGCAGCCGGGGCATCAACATTTCCACCTTCGCATTGGGCCGGCGCGAAGCCGTGCGCGGCGCGGAAGCTGTCGCGCTGGTCCGCCTCGATGGCGACGTGCCCGACTCGATCGTGTTGCCGATCCGCAGCATCGAGGCCATAACCGAAACGTGTTTGGTGCGCCTGCCTGGCGCGGCGGGGGCAACGCCAGTCTCGCAAAGCGTCTCGGCGCGAATAGGCAGCGAGTAACGCCGTCCAGAAAATCCTTCGGCCTTTGGTCTCCCCTGGGTTCACCCGCTTGCAAGCGGAGTCGCATCCAATTCAGCTCCGAGCGTGGCGAGCCGAGTTTCTGCTCCCGACGCTGTTTCTTTTTTGCCCTTCGAGCGAGATAATCTGGCCCTCGCGCCCGCGCGAAAGGAGAGCCGTCATGACCGTGTCTGCGCGCCTGAAATCCTTCCTTGACGAAAACAAGACCCCTCATACGGTGATGAGCCACGCGGTGGCCTACACCGCCCAGGCCGCTGCGGCAGTGATGCATGTCTCCGGCAAGGAAGTCGCTAAAACGGTTGTGGTGCGCGCCGGAGACACGACCGTGCTGGCCGTGCTGCCAGCGGCGTGCCACGTCAACCTGGATAGACTCGGCCAATTGCTGGGGAACCCCGCACGGCTAGCCACGGAGCAGGAGTTTAGCGACCTCTTCCCGGATTGCGAGTTGGGGGCGATGCCGCCTTTCGGCCAGCTTTACGACTTGCCGGTGTATGTGGATGAAACGCTGGCCGCCGACGAAGAGATCGTTTTCAACGCCGGGACGCACCGCGATGCCGTTCGCATGCGCTACGCCGATTTTGTCCGCCTGGCCACGCCGCGCACAGGCTCGTTCGCTGAGAAGGGCTAGGACCGGCGACCCGAATCAAGCGGCTGCGGAGAGGCGCTCGAGGAGGCTCTTCAGCAGCGCTTCGCGCCGCTTGAGCTGCGCGCGGTAGTCGAAGTTCTCCGTCTTGTACACTTCCTCGCGCAGGTCCGGCAGCGTCTCGTTCAACACTTCCAGCAGGACTCGCCGCTCCTCGTCGTTCAATGCGATCTGCATGGCCGCCTCCGGACGTGGCCGCTCGCGCCTACCCTTTGATCACACCCATCGGCCGCAGGCGCGCCACCCTGCGCGCCAGGCCAGCGTTGTGAACCACATCGACCACAGCGTCGATATCCTTATACGCCTCGGGGATCTCTTCGAGGATGCCGTCGCGGGTTTCCGCGCGAAGGATGATTCCCTGGTCTTCGAGTTTTTTCGTTTCCACGCGCGCGTCGCGGCCCTTCTTGGCCGCCGTGCGGGACATCGCGCGGCCGGCACCGTGGCACACCGTGCCGAAGGTTTCTTCCATGGCGCGTTCAGTGCCCACCAGAACATAGCTCGCCGTGCCCATCGAGCCGGGGATCAGCACTGGCTGACCGGCATCCCGGTACGCCGGCGGAATGAACCTCGAGCCCGCCGGGAACGACCGCGTGGCTCCCTTGCGGTGCACCAGCACTTCCATTTCGCGCTCGCCGACGCGATGCCGCTCCCGCTTGGCGATGTTGTGCGCCACGTCGTACACCACGCCCAGGCGCGAGTCGCTTCCGAAAACCTTCTCGAAAGAACGTCGAGCAAAATGCGTTATGGCTTGGCGGTTCGCCCAGGCGAAGTTGGCCGCTGCAGCCATGGCCGCCAGATAGTCCTCGCCTTCGGGTGTGTCGGCGGGCACGCAGGCGAGTTGCCGGTCGGGCAGCGAGATGCCGTAGCGCCGCATGGCCTCGTTCATCACTTTCAGGTAGTCGGTGCAAACCTGGTGGCCTAGGCCGCGCGAGCCGCAGTGGATCATCACCACTACCTGCTCCTCGGCCAGCCCGAAGCGGGCCGCGATCTCCGGCTCAAACACTTTCTCGACGTACTGCACTTCGAGGAAGTGATTGCCGCTGCCCAGCGTGCCGATCTGCGTGCGCCCGCGCTGCTTGGCGCGATCGGATACCTTCGTGGCGTCGGCGCCGGGCATTCGCCCGGATTCTTCGCAGAACTCCACGTCGGCGGCTTCGCCATAGCCGCGTTCCACTACCCACGCGGCGCCGCGCTCGAGCACATCGTTCAGGTCTTGCCAACCACACTGCACGAAGCCCTCGGAGCCGGTGCCGGACGGCACATCGCGGAAGAGCTGATTGACTAATTCGCGCAGCTTCGGCCGCACATCGTCCTTGCTGAGGTTGCTGCCCAGCAACCGCACGCCGCAGTTGATGTCAAATCCTACGCCGCCCGGCGACACAACACCCTTAGGCAGTTGGGTCGCTGCCACACCGCCGATCGGGAAACCGTATCCCTGGTGGATGTCCGGCATGGCTAATGAACGACCCACAATTCCCGGCAGGAAAGCGACGTTCATCGCTTGCTCGACCGACAAATCCTGGACGATCTGCTCGAGCAGCCGGGAGTCGGCGTAGATGAGCGCATCGGTGCGCATGCCGGGTTTGGTCGCACACGGCACTAGCCAGCGATAGTCATCCAGTTTGCGCAGTTGGCTCTTTTCGATCGCCATGGGAGGCCACGAGCCCTGCCGATGAGTGGGCAGGTTTCAACCTGCCAGCATTTGCATTATACGCGCGAGATTAACACATTCCCACGTAGCCCGGCCCGGCAGATGAGGCGGTTCTAGGGCGTGGGCATGAACGCTGCGCGCCACTGGCTCCTCCGTTCAGGCGAGCGGCCAGCCGCCCCTCGCTTCTCACCCAACTACAGCAAGGTCGCCAGGGGGCACGATGTGGCCCAGTCCCGGCAACTCCGCGAAGGTGAACTCAACACCTGTGACCGGTCGTAGGGATGTCCGGGGTGCCCCATCCTCGCCTTGTGAGGGTGGGGCCTTTGGTTTCGGACGAGGGCCGACGGTGTTGGTCGGGCCGAGGAATCTCTCCCGGACCCCGCCAAGGCGGGGCCGTCCCCTATGGCGGACTCGAAATGACAGCCCCACCCTCACAAGGCGAGGATGGGGCACCCGAAGGGATCAAGGTCGGGGAGGAAAGAGTACCCGCGGGCTCTTATCTCACAAATGTAATCAAGGCTGTGCCATTTAAATTTCACAGAGCTGACGCAGCCTAGCCGCGACACGCCAGCTATGCTAATCTGATGACTTCGCTCGGGCCTGCGGTTTCCGTCCGAGTGCCCCCGGTCGGGGCGTGGCTCAGCCTGGTAGAGCACCTGGTTCGGGACCAGGGGGTCGGAGGTTCAAATCCTCTCGCCCCGACCATTCATTCCCAACAGCGGCACCTCAAGAGACGGCGTTTCCACTCCAAACTGGGGACTCTTGTGACCCAAAGCGGTTTGGAACCGTAGCTCGACTTGTGAACGCGTGAGGTGGGCGCGGTGTCTTGCTCTATGAAGGCGCAAAATGCACCTTCCAAGGAGGCATCGCCATGAAACACAGAGGCTCCATGGTTGCGCTGCTGATTATGCTCATTGGGAGCGCCGGCCTGCTCCACGCGCAAAAATCTCAGCAAAAACCGGGGGCAGGCCTTTCGGCACCAGATCTTTCCAAGCTGAACATCGGGAAGATGCTGGAACAGATGCAAGCGACGAAAGTCGAAGCGAGCGGTGGGCCGCCGTCGCCGCTTCAGGTGGTCGTCCAGTTCCTGCAGCTTCGGCAGGGGCAAGTGGAGGAACTAGAACAACTGCTGCAGGCACGGCAGGCGGCGGTAGTGCCGCTGCTCGAAGGGATCCAGGCAGAGGGTCCAACAACTGAAAGGACTGCTGGAGTCGGGCGGCAACCCAGCTGAAGTTGGGGTGTTGGTGATCCAAATCCACACGCTGCAGCAAGAGGTAGCCCAGGTGCAGCAGGATTTTATTTCGAAATGGGTGAGCCTGCTGGACGCGGAGCAGAGGCAGCGGCTGGAGGCAGTGCGGCTGGCGGCGGTGTTGCAGCCCATTCTGCCTGCGTTTCAGCAGCTCTACTTGTTCTGATTCGCCAGCATCACCGGAGATAGGCAGCGGGCGGTGCAACCGCCCGCTCCCCCAGCCCGAGCGGGCAGGGCTGAGAAGGCCCTGGCTCGATGAATTGGCGGAGCGAAGAGTAGTATTGCACTGAACGGGAGAGCGGTGAGCGGTGTCTGGATGGGTAGCAGCGGGAGCGGCGTGACAGGCGCGTGTGTGGAAGCCTTGATTGCCAGAGTGGAAGCGGAGGAGCGCGGGGCAGCGTTTGGCGCGCGCGTAGCGGAAAACCAGCGACGCGTTTTCCAGATTGCCTACGGAGTGTTGGGAAACGCGGCCGACGCAGAAGAAGTGGCGCAGGAAGCTTTTCTGCGCGCGTACCAGAAGTTTGCGTCGCTGCGCGAGGCGGAGAAGTTCCGAGCCTGGGTGAACCGAATCGCCTTCCGACTGGCGCTCAATCGGCAGCGGGGACACCGGCGGCGGCTGGCGCGAGATACGGTATGGCACGTCGCAGGAACGAGCGACGCCGTGGACGGAGCAAGGAGTGCAGAGGAACGCGTGCTGGTGCAACGATTGCGAAGCGAAATTGAGAGCTTGCCCGAGAAATTCCGGAGGGTGTTGCAGCTCTCGATTGTGGAAGAGATGGGCGCAGCGGATGTGGGTGCGGTGCTGGGAATACCTGCGGGGACAGTAAGGTCGAGGCTCCACACGGCGAGAAAACTACTGTTGGAAGCGATGAAATGACGAAGGCCTGCGTGAAATGGAAAGAACAGTTGCTGGAGGCCGCACTAACGGGAACGGCGGCGGGCGATCTCGAAGAACACATGAAGACGTGCGCCGCGTGCGCGGCGGAGTTCGAGGTGCTGCAGGCGCGACGTGAAAGGATGGATACGATGCTGCCGCTGGTGGCGCGAGGGGCGGAGCTGCCGGGGGAGTTTCGCGCGCGCGTGGTGGCCGCCGCGGAGGCGGAAAGCGAACGGAAGCGCGCCAGGTCGGTGGGACGGTGGGTGTTGGTGGGCGCGACTGCGGTGGTTACGGCCGCGCTGGTGATGGGATTGTTGTTGCACTGGCGAGCAGCGCCAACGACGCTGGAGGCCGAACTCTCCGCGGCCGAGAGGTTGGCGGAATGGCGAGCGCCAAGCGATGTGCTCCTGCAGATACCGGGCCAAGAGATCCTGCAAACAACACCGAGACTCGGCGAGTCGTACATGAAGGTTCCCATCAACACGGAGGAGGAATGAAATGAGAGCGAGAGTTCTCTGCGTTTGCGCGCTGGTCTTTCTCGCGGTGGGCGCGGCCCGCGGGCAGAAGCCTGGTGAAGACCCGTTCGGCAGGAGTTTCTTCGCGCCCGAACTGGTGATGCAACACCAAGAGGCGATAGGGCTCAGCGATGAACAGAAAATCTTCTTCAAGACGGAAATCAGGCAAGCACAATTGAGATTCACGGAGTGGCAATGGAAGCTGCAAGACGAAATGGAAAAGATGGTCGCAATTGTCAAGCAGCCACGCGTGGAGGAACAGCAGGCACTGGCACAACTGGAAAAGGTTTTGACCATCGAGCGCGAGATCAAACGGGCCCAGGTGACGCTACTCGTGCGCATCAAGAACAAGCTGACACCGGAGCAACAGGCAAAGCTCGAAGAGCTACGGAAGGCCGCGGCGAAGTGAGGCAGAGCGGCGGACCCTACTTGGTGGAGTAGTTCGTTATTCGAAGCCTGCGCGCAGGCTTGCAGCAAGAGCCGCACCGGGTGCGCACCGGGAGTCAGCTTCAAGGCGAGGTTGGCAGTGGGGCAGAGCTGCGCACAAGCTGTACAAATTGCTGCAGCTCGCCCCGATTGAGATCAGACACCACCCAGTAGGTCATACCGGATTGGGTCCAGTGAAGCAGGTTGTAGCCCTGCCGCGTCACGGTTTTCTCTGCAATGCCCGGGCCTTCAAAAGCTGGCCAGATAAACAGGTTAATGAAATGTTTTTGCCGCTGGTAAACCAGCGCTGCCACAGCCCTGTTTCCCACGTAATCCAAGCGCCCGCCGACCAAAGGAAACCCCTCGTTTGTAAGATCTTTCACCGGTGGCGAGAAATCCAGCTTGCCGTTGAACCATGGTTTGACCGTATGTTGGTCGGAAGAGGGCACGTCGGTCAGATGGTTGGCCATCAGTGAGCGCACATGACTGGATAGAACTTCCTGTGCCAGGAGTTCATCCGCAGAAGGGCTCCACAGGCGGGCCGAGATGCTCCAGGTCAGTACGGCAATAACCAGCGCCGCGGCAAGGCCCAGCAAGTTCCATGCGGGGCGCCAGGGCGCGCGCCAGGTCACCACGCGGGAGGCGGGTTCGGCTTTGCTCGCTTGGCGGACGGTGGACCGGACCCGCTGGTGCAGACCGGCTGGAGCCTTGAAATAGGGGGCTCGGGCACGGATGGCAGACCGCAAAGCCTGATGATTTTCATAGACTTGCGAGCAGGCTGGGCAACGGCGCAGGTGGCTTTCGATCTCCATGCCTCTGACTATGTCCAGCTCACCATCCAAATACCCATCGAGCAATTCTTGCGTATCCTTGCAGCTCACCTTTGAGGCTCCTTGGTCAGGCAATTCGTCAGGCATTGCCGAAGCCGGGCGCGGGCGCGGGCCAAGCTGGACATCACCGTGCCTATCGGCATGTCAGCCACGTCGGCAATCTCCTTGTAAGAGAGACCTTCCAGCTCGCGCAGGACAAGCACCTCACGAAACTTCAGCGGCAATTCTTCCAGAGCCTGCCTGAGCAACTGGCTGTCGGCACTTTGCAGCAGCAACGTTTCGGGGCTCAGAGAACTGCCCTCTTCGCTATGGATTTCTTCGTCGAACACCATCGTGGGTTCCTGCGGCCGGTTCTTCTGCAGCCAGGTGTAACAAGTATTGCGCACAATCGCGAGCAACCAGGCGCGCGCGTCTCCGCCGTGGAAGCCGTCAAAAAATCGGAGCGCGCGCAAGTACGCATCTTGCACCACGTCTTCCGCATCCTGATCATTGCGCGTCAGCCAGCGCGCCAGATTGTAAGCAGAATCCAGATGCGGCAATACGACCTGTTCAAAGCTTCCGAACTTGATTTCTTCTCCCAACCCTACTTCCTTAGACTGAATCGCCCGCCATTTTATTCCCGCGACCGAAATTATCACACTGGCTGGGAATATTCGCGCGAATAAACAGTCTGGAGCGCTGAGGGCGGTTCAAGCGATGCATCGAGATGGGCCGCCAAATCGAACAGGGAGAGCGCTATGAAATCGATTCGGAATTGGAAGCTAGTTAAGCACCTTGGCTTGGCGGTCTTGGCACTGTGTTCTTTTGCGGTTTTGGGGAACGCGCAGGTGGCGTATCAGGGCAAGTTCACGCCGGTCGAGGCTAGATGGGGAGGCAGCGTTCTACCTGCCGGAGACTACGCATCCACCTTGCCATCCACAGCCGCCCCTTATGCTCTTTACGTCCGCGGAGAGGGCAAGGCGGCAATCATTATGGCCGCGGCGGCCGAAATGAAAGTCGTTTCTGACCGCCCCCAATTGAACTTGGTTAACACAGGGGATGGTTACGCCGTTCGGACGCTCGAAAGCGCCCGCCCTCGGCTTGACCTTCGTTTACGCGGCCCCCGCGGCCAGAACAGAAGGCCACCGCTCTTCGGCGACAAACCAGTATTCCTTCCTGGTTGCTCTTGGCGGCGAGTCCGAGGCGACAGTTTGCACCTCGTATCCGGAGTGGTCTTGTGAGTCGCAGGCGGTGTCGGGCCAGGAAGCAGTGTCGGCAACCACGGCCGAGACAGACGTCCCTGGCTGTACCTCCTATCCTGAATGGTCTTGTGAGCCGCAGACCCAGTCCAGCCATGAAAGAGCAAGGTTATGAAGAGTGCAGCTACTCAGCAAAGGAGAACCATCATGAGAAAGTTCATTGGGCCGGGTTCCAGCGACGACGGCATTGACCGTCGAGGGTTCCTCAAATGCATGGCGTGGGCCGGCACCGGGGTCTTCTGTATTATCCAGGGCGGAGTCCTGAAGTCGTACAGCCTCAGCCAAATGGCTCAGCATGGCGTGGACGCCGCCAAGGGAGACTTGAGCTTCGTCCAGATCAGCGACAGCCATATCGGGTTCAGCAAACCGGCGAACACGGATGTCACCGCCACCTTGCAAGAGGCCGTGGCCAAAATCAACGCGTTACCCACGCCACCGGCCTTTGCGCTCCACACGGGTGACCTCACTCATCTCTCCAAACCCGAAGAATTCGATACGCTCGACCAGGTCCTGAAGAGCCTCAAGACCAGCAAGGTGTTTTACGTGCCGGGCGAGCATGACGTCCTCAACGACAATGGGAAACAGTACCTGGAGCGATACGGAAAGGGAACTCAGGGCGAAGGCTGGTTTAGCTTCGATCAAAAGGGTGTGCACTTCATCGGCCTCGTCAATGTCCTGAATCTCAAGGCTGGCGGGCTCGGCACGCTCGGGCGGGAGCAGTTGGAGTGGCTCGAGAGCGACGTAAAAAGACTGAAGACCAGCACCCCCATCGTTGTGTTTGCCCACATTCCCCTCTGGGCGGTTTATCCCGAATGGGGTTGGGGCACCGATGATAGCGAGCAAGCACTGTCCTACCTCAAGCGGTTTGGCTCGGTTACGGTGCTGAATGGCCACATCCACCAGACAATGCAAAAGGTGGAAGGCAATGTCACCTTTCACACTGCGATGTCTACGGCCTTTCCGCAGCCGCAACCCGGCACCGCGCCCTCTCCGGGGCCGTTGAAGGTGCCGGCGGAAAAGCTGCGCAGCTTACTGGGTGTGACACATGTCAACTTTCTCGGGGGGAAGCACACCCTGGCCATCGTCGATTCTGCACTGCAAAGCTAAAGACAGAACAGAGAACCTCAGAAGGAGAGAAAAAATGAGAAGCATATTTTCCAGTCTAGCCGTCACCGCAGCCCTGGTGCTGGCCTTCGGCCTATCTGCAGTCACCTACGGGAAGCAAGGCGCAGGTTCCCCGGGCGATCCCGACAAATATCAGGTCAAGATCGACAACTTCAGTTTTACGCCCGGATCCCTGACCGTTCCCGCCGGCGCGAAGGTGACCTGGATCAACCACGACGACGTGCCTCACAACGTCGTGAGCACGGACAAGAAGTTTGCCTCGCCGGTCCTGGACACGGATGAGCAGTTCTCGTACGAGTTCAAAGATCCAGGCACCTATGCGTATTACTGCTCCATTCATCCAAAGATGACCGGCAAAGTCATCGTGCAGTAGCCGTGCCACCGCACGCCAGATTCTGAAAGAAGGAGCTGCTCCATGAAGAACGGGAGCGTCGAATCACGGGCAACGCTTTGATGGTTCTGGGTGAACTTATGCTCATCGGGAGCGCGGTCGCGAAGTTTGCGCATGTGCCAAAAGTTGTTACCGAACTTGGTGCGAAACCTTCCCGCTTATATTTTTGAGGCTGTTCCTACACCCTCATTGGCGGGGTAGTGTAGAAGTCCGATAAGACTCGATCACAAGGAAGGAACAAACATGGCCAATTCCAAAGGAAGGAGCGTGCATACCATGCAAAAAGCAATGACGAGAATTTTGCTCAGTTGTGCAGTTATAGTTGCTCTCTGCGGTGCCAGCGCACTTGCCGATGACGCGCTGTTGCGGTCCTCCCTCATTGGCTCGAACCCCCGCGTGCTGATCGGCGGCGTCGCCAGCGGCGGGGCACCGTGGAAGGTTCAGGAAGGTAGCACATCGCTCGACGACGAAGGCAGACTGCGAGTGAAAATCGAAGGGCTGGTCCTGGTTCCCCTGGGTACGCCGGGACCCATCACGCAGGTCAGTGCCAGCCTAGTCTGTGGAGGCACGGGCGGAGCGGTGGTGGCGACGACGGGCGCGGTGAGACTGAGCGCCGAGGGAGATGCGAAGATCGAAGCCAAGATCAATCTCCCAAGCAGTTGTTTCGGACCCGTAGTGCTCGTGCGGGTCGCGGGGGTGAACGGAACGCTGCTCCCAGCGCCCAGCGCATGGATCGCTGCTTCCGGCTTCAATAGCACATCAACTGACCAGGATGATCACGACAGAGACAACAAGTAACACGAACTAAAGTACCGCATCGCCACGGCGAGCGGCCAACCAGCGGGATTGAATGCCGAAAACTCCGGTTAAGTGATGGGGGCACACGCGAGCCGGTGATTCGGCACAGTCGGCAGCGGAGTACGCTTCATGCAAATCTGATTGTGCAGGCGGCCATGGGCGCCGCCCTGCTGGCCGGCACGTACCTGGCGCGTAGGAGAAGCTACACGGCGCACGGCATCTGCCAGACCAGCGTGATGCTGCTGAATCTGGTGATGATCACCCTAGTCATGTGGCCGTCGTTTCAACGGCAGGTCACGCCAGCACTTCCGGCGCATTTGGGTGATCGCTACTACGCGGTGGGTATGGCCCACGCCGCACTCGGAATCGCGGCGGAGTTGTTCGGGCTGTACATCGTGCTGGCGGCCGTTACCGAGGTAGCGGTTAGATACGGCGCGTATGGCGTGCTGGATGGCAGAATGGGGCCAACGGTTCAGACGATTACTGTGCCCGCCTCAGGAGACTTGCGTCGCCGAAACGTCACTGTGTGCTTCTTTCCCCGATAGGTGAACTCAAAGACGATCTGGCGCCCCGGCAGCAGCCGGCCCCGCCCACGCTTTCTGGACTCGGAAAGCTCGAGCCGATTGCCTTCAATCTTGTAGGTGCCCTGTTCACCCCAGATCTTGTACTTCCCGTCCGGGTACAGGACGAGCGGTGGGCTCGTGCAGCGGCCACTGCGCCCATTCACAACCAGGCTGGCACATTGGAAAGAAACCGAGGACATGGAGCCTGCCCTTATTGATGGGCAAACCCAAAGCAGGCTGGCAACGGTGAGGAATCCAAACCAAAGAGAGCGCCGAAGAACCATGAATGTTACCTCTAGTCTGGGAGGCTTTGCCGCCCATTCTCACCGGCCCCGCACCATGATTCTCGATGAAGCTGCTCTCGCGTCCAATGGTACCCCGGTTCTCATTCTCCCGGTACGGAAGTACCTCCTGCCACGAAAGCCGATTCTAGAGCGTCCTGCCTTCGGCCACCGAACCTAAGAGCAAGGGCGGCGAGCGATTGCCCGGGGCCGCTCAATGAGAGGCAAGAGCAAGCTAGAGCGAATCCGAGAGACCTTGCGGCTAAAATCTTTCGAGGGTGGCGGGATGCTACTGGACTTCAAAAAAGTCACTCTAGACTTATTCTAAATCCAATTTCACAAAAGGCTTGACGCGCTTCGGCTTGGAATATAACGTTATCTATTGCCACGGTCGGACAGTACCCCAGCCGCTTACCCGACAACCTGCGGATAATCTCTGGCTTGCCGCCTTAACCAAGCCCAGCGCGACACGCGGCGAGGAGACGTACTGTTTGGGCAAACGAATGCAGGCCATTCATTTGACACGGAATCGGATCTGTCCAGCCTGCGGAAGCGCCGAGGCGCATCGCTCCAAACGGAGAGGCCTGTTCGAGCTTGTAATCCTGCGTCTGCTTTTCCTCCGCCCGTACCGCTGCGAAGACTGCGGCACGCGCCACTACCGTTTCACCGCTGTTGCAAGAGCCTGACTGAGCCGATCACTGGCCGCCCATATGTGCTGAAAGAACTTCTAGGCTCCGTCGGCCCGCTCGGGGGCTTGCTTCTCGTATAGCTCTCTTACGCGTTCGAGCGTATCAATCTCTTCCACTGACTTGTCCGGGCGCAGGCGCACGATTCTGGGGAAGCGCAGCGCATAACCGCTTTCGTGGCGGCTGGAGCGCTGGATGTTATTGAAGGCCACTTCCAGCACCACGGTAGGCTCGACGCGACGCCGAAAACCTTGATCCTCAATCGTATGGTTTAGGAAGTAATCGGTGAATTGGCGGATTTCCACGTCCGTCAAACCAGAGTAGGCCTTGCCAATCGTCACTAGACCGTCTTTGTCGCGCACCGCAAATGTGTAATCAGAGAGGAGACCTCGACGCTTGCCGTGCCCGTACTCGACCGCCGTGACCACAACGTCGAGGGTGCCCAGCGGCTGCTTCAACTTGAACCAGAACCGACCGCGCCTTCCCGGCGTGTACAGCGACTCCCGCGCTTTGGCCACCACTCCTTCGTGGCCGCGCGCCAGCGCGGCATCGAAGGCACGCTGGAGCTCTTCGGTTGACGCGCAGAAGCCCATAGGGGCCAGTTTGAGTTGAGTCGCGCGAGGCCCATCCAAGAGCAGCCCAAGACGTTGACGTCTCTCGGCGAGCGGAGCATCGAGCAATGGTTCCTTATCCTGGTAGGGGAGGTCGAAAACGACGAAGCTCACTGGAATCTCGTGGCTAAGCCACAGGTCGGGCTGCTTGCGGCCGAGTCGCTTCTGCAGTTCCGTGAAAGGCAAGGGGCGACCATCGCGCCAGGCGAGGATTTCTCCATCGAGAATGAATTCCCCGGGGAGCGCAGCCAGCGGCGCGAAGAGCTCGGGAAATTCGACGATTTCGTCCAGGGTGCGGGAAAACAGCATCACCTTCTGCCCACTCTTATGAGCCTGGGCGCGGATGCCGTCGTACTTGTCCTCCACGAGCACGCCCGCGGGAAAGTTTTCGAGCACTTCAGCTGGAGTTTCGGCGGGGCTAGCGAGCATGAAGCCAATGGGGTGGAAAAGCCGTAGGGGAGCTGCCGCAAGCTCGTTGGCCGCGGCTAGACGCACCGTGGTTCCAATATCTCCTGTCAACATGCTGGCGCGACGCACCTGCTCCAGAGGCCGATTGAAAGCCTGTGCGATGGCCTCTTCCACCAGGTTCTCTTTCAAGCCGATGCGTAACTCCCCGGTCGCAATCTTGATGATGTATTTCGCTACGACCGGTTCAGTTCGCCGGAGTAATTCTTCGACCAGGACGAGCTTTTGCGCGGAGCCGCGGCAGTTGGCGAGTTCCTCGAACGCGGCCGCAACCTCGCCAAGTGAAAGTCCTCCCGGGGCGGTTCGGTTCTGGAGCACTTCTTCGGCCATTGCGCCCAGGTCGCCATGCTTGCGGTAGACCTCAGCCATGGTGTCTGAATCCAGCTCCGCCAATCGCCTCACAGCCTGCCAAATCAGTGAGCCGCCCACAGCCAACACTTTCTCCTCGCAACGGGGAAAGGCTCCGCCGGTAAAGAAGACGGCGGCGCGGGCAGCATCGGTCAATGGAAGGGAACCCAAATACGCGCTCACCAGCCGCACCTTTTCGTTCTTCTTGGTCGTTGCGGCAACGGCTTCACACGTTTCGGCAAAGCGGCGCATGCACTCCCTACAACGGTAGGCACGTCAGGTCTAGGTGGCCATGCGGGGCGCGTGATTCGGTAAATCGGCTCAAACTGCCGCGGCCATGCTCTGGACTCTTGTTTCGCTCTGCTCGGCGGCGACAGGAACTCCATCACGATAGGTGACGAGCTTGCCCGAAACGGCTGGCACCCGCTCACCGGGCACCAGAATCCCCACCAGGTTCAGCGGGTCGGCCGCAGAGAGGGTCATGGCTTCCCCGGAAGGTGGGAGTTGGCGGATTGCCCGCAAGGATTCCACCGCCACCGGCGTTGCAAACTGTTCGCCCAGGAAGCCGCTCACAAACCTTCCTCCGCGCACTTGCCCTCGATCTTCCAAGCGTCGGAAAGCGATCAGCACCTCACGCCACCTTGGCAGGATGCTTTCCCGTGTCAGCAGTTCGCGGAAGACTACACCATAGCGCTTGAGCAGCATCCAGCAGATGGCCTCCAACGCCCGCGCCCGGTCCGCAACTTCACCGGGATACAGCAGCGACCAGCGTCCGGCGCTGTGCCGGGGACGCACACTGCGCCCGCGGCCTTGCCCCGCGCGCCGTTTAGGATCAATTAAGGCCCGCAAGTTATCGAAGCCGTCGGCCGTGATCATGCCCGCCGCCACCAGCTCCCAAAGTGCGGTCTCCACTTCTGCCTTCAGTTTACTGGTGCCCCGCACAATGTCGGCGAAAAACGACGCACCTCGCTGGCGCAGGAACTCCAGAACTTCGCGCGCGGCCTGGCTGAGCCCGCGCATCTCCTCCCGGTTGGCTTCCGTGCGTTGTGGAATCATCCAGTCGGCGTCTTCGCGCACGAAAAAGGTGATCGGGGCGACGCTGGTTGGCACGACCCGGCGGCCTCCCTCAGCCGAGTCCTCGAGCGTGGCGGGGTGCGGTGAGAGCCGCCCCCATCCCACGGCTCCAGTCAGGCAAAGCTGATCCAGGACGTTGGGGTCGTAATAGGCGATCCGGCGGGCAAGGATCTGCCCTTCCCACGCGTTCGCGGCTGCCTCAAAACCCTGGAGCTGCCGAAGCACCTCGAGAGTCCCGCGCTCACCGGCAAGCTGCGTTCCCGGCGCGACGTGTTGCCAGCGCAGCAGCCAGCGCATGAACTGCGCCGCCGTCACGGGTTCGATCTGTTTTCGGAGCTTTCCGAGTGTAAGCCGGTGGATGCGCGCGAGCAGCCGCCGTTCGCACCACTCGGTCTCTGTGCGAGCCGCATCCGTGAACCGTCCGCGCAACACCATGCCGCTTGCCTCGAGGCGCAACATGGCTTTTTCCACTTCCGACGCGGGAAGTCCAACCGCGTCGCCTAACTCCGGCGCGGTAACTGGGCCCGTGTGGGCCATCCATCCCGTCACCAAGGCCAGCAGCGCGTCTTCTCTCTGGGGCACGGAAGCTTCGACTTCGGGAATCGGCGCCTCAAATCGTGCGCCAGGGAAGATCTGCACAAAAGTCTTGGCCCTCTGCGCCGCTACCCAGTAAGTTTGACCGTTTACGACAGCACGGCCGGCGCGCCGATCCGAGACGAGTTGACCGAAGAATTCGCCCCAGGCGGAAGTCGATTCTTGCAAGGCTGTCCGGAAGTGCGCGACTTGAGATGGGGTCACGACTGGGGGCACTCCGTCCACCGTGATATCGGAACTCTCCCGGGAACTTATGGCCTTTAGCTCTTGAGATTCCGGCAGGGCGATCAGCGTTTGAAGCGCATCCTGAAGTTCATCGGCGTCGCGCACGTCCGGCCATGCATCGGCGCACACTTCAGCGATAGCCGCCGGGTCGAGCCGCCCTACTTCCGAAACTACAGCTTCGGGCAATGCCCGGCGCATCTCCACGGCGCGCGCGCGTCGCTCCTCCAGAGGAGCGTCATCCAGGTAAGCGTAGGGGTTGGCGTTCAGAATCTCGTGCGAAAATTGCGAAGGAACAGGAGTATCCACTGACAGGCATCGGATGCTGCCATCTGCGATCCCCGACAAGACCTGCTTCAGGCCTTCGACGTCCATCGCCTCGGTCAGGACGTCCTTCATCACCTCCCGCATCAACGGATGCTCGGGGATCCGGATATCTCCTACTGTGTTTTCCTGGCAGGCAACAGCCTCCGGGAAGACAGAAGCCAGCAGATCATCAGCACGCATGCGCTGGATTTGCGGCGGAACTTTCTTTCCGTTCCTGAAGCGAAGTAGCGCCAGGGCGCGGCCTGCGTCCCAGCGCCACCGCGTGGTGAAAATGGGGGAGGCCAGCGCAGCTTGCTCCAGCACCTGCTCAATAGAGGCAGGATGGAGAAACTGAAAAACGTCCGACAACGGAAAGCTGTGTTGCTCAGCCAGGGAGATATTCAGGCCGTTGTCCGTGGCAGCGGCTTGCAGCTCGAAGTTGAACGAGCGGCAAAAGCGTTTGCGCAGCGCTAGCCCCCAAGCCTTGTTGATCCGGCCGCCGAACGGCGCGTGAATCACGAGCTGCATGCCGCCGCTTTCATCGAAGAATCGTTCCGCGATAATGGTTTTCTGGGTGGGAACTGCTCCCAGCACCGCGCGCCCGGCGACGATATATTCCACCGCCTGCTCCGCGCCCGCGTCGTCGAGCCCGCATTCCTCTTGCAGCCACTTCACAGCCGCGGTCACTTCGGGCGAACTCCCCGCGGCGAGCCCAGGGGAGGCGTTCGAGATCAGAGCACTGATCTTTTCGCGCAGTTCCGCCACCTGCTGGGAAAGCTCGGGGGTACGCGCCGGAGCCTCGCCGCGCCAGAACGGAACGCTGGGAGGCGCCCCGTGAGCGTCCTCTACGAGCACGCTTCCTGATTGCACGCGCCGAATACGCCAGGAAGTGTTGCCCAGAAGAATGATGTCGCCGCTCAAGCTTTCCACGGCGAAGTCTTCATCCACCGTGCCCACCACTGTGCCTTCGGGCTGTGCGATCACGGTGTACAGCGCGTTGTCGGGGATTGCGCCCCCGCTGGTGATGGCCGCAAGACGGCTGCCGCGCCGCGCGTGCAGGCGCCCGTTCACGCGGTCGCGGTGCAGGTACGCCCCGTAACGTCCGCGGCGCGCGGCAATGCCCTCGGAGAGCATCTCTACGACGGCGTCAAAGTCCGCCCGAGTCAGTTCCCGATACGGATAAGAGCGGCGCGCCAGAGCAAACAACTCATCTTCCTTCCAGTCCTCCGCCGCGCACATCGCGACCACCTGTTGCGCCAGAATATCCAGGGGCGCTTCTGGAATGGCGATGCGGTCAAGGTCGCCGGAGCGGATGGCGCGCACCAGCGCGGCGCATTCCAACAACTCGTCCCGGGTAGTGGCGAAGATGCGGCCTTTGGGGACGGCGCCACGCCAGTGGCCCGCGCGTCCGACGCGTTGCAAGCCGACAGCAATCGAGCGCGGCGAGCCGATCTGGCACACCAGATCCACAGTGCCGATGTCTATCCCCAGTTCCAACGATGCCGTGGCCACCAGCACTCGCACCTCGCCCGCCTTGAGCTTCTTTTCCGCCGCGAGGCGCAGCTTGCGAGAGAGGCTTCCATGGTGCGCGGCAACCGCATCTTTGCCCAGACGTTCGCCCAGATGGTGGGCCACGCGCTCCGCCAACCGCCGCGTGTTAACGAACACCAATGTCGAGCGGTGCTGCCGCGCCAGCTCGGCGATACGCTGGTAAATCTCGTCCCACATCTCGTTCGATGCAATGGGCCCCAGCTCGCTGCCGGGGACTTCGACAGCGATGTCGAGCTGGCGCGGGTTTTCAATGTGGACGATCACCGGGTCCGGCCGGTTGCTCCCGGCCAGAAAACGCGCAATCAACTCAATCGGGTTTTGCGTGGCGGAGAGGCCGATCCGAATGGGGGGACGGTTAGTCAAAGCCTCCAATCGCTCCAGGGAGAGCGCCAAGTGCGAGCCGCGCTTATCGTCGGCGACAGCGTGGATCTCGTCCACGATTACCGTTTCCACGGTCTTCAGGATTTCCCGGCTCTTTTCTGCGGTCAGCAGGATGTAGAGCGACTCTGGCGTCGTAACAAGGATGTGTGGCGGGCGCCGAAGCATGGCGCGACGCTCGTGCATCAGGGTGTCGCCGGTGCGCACCGCGGCGCGGATCTCCGGCATGAGGAGTCCGCGCTGACCCGCCAGTTGCAGGATTTCGCCCAGCGGAGTTTCCAGGTTCCGCTGGATGTCGTTTCCCAGCGCCTTCAAGGGCGAGACGTAGAGAACTTCGGTTTGGTCCACCAGCTCGCCCGCCAGGGCTTTGCGCACCAGGCGATCGATGCAGGCCAGAAACGCTGCTAGCGTTTTTCCCGAACCGGTAGGCGCCGAGATGAGAGTGGCTTTTCCCGCCAGGATGTGCGGCCAGCCCTGCTGCTGCGGCTCCGTGGGGGTGCCGAACTTATTGACGAACCATTCTCCAACAATGGGGTGAGCCCACTCAAGGCCGGTCGACGAGACAAGATCTGGGTTGAGATCATTGCCGCGAAAATCGCGGGACGCGGCTGAAGACGGCGGCGAGGTGCTGGACATCATTGCTGTCGTTAGAATTCATGTACTGCAATTCAGGGCCTCAGTCTCAGGAAATTTTCCCTGATGCGGAGG
>Ga0209055_1000272_pt1 | contig 37011 bp, 29 predicted proteins | sample GraSoiAngelo_110_FD_185875 | JGI IMG/M metagenome (GOLD analysis project Ga0209055, IMG submission 185875) | Grasslands soil microbial communities from the Angelo Coastal Reserve, California, USA - 14_0903_12_30cm (SPAdes) (version 2) | ecosystem: Environmental > Terrestrial > Soil > Grasslands ... | reverse complement strand
TTTTTGTCCTCTTCAATATAGCCGCACAGCGATTTTGACGGAAGCAGCGCCAGAAAATCCTTGTCGCAGCGCGCTGGCAAAACTGTGTTCGGATCAGCTCCACAGGTGAGGAGCGTATTAAGCAGCGGCGCATCGTTCTTAACAATGGCATAAGCAAGAAGCGGCACTTTTTTCCCTTCCGGCGTGGGAGGCTTGGCATGTCTGCCAAGCAGCAGCCGGATTTGGTCCTTATTTTTTGCCAGCAGAGCCGCCTTCAACGCGCGCTGTGTACTGGTTGTCCATTGCGGCATCCGCGGCAATCGCTCCATCACAGTCTTTACGATTTCCGTGTTACCTCCGGCGAGGGCCAATCCCAAAAGGTCCCGGCCGTCCGTGCAACGCGCTTCCGCGTGAAGATCGGCTGAGTGTGCAAGCAGCGAACGGAACATCTCCAGATTGCCGTGCATTGCCGCTGCCATTAACGGCGTGAACCCCTTTTCATCCGCAATGTCGACGCGCGCACCGGCCTTGATGAACCGCCGCGCCAGCTTCCAATTCTGCTGTGACGTGGCGATCAGCAATAGCGTCCGACCTTGCGCGTCGCGCCCGTTTGGATCGACATGTTCGATCAGGCACAGTTCAATCAGAGACGTGCGATTAGTCGTGACAGCTCGCACTAGATCGGCCGGCGTAATCCAGATCCGCCCAGCGGGTTCGGGCGCAATCGCTGTCGCCCATAGCAGTATCAAAAGTACGAATCCGCCCTGGAAAAAACTTCGCCTCTTCGATGCACGCATAGGCAATGGCTGGTCGCAAATTATATGACCCTTATCCAGTGGCTGAAAAGGGACCTGATCGAAGTGCGACCCCACCTTCGCACAGGCGGGGAGTGGACGCGGCCAGTTGAACATTGCGTGTTCAATGCTGTCCAAGTTGCAACCAATGCGTTTATCCACTTTGATTATATGCGCGGCAATTAGTACATCGTTTGCGGCGCAGCCCGAGGTCGTTCCGACACCCACTGTTCCCGCCGCGGCGGCAGAGGCTGGCAAGGATGTGGTGCATCAACTCAATAACGCATTTGCCAAGGTTTTCGAGATCGTCGCACCGAGCGTGGTCATCATTGAAATAACGAAGAAGAACGACGGCAACGAAGGCTCCGCCTTTGATGAGCTGTTTTTTCAGGGTCCGCCGGACGAAAATAATCCCCAGCGAAATCCGGGAAATTTTCAACCCATCCAGAGCGAAGGCTCGGGGTTCATTGTCCGGCCGGACGGTTACATCTTTACAAATTTTCACGTGGTGGAAGCCGCCGACAAGGTCGAGGTGAAATTGAAAGACGGGCGGGAATTTCCGGCGAAGATCGTCGGCACGGATGAGAAGACCGATATTGCGGTGATCAAGATCGACGCGAAAGATTTGCCGGTTGTGCAACTCGGTGACAGCGATGCGGTGCGCGTGGGCCAGTTGGCCTTCGCGATCGGCGCGCCGTTCAAGCTCGATTACACGTTTACCTACGGCGTCGTAAGCGGGAAAGGCCGCAGCAAATTGTTCGCGACCGGCGGTTACTCGATCTCGGATTATTTGCAGACCGACGCGTCGATCAATCCGGGCAATAGCGGCGGCCCGCTGTGCGACATCGACGGCAAAGTGATCGGGATGAACGCGCTGATCAATGGATTAAATCGCGGGCTCGGATTCGCGATCCCTATTAACATGGCGAAAGAGATCGGTAACGAGCTTATCGCCGGTCACAAAATTGTGCGGCCCTGGCTCGGCATTCGCATCGAATCACTCGGCGACGATCCCTCCATCCGCGAGTTGTTCAAAGGCGTCGAGAAAGGCGTGGTGGTGCGCACGATTGAGTCGGACGCGCCAGCGTCTAAAAGCGATCTGCGCCCATTTGATGTCATCACAAATGTCGATGGAACGCCGGTGAGCACCGATTCACAACTGCAACACGAAATTCTGAAAAAGAAGATCGGCCAAAATGTCGAGCTGACCGTCTGGCGAAAAGGTCAGACGATGAAGATCCCGATTAAGACTGGCGAACTGCCAACTGAGATCGCTCGCGTTTCAAACCAACCCATCCAGCCGGGCCAGCCAAAACCCGAAGATGTCGGCAAGTTTGGATTGCAGGTTCAGGATTTGACCAGGGAAATCGCCGAACGTCTTCATCTCGATGTTCAGCAAGGGGTCATTGTGACCGGCGTGGATGACAACAGCCTCGCCGCGCAACAAGGCATTCAGCGCGAAGACATCATTACCGAAGTGGATGGCAAACCGGTCAACAATGTCGCCGGTTTTCGCGAAGCGCTGACCAAAACCGATCCGAAGCGCGGCGTTCTTCTCTACCTCGACCGCAAAGGCGGCAAGACCTTCGCCGTGCTCAAAGCAGGCGGTTAGATCCCGCAATCAGGCCTTCCTGCTGCCGACCACTACCAGCACAATCCCGCCGACCAGGCAGATACCGCCCAAGATCGGCGGAAATGGAACCGTGTGCTCTTTGTCGGCGCTGACTTGAAGCGGCCCGGCATCAATCACCTTCTCCCGTTTCGTATAAGTAAATCCGCCATAGGCCAGCGCAATAATGCCAATGGTAATGAGAATAATGCCGACGATCCCAGCCGGTTTCATGAACGCGATCTTAGAGTGGGCGCCGGCCTTGGAGCAATTGAATAATTAAAACCACGAGGGCGATAACAAGAAGGAGATGGATGAAGCCACCCAGCGTGTAGGAGCTGACCAACCCAAGCAGCCAAAGCACCAGTAGAATAACAAATATAGTCCAGAGCATAGAGTTCTTTCGGTTGAGGTTTCTAACTTCTTTCGCGCCGCGCTACAACAGTGCGCTTATCGAATGAAAACTTTCAAGTCCAAATGCTTCCAAATGCATCCTCCATTTTCAGTAACTCGCATAAAATCGGCCACAGCGATTCTCGATCCCGTTACTTATCGATCTTGCCGACAACGGCGCGCAAATTCCAGCCGTTGGCTTCAAGCCGCTCGCGGGCGGATTGGTAATCGCAGTTTGCCAATTCCGCGACCACGCGCACTGCGCGATCGCGCAGCTTCGTGCTCGAGGCGTGAAGATCGATCATCAAATTGTCGCGCACGTTGCCGAGCGCGACCATTGCGCCCGTGCTGATGATGTTGAGCGCGACCTTTGTCGCCGTGCCCGCCTTTAATCTTGTCGAGCCCGTGAGAATTTCCGGGCCGACCGCGAGATCAATGGCAAGATCGACATCTACTTTTACGGAGCGCTCCGGATTGCAAGTGAGCAGAATAATTTTTGCGCCTAACGACCTCGCCCGCGCCAGTGCGCCAAGGACGAAAGGCGTGCGACCGCTCGCCGTGATCCCGATAACAACATCGACATTTTTAATCGCGCGCTCTGTGATGGCGAGCGCACCGATGCTCTCTTCGTCTTCCGCGCCTTCGACACTCCGGTAAAGCGCTCTCATCCCACCGGCGATAATGCCCTGCACGAGATCGGGCGATGCGCCAAACGTCGGCGGGATTTCGCTGGCATCGAGCACGCCGATGCGGCCGCTGCTCCCCGCGCCGATGTAGAACAAGCGGCCGCGTTTGCGCAGCGCCCCTGCCACGATCTCGATCGCCCTGGCAAGATCGACAATCGCGCCTCGCAACGCTTCCTGAACAAACTTCTCTTCATCGACAAAAAGCTCAACCAGATTGCGCGCGCTCATCCTTTCGAGATTTTCCGAGCGCGGATTGCGCTGTTCGGTGAGCGCGGCCGCGAGATTGTCGATCTCATCCTGGTCACTGCGCGTTCGGACCGTGGCATGGTCGTTCATTTCCGCGGCCAGCCAGGCTGCGCCCAATTCCGGCGCGCGCTCCGCCGTTGCCACGCGCGCGTCGGGCAGGTTCTTTTTGAGTCTGCGGCGAAAGGCATGGGTATAGATCGAATCCCGCTGAAATAGACCGCCGAGCAATATCACCTTCGGCGCGAGCAGGTGAAGACGTGTCGCGACAACTTCGACATACTCGCTCAGACAGCGCGCGCCTTCCTCAATGATTTCCAGGACCCGCGCGTCACCGTTAGCAGCCGCTTCGAAAACAACTGGAGCCAACATCGCGATCTCCATTTTATCGGCGGTTTGCGCCCAGCGAACGAGCTCGTCCAAGCTGTTCAAGGAAAGGGCCTGCAGAACTTTTGTTGTGAATTGCACTTCGCCGCGATGCAGATCGTATTCACGCAAAATGAGGCGCAAGGCTTGAACGGAGAGGAAATATCCGCCGCCGGCATCGCCCAGAATATGCCCCCACCCTCCCGCGTTCTCGATCTTGTCGCCGCGACGCCCGGTGACGGATGAGCCGCTCCCAGCGTTCACCACAATCCCATCGCCATGCCCGAGCGCAGCGGCGAGACCGGAATCACGATCGCTTCCGGTAGTGATCTTCGCGCCTAGCCAAATCTCCGTGCAAAGATTAGCGAGTGATTGTCGATCTTCGGCCGTCCCGCAACCGGCCAGAAAAATACCGGCGCGATCAATTTGCTTTGGCAGCTCGGAAAAAATCGCGTGCAAACGATCGGGAGTGGCCAGTCGAAAATTCGATGGCGGCAGTTTTCCCTGATCGAGAATGTGCAGTTCCTGGCCGTCGCGCTCAACCAACGCCCACGCGGTCTTGGTTCCCCCGCCTTCCACACCGAGGATTTTCTCGGGATTGTTTCCCATCGACTTAATTTTGTAGCGGCCGTCTGCGACCGTCGCAAGATTCTCCGCAATACGTGCGACGGTCATAGACCGCCGCTACAGTTATTTGTATCATCCATTATGACTGCGGGCGAGAAGCAAGCCGCAAAGCGCGTGGCGCAGCTGCGGGAAGAGATTGAAGAGCATAACCGGCGTTACTACGAAGAAGCGGCCCCCACAATCAGCGACCGCCAATACGATTCGCTCTACGCCGAGCTTGCCGATCTTGAAAGCCGTTTCTCGCAACTCGCGACCCCAGACTCGCCAACGCAGCGGGTCGGCGGCAAACCGCTAACGGCATTCGCGCAAATCGAGCATCGCGCGCCGATGCTTAGTCTCGACAACACCTACTCGGAAGAAGAAGTCACCAATTTTTACGCGCGCATCACGCGTCTTTTGCCGAACGAAAAAATTCCCGTGGTAATCGAGCCAAAAGTGGATGGCGTGGCGGTTTCGTTGCTTTACGAAAATGGCGCTTTGCGTTACGCGGCGACGCGCGGCGACGGGACGGTGGGCGACGACATCACGCAAAACATCAGGACGATCCGCGAAGTGCCGGAACGATTGCGTGGAGCGGCACCGAAACTTCTGGAAGTGCGCGGCGAGGTTTACATGGACAAACGCGGTTTCGAAAAATTGAATGAGGAACGAGAAAAAGCGGAGTTGCCTTTGTTCGCGAATCCGCGAAATGCAGCGGCCGGTTCACTCAAGCAACTCGATCCGGCCATCGTGGCGCAGCGTCCGCTCGGCGTGGTGTTTTACGGGACGGGTGCGACGGAAGGAGTAGATGTCGATCTTCACTCGAAGATTTTTGCGTTCCTGAAGAAGCTTGGCTTCTCTGCGACGGAGAAGTTTTGGCGCGCAGATTCGGTTGAGAAAATTTTGAAAGCGATCCACGAACTCGATCACATCCGCCGCGATTTTCCCTTTCAAACCGACGGTGCCGTCGTCAAAGTGGATGCACTCGCGCAACGCGAGCGACTCGGCTTCACGGCGAAATCACCACGCTGGGCGATCGCCTACAAATACGAAGCGGAGCGCGTCGAGACGCGTTTGATCGACATCGTCGTTCAAGTCGGACGCACCGGAACATTAACGCCCGTCGCTGTGCTCGAACCGGTACTCGTGAGCGGAAGCACGGTCAGTCGCGCGACGTTGCACAACGAAGATGAAATCAAACGCAAAGATATTCGCATCGGTGACACGGTCGTGATCGAAAAAGCGGGCGAAGTGATTCCGGCGGTTGTCGCAGTCAAAACCGAAGCGCGCGCCGGAAAGGAAAAAAAATTCCGCATGCCGAGCGCGTGTCCGGTTTGCGGCGGCAAAGTGGTGAAGGACGAAGGCCAGGTCGCGGTGCGCTGTATCAACAGTCAGTGTCCGGCGCAATTGAAACGACGGATCGAGCATTTTGCGTCACGCGGCGCAATGGACATCGAGGGTCTCGGCGAAATGATGGTGGAACAGCTCGTCCGTCGCGCGCTGGTGCGCGAGGTGAGCGACATTTACACGCTGACCGCGGACAAGATGTCGATCTTGGAAAGGATGGGCGAGAAAAGCATCGGCAATCTGTTGCAGGCAATTGAGCACAGCAAAACGCGCCCGCTTTGGCGGCTGATTTTTGGATTGGGAATCTTGCACGTCGGTGAAAGCGCCTCGCGCGCGTTGGCCGAACATTTTCGCAGCCTGAAAAAATTGATGGAAGCGTCGGCCGAGGAGTTACAACGAATTCCGGATGTGGGCGAAGTCGTTGCTCGAAGCATTGAGCAATTTTTCCAGGAAAAACGAAATCGGAAAATGGTTGAGCGACTTGAACAGCTCGGCGTTCGTCCACAAATCGAACCGCGGCGCGTACCGAGCGCCGATTCGCCGTTTGCGGGATCGACATGGGTGGTAACGGGAACGTTGAGCGAACCGCGCGATGGATTTGCGGAGATGATTATCCAGCGCGGCGGCAAAGTGAGCACAAGTGTGAGCAAAAAAACGAGTTACCTCCTCGCGGGCGAAGAGCCAGGCAGCAAGCTGGCGAAGGCGAAACAACTTGGCGTTCGCGTTCTCGATGAAGCGACGTTTCGGAAAATGCTGGCGGGTTGAGCGCACTTCGGCGCGCGCGGCTACGGCCTGCGTTGCACCTCGGAGTCGAGTTTGAGCGGAATCGCTTGATTCATCGTCGGCGCGGCAATTAAGGGCGGATGCTGACTGGCCGGATGAAAATCGGCCTGGACGTTGAAGGTCAACTTCTCGTTTCCACGCATCACTGTGATGGGCACGGTGTCGCCGGCGGTAATGAAAAACGAAGCGTCCAGCACATCCTCGGGTTCGCGCACTTTTTTCCGTCCCACTTGCAAGAGAATGTCACCGGCCTTGATGCCAGAGTCCGCCGCCGGCGTGCCCTCCATAATCTTGGTCATTTCCGCGCGCGAGCCTTCTACCGGGGTCTCCGCTTCGGAGACATTGATCCCGATCCAGCCATGGCGCGCCTCGCCGAAACGGACGAAGTCAGCCCGGATCTTTTCCGCGGCATCGATCGGCAGCGCGTAACAAGCGGAATTATTTTCGAGGCTGCTGACCAGGATGCCGACCACCTCGCCCTGCAAGTTCAAAAGCGGAGAGCCGGCTTCTCCCCGCTGGGTCGGCAGATTGACGCGCAAGTGCGTCGTCGAAAAATACCGCCCCAGATATTTTCGATCGAAGCCGGCGATCATGCCGAAACTGGGCGTCTCGGGCAGATCAAGCGGGTAACCGATGGTGACAACCGGTGTCGCGACTTCGAGTTGTTCGGATTTTCCGATCGGCAACGCAGGCGTCGCGACATCTACTTTTAGCATCGCCATGCCGCTGCGGATATCGGCCAGAACCTGGCGCGCCGGATATTTTTTGCCCTCAAACTCAACCGTGAAATTTCCTGCCTCCCCGCCCACCGTATAGGATGTGTAAAGCGTTCCGGTTGGATCGACAAAAAATCCAGTGCCAGAAATTTCGCAGTGCTCGTCGACGCCGTGAATCTTCACAACCGCCTTCCCGACGCGCTCAAAGACGTCCTTGACCTGGCGGCTGATGGTCGCAGCGGACTGTTCTTGAGCCTGAAGCAGCGCGGGCGCCGTGAAGAAAATCAGCGCGAAGACGAGTCCGGAGATTGACGCCAGCTGAAACCGGAAAAGAAATTCCGGTGCGCGACTAGAATTTGAAAGTCGCCTCATAACTCACGGGAACGCTGTCGAGCACGTAGCGCGGCGGCGTCCCGCTACCGCGGAGGTGAGTGTGTGCGCTTTCACTGGAATTGCGAAGCGGTCGCGTGCTGAAGACGCGCGTGGCCACCGGCGACGACAACGTCCATTGTCCTTCTCCATCCGCAGTCGCGGATAATTCCGGCCGACTTTGGACCGCGACCATCGTCTCCGGCCCCTGATAAATCCTAAGCGATATGACCGCCGCGCAGACCAGAACCGCGGCGACCGCAGCTGGATAAGAGGTCAGGGAAGAGACATTTAGTCGGAAAAAGAAATCGTGCGTGCGCTCCATGCAAATGCGCCAGAGTGGCTGACGGAGTAATTCATCGCGCTGGCGCCGATGAAATTCGTGCAGGAAATTCTCGAAATAACCCGGCGGCGGCTGTTCGTGCCGTTTCAGCCGAAGCAGCGTTGCAATTTCGTTGTCGTCAAATTCGTTCATCGCTGCGCCGGTTTAAGCAACAGGGTTCTTCCGAAATTCATCCAAATAATTTTGCAGTTGTCGATTCGCGTAAAAGAGTCTCGAACGTACCGTTCCTTCCGAGACACGCAAGATTTTACTGATCTCTGCGTGCGGCATTCCTTGAATGTGGAACATGGTGACCACGGCTCTGTGTTCATCAGACAATTTCATCATGGCCTCGTTCAATCTTCGTTGCAGTTCGGAGAGGTCGGCCTCACGCACCGGACTGCTCGTGGCCGTCAGTTCGAGAAATTCCTTGTCGTTCTGAATGCTGGCATCGACATCGTCCAGACTCAGTTGAAAACGGCGGCCGCGTTTTTTTAAGAAATTGAGCGTCATGTTCACCGCGATCGAGTGGACCCACGTATAAAACGACGACTTGCCGCGAAAACCTCGAATTGCCTTGTAGGCCTTGGAAAAAACGTCCTGCAAAAGGTCGTTCGTGTCCTCGTGGTTCGAGGTCATGTTGTAAACCAAACCGTAGAGACGCGGCGTGTATTTCACGACCAACTGGTCGAAGGCGCCGGGATCACCCGATTGCGTGCGCGCCACCAACTGTTGATCTTCATCGGTTCGTGGCTTGTCCATGCGCTGCCTTTTAGCTTTAACACGAGCCTCCAGACCGGACGACAACAAATCCGAAATGCGGCGAGCGGGCAATGCGACCGAAGGATTCATCTTCTTCAACAGCGCACGCCTTAGTTGCGACGATCGCGCATTGAAAGCAGCCAGAGCAAATTCCCCAGTGCCGCAATGAAAGCCGCCACATAAGTGAGCGCGGCCGCGTTCAAAACCTTGTTTACACCGGCCACTTCATTGCCCGGCTGGACAATCCCCATTTGCTGCAAAATGATCTTCGCCCGGCGCGAGGCATCAAATTCCACCGGCAACGTAATCAACTGAAACGCCAGGAGGATGGCATAGCAATAAATGCCGAGCGTGATCAGACCGGCGATGCGAAAAAATAATCCGCCGAAAATGACAAATGGCAGCAGCTGCGAAGCGACCATCGTAACCGGGACAATGGCCATGCGCGCCTTCAGCGGTGCGTAGGCTTTGGCATGCTGAATCGCATGACCGGTTTCATGCGCGGCGATGCCAAGCGCGGCGACCGAAGGCGCGTTGTAAACATTGCTCGAAAGAAAAAGTTTCTTCCGCGTGGGATCGTAATGATCACCGAGAAAATCGTTTGTCTCCATAACATCGACATCGTGGATTTGCGCCGCCTGCAAAATCTCGCGGGCGCACTCCGCACCGGTGATGTTCGAGCTCGCGCGCACTTTTCCCCATTTGCTGAACGCGCTGCTGACGCGAACCTGCGCCCAAAGACCGATGATCAGGGGGACGCCGATGTAGAGAAGCCAATAATGTCCAAAAGCGTATGGATAGAACATTTCTGTCTTAAGTGTGTCTGCTCCAATTAGACGTTCAAGTGCGCGCTTCGTTCATTTCAGCATCCGCGTTGTCACCCTGAGCCGAGCGAAGCGAAATACAGCTGCTATTCAGATTTCCAATTTTTTCGGAAATCGCGAAAGGATCTTGCAACCAATTTTTGTCACAACCACCACATCTTCATGGCGCGCCCCACCCAGCCCCGGGTAATAAAGCCCCGGCTCAACCGTCAATACTTGTCGATCTTTCAAAGTTACTTTTTGTAAACGCGGATATTCGTGAATCTCAAGCCCAAGTCCGTGCCCGGTGCCGTGAAAAAATCCGACGTTCTTTCCGTTCCGCACTTCGGTCGGAAATCCGCGCTCGCGAAACAAATTCTGGATCGCCTTGTGAATCGCCATTCCATCGACGCCGGCCTTGATTTTTTTTAGGGCGAGCGCCTGACCGGTTCTCACCGTCTCCCAAAGTTTTCGCTGTGCTTCGCTGGCGCGTCCGCGCAAAACCGTGCGCGTCATATCGCCGAAGTATCCGGTTTTGGCGTCGCGCGGGAAAACATCGAGAATGATCAACGAGTTCGCGTAAAGCGGGCCGCAGCCGCGCTCGTGCGGATCGCAAGCCTGGTCGCCGCCGGCGACAATCGTGCCGGTGGGCATTCCGCCAGCGCGCAAAATTGCGGAATCAATCTCTGCGCGCAACATTTCCGAGGTCAGAGTTTTGCCCGACCAGCGCAATTTTTTTCCGCGAGTGATTGTCGATCTTGCGAGCACTTCGACGGCGCGCTTCAGTCCGATTTCGGTAATTCGCAAGGCGCGACTGATCATCTCAATTTCCTGGTCGGACTTGGCCTCACGCTTGGGCCAAAAGAGTCCCTTCGTCGCCCGTAATCGAATTTTATTGGCGGCGAGTTCCTGCGCATAGCCGAGCGGAAAATTTGCCGGAACGATTGTCGATCTTACAACGCGCTTCCGGAGAAAATGGCTGAGAACTTTTTCATAAGGCGGAGCGTTTTTCGATTTTCCCTGCACTTCGCGTTCGAGCTGGTTGAAGGAAACAAATTCATCGGCCTTGGCTTGCCGGCGGCCGCGACCGATCTCCAGATCGCTCAACACCAGCGTGTGTTTGCCGTTGCGTTGCAGAAAAATGAACGGATCGGGCGCGAAGAAACGCGTCGCGTAAAGCATGTCCGGATCAGTTTCGCTCGCCGCGACGATCAGGCGCGTTCCTTTCTTGTTTCGTTTCATCTCAACTCCTTCGCACCTGAAGTTGCCTGCGTAAAATCCAATTCAATAAGACGAGTAAGCCGAGCGTCGATCCAATCAAAACGATCGTATTGAAAACGAAAACGCTCACATTGATGCCAAGGTAGCGCTTTTGCGCGCCGAAGAAAACATTTGGCTGGCTGCCGCGGCGATAATCGCTTTGTTCCATCTCGGCGTTCGAGATCAGGTCGGAGACCTTTTGGTTCGTATAAACCTGCTCGGCTGTGACCGGGCCGGCCGCATCTTTGAAAAGAGCGCGGTCGAATGGCCGTTGCATGTCCAAAATCTGATCGAGCAAGCCGAGATAATGATCAAGCTCACTGGCGGATTTCGCTTCCAGACCGGAGAGAACGGCAAGTGTTTCTTTCAGATCGTCGAGCCGCTTTCGTTGCTCCGGCGTGCTGACTTTCGGTGCGAGGCGTTGAATTTCGTCATTAGCGCGGTCTTGCCGCCGCGTTAAAGGATTGAGCTTGGCTTGTGCGACGACGAGCTCTTCGTACGACCAGCGCATGGCGATAAATTGACAGACGAAGGGTACCTGCAGCTTGCTTTCCATTTTTTTGCTTTGCTCTTTGGTCGGGTGCTCGGAGAACCAGTGGGTGAGCGAATAAAGCAGCGCGAGATTTCGGTTCATGTCCTCGTATTTAATGAGTGCGCCGCCCATGATGATCTGCGGAATGAGGACAAGCGGGACGATGTTAGCCGCCGTTTTCGGATCGGCGACGAGCGACGAAATGAGGAGGCCGAGCGATACGCCGCCCATCGCGGTCATAAGCATGATGCCCAGATCGATCCAAAACATCCCCCGTATTTCCAGGACGTAATTGCCGATCAAAACAAAGAGCACAGACTGAACGAGGGCGAAGACACCGAGCGTGAGCGTTTTCGAGATGACGTAGTAGGGCAGTCGAACGTCAAGGTTGCGCTCGCGTTGCAGCACCGCCCGGTCGCGAATGATATCGTCAGCGCTATTGGTTAGGCCGAGGAACATCGCGACGATCAGGCTGAGAAACAGGAATGTTGGGATGTGATAGGCTGAGGCGAAATCGTATTTCCCGCTGTCCGAGTAGCGCAGAATGGTTGCGATAAGGAACGCCAGAACGGGCGCCACGCCAATGGTGATCACGAGATTGGCGCGATTGCGAAGTTTACTAACGAAGGAGCGGCGCAAGAGAGTGCGAAATTGCGTCCACTCGTCGTGCCAGCGAAATGGCAGTCGCTTTTTCTGCGCCGGCGCGGCAGGCAACGGGACGATCGGTTCTCTCCGCAGCGAAACTTGTTTGACGTCCTGGATCAATCGAAAAGCTTCATATTTGTCGCGCCAGAAATCCGGCGAGTAACGGCGGGTGGCGACAAGCTGACCACGATTATTTTCTTCGTAAATAATGTCGCCGCTTAAATCGCGCAGCGGAGTTTCGAGAACGTCGAAAATAAATTCCGGCCGGGTAGTTCCGCAAGAGGGACACGCTCCCAGCTCAGCGCCGAACTGATGTTGATGTTCCGCTTCGGCAAAATAGCGAAGCATGTCCGTCGGCGTGCCGAAAAAGACAAGCCGCCCGCCCTTATCGAGCAGGATCGCTTTGTGAAACATCTGGAAAAGTTTGGAGCTCGGCTGGTGGATCGTGACGATGATGATCTTATTGTGCGCCATGCCGCGAATGATCTCGATGACGTGCTCGGAATCCTTCGAGGAAAGGCCAGAGGTCGGTTCGTCGAAAAGGTAAACATCCGACAGGCCAATCATATCCAGGCCGATGTTAAGACGTTTGCGTTCGCCGCCGCTCAGCGTTTTTTTCGTCGCGCTGCCCACCACGGCGTCGCGACGCTCGCCCAGGCCAAGCTCCACCAGTTTTCCTTCCAGGCGGCGCATGCGATCGCGTCGTGAGAGATGCGGCGAACGCATCGCGGCCGCGAATTGTAAATTTTCCCCGATCGTCAAATGTTCGTCGAAGGCATCTTCCTGCGGGATATGGCTGATATAACGCTTGAGTGTGTCGAGATTCGGGTAAAGCGATTGTCCGTTCAGAAAGACTTGTCCGCTGCTTGGCTGGAGCTGTCCCGCCAGTACTGAGAGGAGCGTGCTTTTTCCCGAACCGCTGGCGCCCATTACGCAAACCAGCTCGCCACGAGTGATACCGAAGGAAATTCCCTCCAGACCGATCTCGCCATTGCTGAAACGATGCGTGACTTCGCGCACCTCGAGGCTGCGAATGATATTGCGCTCTTCCTCGATGATGCGTTCGGAAAAATTGCAGCGGAGAAATTGCCCGATGTCGATCCGGATGGTGTCGCCGTCCCGAAGTGGCGCAGACACTCGCACCGGCGTCTCGCCCACCAGAATGGGTCGGTCGGCTTCCATCACTTCCAGCTGACCGACGCGTTTGTCGTAATCGCAAAAGATCTTCAAGAGCACGTCCCCGCTGGTGCCCGGGGACAACAAGATATCGTCGGCTTCGAGTAAGCTTGGGTTATTAGAGACGAGATACTCCGACTTGGACGCTTTCAACTGAAATCGGCCCCCCATCGCGCGAGCGCGCCGGCGCAGATCGAGCAAGTCCATCTCGCTGTCGTTGTGAAATAGGATTTTATCTTCCAGAGTTGCTTCCACCTGTGCGCCTGATTTCAATTTCACTCCGTTGAGCACAGCATCCACATCGCGCAAAGCTTTAACCCGCACCTTTAAGCCGAATGTGACTTCAAGCGCGCTTTCACGCGTGCGCGCACGCTCGAGTCCCACTTCGTCAGCGTCCTTGTTTACGCGAATGAAGATCTGCGGCAGTGAGACGTTTTTCTTCGCATTAAAATATTGCGCTAGCTCTTGATAACTGAGCACCTGATCGCCCACGAGAATGCGCTGCCCCGGATAAATGCGGCAAAACCCGCCGCGCACGAGCGGGCGGCCGCGCACCGAAACGTTTTGCGCGCTGTAATTTTTTAGCAGGATGAGATCGTGATAACGAAACGCAAGGAGGCGATCGTTTCCACCCAGACTTTTCAGCGTTACATCCGCGCGGCCGTTGGTCCCAAAGGAAATCGATTCCAGCGGCGATGCGCCGCGTTGGTAAATCGACGGATCGGAATCTTCGGAAGCATTGAGTTGATAGACAATGTCGATCGCTTGCGCCGCCATGCCGAGTTGGGACATGAAAGAGTAAAAAGCGACCACCTGTTCCTGCTTCAATCCGGCCTGCGAGATCAGGTCGTAAAGCTGAACGCCGAGCATAATCTTGCGCTCCGTGCTCAGCTGCGAGCCGAGCTTTTGCGCCATCGCGGAAAGGTCCTGCTGCTCGTAAAGTGCCTGCCGGAAAAGCTGCCGCAGCTCCGAGTAAACGGCTTCCGGATAATCGTAGCGCAGGAAGCCAAGGCTCGAGTCGATCTCCTCTTCGAGCAAAACACCGTCGGCTTTCGAAAAACTCGCCAGGACCTGGATCAACAACGGCAAAAGATTCGGTCCCTCCGATACACTGCGCGGCTTGCGCAAAGCGCGCCGCACCCAACGCCGACCTCTCCGGCGCACCCGATAGGCGAACGGCGTCACCCGCTGCACTGCGCGGTCGATTTTATCTGCAACCGTTGTCACCAGTTCCGTCATATTGATGTTTGGGTTGAAATTTTACCGAAATCGACGAACGACGCAATGTGTTGCCGCCTGCTTCAACACTTCAACGCCTCACCATGTCATCTTAGATCGCGGCGCGGCTCCTGCTTCTTTGCATTGCCAATTTGTTCATGTTAGCATTTCCACCCGGCAGTTAACGCGCCGCATTCCTTATGCCCCAACCCGATCGCAATTCTCAAAAGGAGAATAAATCCCGCGGTAACGAGCCCAATTTTAACTGGCGCGGCGTCATCCTCATCGCGATCGCCTTCGGTTTTATTGCCCTCGCCATGCTCTTTTATCGCGGAGGGATGCAGCCGGTGGAAGAGGTCCCGTATAATCGTTTCCTCGAGTTGCTCGAGAATAAACAGATCGTTAACGACAAAAATCTTCCCCTGACGCTCATTGTCGAAGAAGGTCGCGCGACGCAGGCGTTGAGCGGCTATTACCTTAAGCAAAGCGTCGGCTCGCAACCCGCGCAGCCCATCAAGTTTCGCACCACCATTTACCTCAATTACAATACCAACTTGCAGGAGAAACTTGCGACGGCCGGAATGCAGCCCGCGATCAGGACGGAGTCCAATGTTATCGCGCAAACCGTCGCCGGTTTTCTGCCAATCGCGCTTTTTCTGCTCGTGCTCTATTTCCTCTTCCGCCAGCAAATCCGAATGGCCGGGAAAGGCGCGCTCAATTTCGGCAAATCGAAAGCGCGCATGCTCGCGCGTGACAAAAACAAAATTACTTTCCGCGACGTTGCCGGCGTCGAGGAAGCGAAGGACGAAGTACAAGAGCTGGTCGAATTTCTGCGCGATCCGAAAAAGTTTCAAAAGCTTGGTGGACGAATTCCGAAAGGCGTCTTGCTCGTCGGCCCTCCCGGAACTGGCAAGACTTTGCTCGCGCGCGCCATCGCCGGCGAAGCCGACGTGCCGTTCTTCTCGATCAGCGGTTCCGATTTCGTCGAGATGTTTGTCGGAGTCGGCGCGTCGCGCGTGCGCGACATGTTCGAGCAAGGCAAAAAATCCGCGCCCTGCATCATTTTCATCGATGAAATCGACGCGGTTGGACGCCATCGCGGCCACGGCGTCGGCGGCGGACATGACGAACGCGAACAAACGCTCAATGCGCTGCTCGTCGAGATGGACGGGTTTGATACGCAGGAAGGCGTCATCATCATTGCGGCAACCAACCGCCCCGATGTTCTCGATCCCGCGTTGCTGCGGCCCGGACGGTTCGATCGACAGATCACCGTGAACCTGCCGGATGTGAAAGGCCGCGAAGAAATTCTGCGCGTGCACGCCAAGAAAGTAAAACTCGCGGAGGGTGTCGATCTTGCCGTGGTCGCGCGGGGCACACCGGGTTATTCCGGCGCGGAACTCGCCAATGTCATCAATGAAGCCGCATTGCTCGCCGCGCGGCGTGGCTTAAAGGGAATCACGCTCGCCGAATTGGAAGAAGCGCGCGACAAAGTCCGCTGGGGCAAGGAGCGCCGCAGTCTCGCCCTCAGCGAAAAGGAAAAAACGAACACCGCGTATCACGAAGCTGGTCACGCGCTCTTGCTCGAACTTTTGCCCCACACCGAGCCGCTCCACAAAGTTACGATCATCCCGCGTGGCCCGTCGCTTGGATCGACAATGTGGTTGCCGGAAGAAGACAAATACACCAACCGAAAAAACGAGTTGCTCGCCAGCCTGACGGTAAAAATGGGTGGTCGCGTTGCCGAGGAAATTATTTTTGGCGATGTCACCAACGGCGCCGCCGGCGACATCAAGATGGCCACCGCCATGGCGAGAAAGATGGTTTGCGAATGGGGCATGAGCGAAAAGCTTGGCATGGTCGAGTACGGCGAGCACGAAGATTACGTTTTTCTCGGTCGCGACATTTCACGCGCCCGCGATTACAGCGAAGCCACCGCGGAAGAAATCGACCACGAAGTGCGCCGGCTTCTCGATGAAGCTTATCAAAACGCGAAGCAAACGCTGATTGCGAATCGCGACAAGCTCGAGGTCATCGCTAAAGCGCTGCTTGAATACGAAACACTCGACGGTTCGCAGATCAAAGAAATCATCAAGCATGGCCGGTTAATCAATCCACCACCGAGCATCACACCACCGCCGGCCCAAAAGATGCCGCCGGAAAAGCCGCCCAAGCAAGTTGTTATTGGCCCCGATGTCGCGCCCCCGCTTCCCGGCGCCCTCGGCGGCGCGCCAGCATAATCTGCTCTCCCTCTCGGCCGTGTGTGGCGGGACGGCTTGCTTTTCGATTGTCGATCTTATTTCGGCGAGCGTTCGCCGGCGTGCGTTTTTACATCGCGTCGTTGTTTGTCAACGACACGGCGCAACTCGCGCTCCATCGTTTTGAAGGCGTCGTGGATGACTTTGTTGAGCGGTTCGTGTGAACCGTTGTCCATTTGTTTCTCGTCGGCGACCAGTTCGTGGCCGCGCGAGACGGTCACATCGATGCGGCAACGATGCGGATTTCCTTTGTGATGCGTGTGGTTCGGCTGTTCGATCGCGACGTCGCAGCGGTTGATGTGGTCGCAAAATTTTTCGAGCCGGGCCGCGTAATCCAGAATGAGATTGTCGATCTTGTCCGATTTTTCCAGGCCGCGATAAGTGATCCTAACAGGCAGTTGCATACGTAAATTATGCGCGCTTAGATCGGCCGAAGCGAACGAAAATGTGACGCTAATTTCGCCGCCTCCACTTTCACCAAATCCGATTTCACATGCTCGACGATCCGGTCGCGAGCATTTCTGGGCAAAAGATCAACAATCGCGGAATGGATCCCCGCCGGCGCCGCGAATGACCAGCCTTCGCTGCCGCTGCGGTCGATGATTTTCACGATTTGCTCGGCCAGCTCTTTGTAAATGCGTCGATCGGTTTCCGTTTCAAGCTGCGTCCGCTCGGAGATGGAAGCCCCATGATGGGTGCCGGCGCCATCGGTAACGGGAAATCTTCCGGCTTGATCGGAAACCTTGTCGACCAATTTGCCGTGCGCATCGGTAATGTTGAAGGCCTGAATCAAATGCAAACTTGGCCCGCGAGTCGGCGTTTCATCGACACGATAAGCTTTCAAAGTTCCGCGGTCCGCCACGATGATTAGTGAAGCCGGTGTCATAAGAGAAATTGCCAGCCAGGGCTCTCAGCGGAGAAAGAAGGGCGCATCCGCATTTCTATAACTAATTCGTTTCTCGCGACAAGATCGCGGTCACAAATTTTCATGTCGATCTTACGCGTCGGATGTTTTTCGGCCGGCCCGTTCTTCTTCCGCACTGACCGCGGGCGGAAGCTCGAGATGGCGTTTCTTCCACGATTCGACGCGCGCCTTTGCTTGTTCACCGCTGGTGAGTCGCAGCAAACGCGCGCTGCGCTCGGCAAGATCGACATCGTCACCCGAGGCGAATCCACGCGCTTCGCGCAAAAAGCCGTCCTCGTTTGTCGTGTCGAGAAATAGCTCCCAGCCCAGATGTTCCTGGCCCGGGAGGACGAACTGAATCGGTTCGAAGTGCGAATTGATCAGCAAGAGAAAGGTGTCGTCGCGAATCGGTTCGCCCTCGAAATTTACCACGTCGGCGGTATCGCCGCTCAGCAGCATCCCGAGGCAACGCACAAACGGCGAAGACCATTCCTCGTCGCTCATTTCGTTGCCGCCCGGATTGAACCACATCACATCTTTGATTTCACTGCCACGAATCCGCCGGCCCTGGAAAAATTTTGGGCGCCGAAAGACTGGATGATCTTTGCGCAGATGAATTAATTTTTTCGTGAACTCAAGCAGTTGGTTTTGTTTTTCGTCGCGTTGCCAATTGATCCAGCTGATTTCGTTGTCCTGGCAATAGGCGTTGTTGTTGCCATTTTGGGAGCGGGCAAATTCGTCGCCGCCGAGGAGCATCGGCACGCCTTGCGACAAAAGCAGCGTCGTTAAAAAATTCCTTCGTTGCCGGCGGCGCAACATGTTGATCTTGGGATCGTCGGTTGGGCCTTCCACGCCGCAGTTCCACGATTGATTATTGTCGTCGCCATCGCGATTTCCGTCCCCGTTCGCTTCGTTATGTTTCTCATCGTAACTAACCAGATCGTTCAAGGTGAATCCATCGTGCGCCGTCACGAAGTTGACGCTCGCATAGGGACAACGGCCGTCATGTTGATAAAGATCGGGACTGCCAGTGAGCCGATATGCGATCTCGCCGAGGCGGCCTTCGTCGCCTCGCCAGAAACTGCGCACCGCATCGCGATATTTCCCGTTCCATTCCGACCAGGGCACGGGAAAATTTCCCACCTGATAACCGCCGTCACCAACGTCCCACGGTTCCGCGATTAACTTCACCTGCGAAAGCACCGGGTCCTGCCGGATGATTTTGAAAAAAGCGTGAAACTTGTTCACGCCGGTGCTATCGCGCGCGAGCGCCGTCGCGAGATCGAAACGGAAACCATCTACATGCATCTCAAGCACCCAATAGCGCAAGCTATCCATGATGAGCTGCAACGTCCGCGGGTGAAGCGTATCGACGGTGTTGCCCGTGCCGGTGTAGTCCAGATAGAAGCGCGGATTTTCGGAGAGCAACCGGTAAGACGCCACGTTGTCGACGCCGCGGAAACAAAGAGTTGGCCCGAGATGATTTCCTTCCGCAGTGTGATTGTAGACAACGTCGAGAATCACCTCGAGACCGGCAGCGTGGAGATTGCGCACCATCGATTTGAACTCGCTGACCTGTTCGCCCGTTTGGCCGCTGCTTGAGTATTCGGCGTGCGGCGCAAAAAAACCGATCGTGTTGTAGCCCCAATAATTCGTCAGGCCGCGGTCGCCCAATGCCTTGTCGTCGATGTGCGCGTGCACCGGCAGCAATTCCACCGCAGTGACGCCGAGCTCTTTAAAATATTTGATCGCTGCCGCGCTGCCGACTCCGGCATACGTACCGCGCAATTCCTCCGGAACATCCGGCCAAAGTTTCGTGAATCCTTTCACATGCAGTTCGTAGATGATCGAGCTGGGCAACGGTGTGGCCAGCCGCTTGTCATCGGCCCAGTCAAACGCATTATCGATCACGACCGATTTCGGCATGCCCCACGCGTCGTCGCGAAAGTCGCAAGCAAGATCTTCCTCTTCGCTCCCGACCACGTAAGCGAACATCTCATCCGCCCAGATGATCTCGCCCGCTATCGCCTTCGCGTATGGATCGATCAACAACTTCGAACTGTTAAAACGCAAGCCGTGCTCGGGTTCGTAGGGCCCGCTCACCCGGTAACCGTAAAGCTGCCCCGGCTTCACATCGGGAAGAAAAATGTGCCAAACCTGATCGGTTTGTTCTGTCACTGGAACGCGAATATTTTCTTGTTGCGCATCGAGACTGTCGAACAAGCAAAGATCGACACTCGTCGCCGACGCGGAAAACACCGCAAAGTTCACGCCGTTACCCAGCCAGGTCGCACCGAGCGGATACGGATAGCCGAGCCAGGTCTTTACCGGAGTCATAAACGCGAGTTTCTATCCAACATGGAGAGTGCACGTTGGCAATGCATTAAACGAAATGGCGTGACCCAAGTTTTTATCTCTTGCCACCGGCCCGCGCCCGTGAATTCGCTTTTAAGCGTTACAAATCTCTCAGCGCGCGCTGGGCTTTTTCGAGATTGGACGGACGCAGAATCATCAGTCCTTTTTCCGCTTTCGGGCTGGCCGCGAGATAAGCGTATTCGATGTTGACGCTGGCCTTCGCCAGCCGCTCGGCGATTTTTCCAAGCGTACCCGATCGGTTCGTGCCTTCGATCATGAGCACTTCCGATTCGAGCGCGAGGGTACCGGTCTCGCCTAAGAGCATGAGTGCTTTAGTTGGATCGCTCACCACCATGCGCACGACCGAATGATCGACTGTGTCGGAAGTGGCGAGTGCGTGAATGTTAATTTCGGATTGCGCGAGCGCTTCGCACACGCGGGCAAGGGCACCCGGACGATTTTCAAGAAAGACCGCGAGTTGCGTTGCCGTTTCCACGGAGAGCGTTGATTTCATGACGCTGCCAAGGTGAAGCCGGGCCGCGCTTCTGACAACCTGACAATTTTCACGCTCAGCTACGACGAACACGCTTCCACCAACTTAAAGCGCCGCGCCTCCGGACCCCGTTAGCTAATCATACCGGTGAATGAAACTCCGAAAAAATTCGCGAGTCCCGATTATTTCGGGATTGTCGATCTAACAATGCAAACCGCCACGCTCCGAGCTCCGCCGCAAGCGCCAGCCCCGCGTCGGACGATCGGTTTTGTCACCGCTTGCGCGATCGTGGTGGCAAACATCATCGGCACGGGCGTCTTCACCAGCCTGGGTTTTCAGCTGCCCGATATTCATTCCGGTTTCGTGCTGCTCATGCTCTGGATCGTCGGCGGAATCGTGGCACTCTGCGGCGCCTTGTGCTATGGTGAATTAAGTGCCGCTTTGCCGCGCTCCGGCGGCGAATATCACTTTCTGTCGAAAATTTATCACCCGGCCATTGGTTTCATGGCCGGGGTCGTTTCCGCGACGATCGGCTTCGCTGCGCCAATCGCGCTCGCCGCGATGGCATTTGGTAAATATTTCCAGGGAGTCTTCGATTTTGGTTCGCCGGTCTTTCTATCGTTTGCCGTCGTCTGGTTGGTCGCGCTTTTTCATCTTGGCAATTTGCGCGTTGGCAGCGCGTTCCAAAATCTTTGGACTGTGTTGAAATTGCTTCTGGTCACCGCGCTCATCGGCGCCGGATTTTTTGTTCAACCGAAGGAAGCGATCAGCTTTCTGCCCGCGCCCGATGATATGATGTCGATCTTTGGCGCGCCGTTCGCGGTGGCGCTGGTTTACGTGATGTATTCCTACTCCGGCTGGAACGCGGCCGCTTACATCGTCGGCGAGATCAAGAAGCCAGAAAGAAACGTCCCGCGCTCGCTTCTTGCCGGCACGGTTATCGTGCTCGCAATTTACGTTCTCTTGAATGCGATTTTTCTCGTGACGACACCGAGACGAGAATTGAGCGGCCAACTCGAAGTCGGCTTGATTGCCGGCAAACATATTTTTGGCACGAACGGCGGCCGAATCGTCGGCGCGGTCATTTGCATCGGACTTGTTTCGGCGATTAGCTCCATGACGTGGATCGGCCCGCGCGTAACCATGGTGATGGGCGAAGACCATTGGCTGCTTCGACTGCTTGGCCGCAAGAACCGCCAGGGGGTGCCAACGAACGCGATCGTTTTACAATTGCTGATCGTAAATTTGCTTTTACTGACGGGAAGTTTTGAGCGCGTTGTTGTTTACATTCAATTCGGGCTGCTGCTCTGTTCGTTACTTACCGTTCTTGGAGTCATTGTGCTGCGCTCCAGCCAGCCGGCGTTGCCGCGACCATATCGGGTCTGGCTTTATCCGCTGCCCCCGCTCATCTTCGCGGCGATTACGATTTGGATGATGATTTATCTTTTGCGTTCGCACACTACGGAATCATTGGCCGGGCTGGGAACGATGCTGGCCAGCTTGTTGCTTTACTTCTGCACAGCAAAACGTCAGCGCCACTCCGCATGAGCCAATTTCAATCCGGAAAGTTTTTTGCGAAGATCACATTGCCGATCTTTGCATTCTCGATCTTGCACCCGGTAGGCAGCGCTCCGGCACAACAAAATCCGCCGGCCAACAATTCCACCCTTCCGTCGCCGGACGACACTGCACGGTTTCTCGCTGGAATGCCGCTCCCAAAAAACTCACCGCTCGCAGTGCTCGCGACCGATCCCGCGTGGCAGGATCACTCCGCATTTTTCGAGAACGCGTTCGCCAAACTCAACCAGCGACAGCTCCAAAAACTGCACGCCTGGGAGCGAAACTACCTCCCGGAAGCGACCCAGCCGATGCCGGTCGCGTTCTACATGTTTAGCGGACCCGATTTTCTTTACGTCGATCAATTTTTTCCGAAAGCCTCTGTTTATGTGCTCTGCGGCAAGGAATCGATGGGGCCGCCGCCCGACCCGCTGCGCATCACGAACCTGGCGGGCGCGTTGCATAATCTTGAAGACGCAATGAGCTCCTCCCTGCGTTTCAGCTTCTTCATCACCAAAGACATGAAAGTCGATTTACAATCGCAGGAACTCAACGGCACGCTCCCGATCCTTTACGTTTTCCTGGCGCGCGCCGACAAATCGATTACCGACGTTACGTTCATCTCATTGAACGAAAATGGCACGTTCCACGAAAGCAGGGCCGGCCAAGGCGGCACGCCGGGTGTGCGCATCGATTACATCGACAATCACTCGGGCGACAAACAGACGCTGTTTTATTTCACGACCGATATTTCCGACGGTGGAATCGCATCAAACCCGGGATTCTTGAGATTCTGCGACCACTTCGGCGTCGGATGCAGTTTTCTCAAGTCGTCTTCTTATCTCCTGTTCGAAGAAGGTTTCGCGCGGATCCGCAATTTCATTCTCGATCACAGCGATACGATCGTGCAGGATGATGCCGGGATCCCGCTGGCCTACCTTGATCGGGACAAATGGAACATTCGGCTTTTCGGCAATTACATCGGGCCGATCGAGATTTTCAAACAACATTACCAGCCGAAGCTGCGGGAGCTTTATGAGCAGAGCAATCCGCCACCGCTCGAGTTCAATTTTGGTTACCGCTGGAATTACAAAGAAAGCAATTTGATCGTCGCCCAGCGACATTGAATGTCGCGCCGATCTTTGGCGCGACCTTGTCATGTCGAGCGGAATGACAAAAGCTGGAGCTAAAATCGCCGGAACCAGGAGTAAGGAAACGCGTCGCCTGGGCAATCAGTTGGCCAGCGTGGCGGATTCATTTCGCGATGCGGTTTCACGATGGCGTAGTGATTGTCGATCTTGCCGCAGCGCTGCCGCAAGTAGCGGATGAGTTCCTCGCAGCACTCGAGTTGCGCGCGCGTCGGTTGGTCGCGATTGAAATCGCCGACCAGACAAATGCCGAGCGCGATGTTATTCAAGTAATCACTATGCACATGCCCGCCGTTGATCTGCCGGCGCCAGCGATCGCCCACTTCAACCTCGCCGTTGCCCGTCGATGTCCCGTTACCGATGACGAAGTGATACGCGAGTCCGTTGCGCATTCGGCGAACATTTCGGTGGTAGTAATCGAAGACGCGTGCATTGCCCTGCCGGGTGCCACTATTGTGCACGACAATAAACTGCCAGCGGCGCCGCTGCACCGGCGCACGGCGGATTTCTTCGATTACTGACCGTGTAAGATAGTGATAACTTTCGCCTGAAGTCGGCCGCGAGAACGGCCAGAAAAGGAACCTTCGCCGCGGTGGCGGTGACGGAGGCGGCTCAAGAGCCTCCTCGCCCTCGAAACCGGATTTCTCGATCGTGACCTGCGGCGCTTCTTGCGAGGGAACTGGAATGGCGCGGGCGATGCCTGGCTGTGCAGTGACGCTCGGTGTGGGCGCAGCCGACAGGCGCGGCGCCGGAACTCCCTTCCCAATTTCGGCCGATTGTTTCGGCGATTTCTTGGGCGAGGCGGAAGGCGTCGGTGAACGCTTCGGGCGCTTTTTCTTCGCCGGGGGAGATTCGTTTGGCCTGTGCGACTTCCGGGCTTTCACGACGGGACGCTTTCTCGGCGAAGGTGTGGGCGATTCCTCGTCGTCAGCATGTTTCGCTTTGGTTGGCGTCGGCGTTTCGCTCGGCGAAGGCTTCGCCGTGGTTTTCTTTTTGTGTTTCGCCGTTTTTGGTTCCGCGGTCGGGCTCGGTGATTCGTTGGGAGATGTCGATGTAGTGGCGCGTGCTTTTAAAAATTGCGCGCGCTTCTCTTTCTCCTCATCGGTTAGTTGTGCATGGACGAGCGTGCCAAGGATCCCGCTGAGCGTGAGCAAAACCGCAAGCCAAAGGCGAAAGCACAACACTGCAGCGAAGCGTAACAGAGCGGGCGGCGCGATCAACTCGCGAAAGCTTTCGGAGTCAACTCGTCCCGCCGTTGCGGGACTTTCGGAGTCAAGCGGCCTGCGCCGCAATGGCAGGCGTTGATGTCGCCGCTTCGCCTTCGCGTTCGCGGCGAAGGATCACGTTCAATTTTCCGCCAAGAAGCAGGAGCAAACAAGTGAGATACATCCAGGTGAGCAACACTATGATGGATGCAAGCGCGAGATAAGTCGGGTTATAGCGATCGTACTTTGCGACGTAGAACTGAAAGAGCTTTGTCACCGTAATCCAGCCGACCGAGAAAAATATCGCACCAGGCAGTGCTTGCCGAATCGTGAGATAATTTTCCGGCGTCAGAAGATAAAGCGCGAGCGCGAGCCCGATCAGCGCCACCGCGGTAAGCGGCAGATTCAAAAGCGTCACCCACTCTTGCAGCGGCACTGTCAGTTGAAAATTGACTTCCGCGATGCCGGCCAGCGTTTCGCCAAAAACCACGGCATTGAAACAAATGAGAATGGTGATGCCAAACCAGAAAAGCATGAAAAAAGAGATGACGTATTTCGACCACCAGTGGCGATCTTCGCGCACACCGTGGGTCTGGCTTAGTGCCCGCGAAATTGTGGCAATGAACACCGTGCCGAAATAAATCCCGACGATGATCCCGACATTGGCGAGCATGCCGCTGGAGCCGGTCACCACCACGCTGGCAACCGCGGCATCGAGGATGTCCTGCACTTTTGGGTCGGGCGGCATGAAACTTTTCAGGACGATAAACATACGATGCAGTTTTGCCGGATCGGTGCCGAACAGGCCGAGCAGATGCCACAGGAAAAGCAAACCGGGCGCGAGAGCGATGAGCAATAGATAAGCCATCTGCGCGGCCAGACCGGTTGTGTTATCCATCGCCGTTTCCCAAACCAGGCGGCCTAAAACTCGCCAGACAAATCTGAGATATCTCATTGCCGCCCAGAGTTTACTTTGCCGGATGCAAATATCCATTAAACTTGCGTCCGTTTTGCGTCAGTTGCCTTTGCCTAACGAGTCGTGAAAAAAATCCTGATCCTCAGCGCCGGTTTTGGAGAGGGTCATAATAGCGCCGCCCGCGGCGTGCGCGACGGGCTTGAGCGTGTTGCGTCCGGCGAGCTTGAGGTGGATTTGCGCGATCTCTTTCCTGAAACGTACGGCGCCGTCAATGAAATCGTCCGCAAAACTTACCTGGCGGTGATTAATCAGTGGCCGGGCTCCTGGGGCCACGTTTATCGCTGGCTTGATGGGATAAAGAATTTCGACCAACGTTTTGAGCGGTTCTCGCGCCTCAAAGAGCATCTGGCCCGCTTGATCGAGCGCTTTCAACCGGACGTCGTCGTTTCAACCTTTCCACCTTATCCTTATTTGTTGCGGCAAATTGTAGGATCAGGTCGCGGTTGCAAGAGCGTGGTCGTCGTCACCGATTCGATCACGGTGAACGCCATCTGGTATCGCTGCCAGGCAGATTATTTTCTCGTTCCAAACGAACAAAGCGCGGCGGTCGTCCGCGGCGGCGGCATTGCGCCGGACAAAGTTAAAACATTTGGATTTCCGGTGAGCCCGAAATTTGCCGATCTCGCACAAGATCGACAAGCGCCATCGGATAAATCGGAGCGCCGCGTTCTCTATGTAATCAACGCCGGCACCCGGCGGGCGCCGGGACTAGTGAAAAAACTTCTCGATCTCGACCTCCATCTCACCGTGACTGTCGGGAATGATAATCACCTTCGACGCGCGATCGAAACCGTCACCCACGATCACAAGGCCTGTCCGGAGTGCGGTCGCAAGATCGACATCTTGGGTTGGACCGATCAGCTTCCGCGCCTGCTTTGTCAGAGCCATTTGCTTATCGGCAAGGCTGGTGGCGCCACCGTTCAGGAGACGATCGCCGCCGGTTGCCCCATGATTATTAATCACATTGTGTCCGGCCAGGAAGAGGGAAACGCACAATTAATTGTCGAAACGAATTCGGGCGCAATCGCCCGCTCGCCCGCGGAAGTGATCAGGCAAGTTGAGCGCGCATTTGCGGAGAACGCCAGGCAGTGGCACGAATGGCGGGCCAATATCAGCCGCTTGAGCCGGCCGCGCGCTTCGCTCGAGATCGCCGACTTCTTGCTGTCTATTTAGATGACCGGCTCGATGAAATTGAACTCTTCGATCGGACCCATCCCATACGTGAATCACGGATGGATTCGGTTCGGTGAACGCGGAAAAATTTGCGCACCACTGGCAAATGTTTGGAGCACTTCGAGTTTTTGCGAGAGGACCACAAAATCCGCGTCTGCTCCCACCGCGAGACGTCCTTTCGTTTCCAGACGGATCGCGCGAGCGGGATTCTCCGTCGCCATCGCGATCGCTTCGTGCAGCGGTAGATCGACATCTCGAACGAGAGTGCGAACAAGATCGATCATGCGTGACGCGCTGCCGGCCAGCGCCGAACCATCGGCGAGAACACAAACGGCTCCCTTCACAATGCAATCGCGACCGTAAAGCGAGAACTGCGATCCTTCCGCTAAACCGGCGCCCGCGATTGCGTCGGTCACCAGGCAAATTCCGGCCGCTCCTTTTGCGCGATACAACATTTTCATCAACGTCGGGGAAACATGATGACCGTCCGCGATTAACTCGCAATTAGTCTCCGGCTCGCTCAAGGCGAATTCGAGTAAGCCCGCGACACGATAAATGCCGCGTCCGCGCGCGCTCGACATGCAATTGAATGTGTGCGTTACACTCCGCATGCCGCGGGCGAAGGCGGCACGCGCGTCGTCGTCCCACGCATCGCTGTGACCCCCGCTCACGCTGATTTTTCGTGCGTGAAATTGAGCGATCGCTTCGATCGCGCCTGGAAGCTCCGGTGCCAGCGTGACGCGTTTGATCACGTCCGCGTATTCGAGCAATTGCGCGATCGAGTCCGGACTTGGTTCACGAATAAATTCCTCGCGTTGCGCGCCGCGTTTGTTTTTTGAAATGAACGGGCCCTCCACGTGAACGCCGGCGATCTGTTTGATCGAAGATCGACAATCACGAACCGCGCTCAGGACATCGACAATGGCGGCGATCGGCGCCGTCGCAGTTGTCAGCAAAAGTGATGTCGTGCCGCCGCCAGCGTGGAAATCACAGATGGCGCGAAAAGCTTCCGTTGAAGCTTCCATGCTGTCGCGTCCAACCGCCCCGTGCACGTGAAGATCGACAAACCCCGGCGCGAGATAATTTCCGTCAAGATCGATAATGTTCTTCTCGCGCCGATCGGTTCGCTCACGAAGATCGACAATTTTTCCGTTCTCGACCACAGCGTCGATCCCGTCCCGGATTCCGTCGGGAAAAATGCAGCGCGAATTTGTGAAGATCATTTCTATTCGGAACACAATTGCGTTTGCGACCGGCAAAGTCCATTCTGTCTGTTGGCAATGAACTTCGATTACGATGTCGTGATCATCGGCGGGGCGTTTTCCGGGGCGGCGACTGCGCTCATGTTGAAACGGAAACACCCGTCCGCGCGGGTGCTCATTATTGAAAAGATGGCCGAATTCGACCGCAAGGTGGGCGAATCAACCACCGAAGTGAGCAGTTGTTACATGACGCGCGTTCTGGGTCTTACCCGTCATCTCGGCCACCATCAAATTGGAAAACAGGGGCTGCGATTTTGGTTCTGCAAGGCGCCGGACCAGCGCTTCGACGACTGCGTTGAGATTGGAACGCGTTATCAATCGCGACTGCAAACGTTTCAGGTGGATCGAGCAAAACTGGACTCGCATCTGCTTGAGCGCGCGGTGGAATCCGGCTGCGATCTTTGGCGTCCGGCAAAGGTGACGAAGTGCGACCTGAACGGCGCTAACGGACAAACGCTGAATGCCGTTGTCGATATTGACGAGCGAACGGTGCGCTGCCGCTGGGTTGTCGATGCAACCGGACGGGCAGCCATGTTTTCTCGCAAGCTCGGCCATTTTCGCCAGAACAATGAACACCCGATCAACGCCGTGTGGGCGCGATTTAGCGGCGTGAAGGATTGGGATAGTTACGAGTGGCGCGAACGTTTTCCCGATTACGCGGCGGCATGCCGCACCGCCCGCTCATGGGCGACGAACCATCTCATGGGACATGGCTGGTGGTGCTGGATCATTCCACTGCACGGCGGCGATGTCAGTGCTGGAATCGTTTACGACAGCCGTATCTTCAAACTTCCCGAAGGATCGAGCCTGGGCGAACGCTTGCACGCACACATTCTCAGCAATCCGATTGGCCGCGAGATCTTCGGCGCCGCGCGGGTCATCGAGGGCGATGTGCATGCCTTGTCGATGCTGCCGTATCATAGTGAAAAAGTTTGCGACGACGGCTGGGCGGCAGTGGGTGACGCGGCCGGTTTTCTCGATCCACTTTACAGTCCGGGTCTCGACTTGTGCGCCTACACAAGTTATTACGTGGCCGATCTTCTCGCCTGCCACTTGAGAGGAGAAGATGTGGCGCCACGTCTCCGCCAGTATAACGAGCACTATCCAGTGATGTATCGCTTTTGGTTCGAAGGGCTCTACAAAGACAAATACTATTATATGGGCGACGCCGAGCTGATGTCGGCCGCGCTGCTCCTCGACGTTGGCGTTTATTACATCGGTCTGGTCATTCCCGCCTATAAAAATCCGGAACGCGCGCTGCTCGATCTTCCCTTTCAAGGCCGGCCCGGCCGAATCGCCGCGGCAGTGGTCAAATTTTATCAGAGCCGGCTGGTGACGCTGGGCAAACGGCGATGGGCCACCGGTTACCACGGAAAAAACAACGCCGGTTGGAGAGAGCTTTACACTGGATTTTCGCCGGATTTCAGCCTTCGAAAGCTAATGCGCAAAGGGCTTTTCCGCTGGTGGAAAGCGGAACTCACGAACTTGAGATTGATGTTCGCTTCGCCTGCACGTGTGCCGGCGGCGGAGAGCTCCGCGCCCGCGCCGGTCGAAGCTTGAGCGAATCGGCGCCGGCGGAATGAGCAAAGCCCGGCGATGGTGGCACGGATTCGCGGTGCAGGGAGTTCAGTGGAGGATATTCGTCGACTGGGCAATTCTTAATGTGCCATCCTGGTTTCATCCGGCATTGGTTTGGATGGGGACTTTTGTTTTTTTCTTCTTCGCCGGCCGCGCGCGCAAAACAACGCTTCGTCATTTGCGCATTGTTCTTCCGGGTTCATCGCGGCTGGTAAATTACTCGAGGGTCTTTCGGATATTCTCGAATTTTGGTTGGACGCTGGCCGACGCGGCCGTTTATCGGCTGCAAAAGCCCGCGTTCACTTACGAACTCGAAGGCGAAGCTTATTTGCGAGAACTCACATCCGCGCAGGGCGCCATTGTTCTCACCGCGCACATGGGAAATTACAATCTCGGTGCCGCGCTCTTCGCGCAAAAGTTCGATCGCCATCTGCGCATGGTGCGTGCGCCGGAGCCGGACGCGCTTAGCGCGCAACATGTCGATCTTTCATTACACGAAGCAAGCGCCGGCGGAGTGCAAGTCGGTTACAGCAGCAATAGTACTTCACTCGCGCTCGATCTCCTGAACGCATTGCGCAACGGTGAGATCATTTCCATCCAGGGCGACCGCGTCATTGGCGATGTCGCGACATCGCCGGTCAAACTTTTCGGCCACAAAGCGTTTTTACCGACTGGGCCTTTCGTTCTTTCGTTCATGACACAAAAACCGATCTACCCGCTGTTCATCGTGCGCTCTGGATACCGCAAGTACAAGATCATCGCCTGCGCACCAATCGTGGGTTCGCGCAATCAGACCCGCGAAGAAGAAATGGCGGAGGCAATGCGCCGCTGGACGGAGGTTCTGGAAGAACAGGTTAGGGCTTACTGGGAGCAATGGTACGCGTTTACACCGGTATTTGCGGACCGAACGGCTAGTACGGATTAAGGAACGCGAGATACCAGCGCGCAAACGCGTCGCCGAAAAACATCCAGGTCACAGCGCCAAAGGCGAGGTACGGGCCGAAAGGCAGTTTGGCCGACCAGACTCGTTTCCCGACCACCAGCGTAATCAATCCGACGAGCGAGCCGAGAAGCGAGCCGGCAAAAACACTGAACAACACGGCGCGCCATCCTAAAAATGCGCCGATTGCGGCAAGAAATTTCAAATCGCCACGGCCCATCGCCTCGCGTGGAATCTGAAGTTCGCGCACGATCCCTGAGATTTGCGCCACCTGATCGAGAGCCAGGACATCGTTTTCCACCGCGACGCGATCGTAATGGAAATGCAGGACCGTGTTTCCGTACGAGTGATTGTCAATCTTGGCTTCGTCGCAGTGCAACAAGAGGCGGTCCTTCTCACGCGCAAAATAGTCGCTCCACAAACTTCGCTCGCTGCCGACCATGAAATCGGCGTCGTCGCCCTGTCTCGTCCAGGTAAATAAAGTTGGCGCGTCGAGACGAATTCTCTTTTTGCCAAACGCGACCTTGCCCGCTTCCAGAACGATCAGAAGAATGAGATAGCCAAGCCCAGCCGCGAGCAAAGAACGAACTGCGGCCGCGATTCGCGAATCCGTGTTCATCAATTCCGGTACGGCGAAGCTGGCGATGAGTCCCGCGATTGTTCCACCGATCGTCACCTGGTCGGGAATGATGAAATGTTCGAAATCGACAAACGTCGCGACGACAACGAGCGAAATAAAGATCCAGTAAGCCATCGCCATTTGCCAGGAAAAGCTTTGCCAGATCGCCAGAAAGAGCAGTGCGGTAAGCAACTCCACGGCAAAATAACGGAATGCTATTTTGGTACCGCAGTTTGCGCAGCGGCCGCGCAGCAGAAACCAGCTGATCAGCGGCAGATTCTGATGCGCGGGAATCGGCTTCTTGCAGCTCGGGCAAAAGGAGCGGCGCGGCTGATTGACGGAAAGATCGCGCGGCAACCGGTAAATGCAGACGTTCAAAAACGAGCCGATGGCGGCGCCAAGAACAAATGCAAACACGCCGAAGAGAAATTGGTAAACGGAATTGTCCATGCAATCACCTGGCCGTCGATGTCGCACGGCGCTCCATCATCCACGCGATCCAGATGCAGCTTTCGTAAAGCAGGCACATCGGAAGTCCCATCGCGATCAAAGTTAAGAGGTCCGGCGCCGGGGCGATGATGGTACCGAGAATAAGAATGAGCACGATTGCATAAGGCCTCGTGCGCGCCATGAATTTGTAAGTGACCAACCCGAAGCGGACGAGCGCCAAAACCACCACCGGCAATTCAAAAGCGAGACCGAAGCCGAGCGTGAATCGCGTCACAAAAGAATAATACTGCTGTACGGTCCAGGCCGGCGTCCAACCCAGCGACTCGGTATCGCGGAAGAAAAAGAGGATCGTTTTCGGCAGCAACCAGAAATAACAAACCAGCACGCCGAGCAAAAAAAGCGCGAAGCTGACGAAAATCGCCGGGAGCAAAAAACGCTTCTCTACCGCGGTGAGCGCGGGGAGAACAAATTCCGCCAGGAAATAGAGAAGTAGCGGAAAAGAAAGAACGATCCCGGCATAAAAGGCGAGGTGAAACGAAATGACAATGGAATCAGTGATGCCGAGAGCGCGTAGCGCGCCGATTTTTTGATCGACATCGTGCAACGGCGCCTGCATCACCCGCACGAGGACCGATCGAAATGCAAAGCAAATGACCATCGCCAGGACCAGAGCGATGGACATCTTGACGATTGTCCAGCGCAGGTCTTCCAGATGCTCGAGGAATGGCTTCGAGGTTTCGCTTTCCGGAAGCTCGCGAAATCTAAAAATGTCCCGCAGCGGCATTAGTTGGACAATCAATCACGCGAGTCGAGCGAAAGAAAACCATGCGCCGCCAGCTCTGCGCACATGGTCAGCGTGTTAGCGTCACGAATGTCGTTCTCAGCGATCATGCGCCGCAATTCCTCCGCGCTAAATTCGCGGCAATCGACAATCGATTCCGTTTCATCGCGCGAGGAACCGGCAGACGACTCGACTGGCCGCACCAGGAAAAAGTAGCCATGTTCGTCGGTAAATCCGGGCGACGAGAAATAATGACCGAGCGGCGTGACCTCGCCACCTTTGGCCAGTTCATAGCCGGTCTCTTCGCGAAGTTCACGCAGCGCGACTGCTTCAATTTCGCTTTCTTTCGCTTCGCCGGAATCATCGATTTGGCCGGCGGGCATTTCCCAAATTGCGGCACGGATCGGCACGCGTTCCTGGCGAATGAGGACGACTTTCCCATCACGTGTCATTGGCGCGACGATCACGGCGGCTTTGCGGCGAACCACTGTCCAGGTCAAAGGTTGTGGACGCGTTGGCGTTCGAACGTGGTCGGTTACGACTTCAAGATGCGAGTTCGCAAAATGGATTTCACTGCCAACCGTTTCCCAACCACCTCGATCCTCGACAAGCTTGCTTCGCCTCACGCCGGAAGATTATGGAGCGAGAGATGAAAAGCGAATAGTTAGGTAGGGACGGACCTCCGGGCCGTCCGACTAATTCTTCGGCGCGCTCGGAGATCGCCCCTACCTCCGACAAGCTGCCCGCGCCAATGTTCGATTTGCGCGTCGACGTTCTCTGGTGATGGTGCGCCGATCGCACGCCGTGACGCCAGCGAGCGCCGAACGTCGAACACGTTTGCAACATCGACATCGAACAATGGCGAAAGCTTTTTGAGTTCCTGGCGAGGAACTTGATTGAGCGGCAACTTCGTTTTCGCGGCATGCGCCACAAGTTTGCCGACGGTCTCGTGCGCTTCGCGAAAAGGCGCTCCTTTCTTCACGAGATATTCCGCCAGGTCGGTGGCAAGAAGATTTGGATCGCCCGCGGCCGCTTCCATGCGGTCGCGATGAATTTTGATTTCCGGCAACATTGCCGAAAACACTTCGAGCGCGGCGCGAACGGTGTCGACCGAATCGAAAAGCGCCTCCTTATCTTCCTGCATGTCGCGATTGTAAGAAGAGCGAAGCGCTTTCAACGTGGTCAAGATCGACATCAGATTTCCGTAGAGCCGGCCCGTCTTGCCCCGCGTCAACTCGGCCATGTCCGGATTTTTCTTTTGCGGCATCAAACTGGAGCCCGTGGAAAAAGCGTCGCTGAACTCGATAAAGCCGAATTCACTCGTGCTCCAAGCGATCAGATCTTCGCTCAAACGTGACAAATGCATTCCGACAATGGCAAGGCAGAAAAGGAATTCGCAGGCAAAATCGCGATCGCCGACAGCGTCGAGACTATTCTGACTGACGCGCGCGAAACCAAGCTGACGCGCAATCGATTGTCGATCTAAGACGATGGTCGATCCCGCGAGCGCGCCGGAACCAAGCGGAAGAACATCAGTTCGAGTCCGGCAATCGCGGAGGCGTTCGAGATCGCGCTCGAATGCTTCGATTTGGGCGAGCAGGTAATGCGAGAAAAAGATCGGCTGCGCCCGCTGCAAGTGGGTGTAGCCCGGCATAACAACTTCGACGTGCTGGCCGGCGAGATGGAGTAATGCGGTTTGCAGTGAGCGAAGACGGGCGCCAATCTCCGCAATTTCGGCTTTCACATAAAGCCGCAGATCGAGCGCGACTTGATCGTTGCGACTGCGCGCGGTGTGAAGTTTCCCCCCGGCGGCCCCAATCCGTTTCGTCAGGGCGGCTTCGATGTTCATATGCACGTCTTCGAACGATTCGTCCCACCGAAATTTTCCATTTTCGATCTCCACCTTGATCGCGCGCAGTCCATTGTCGATCTTGTCGCGTTCGTCGGCGGAAATAACGCCCGCCGCCGCAAGCGCGGTGGCATGCGCGATCGATCCGGCGATGTCGTGCCGATAAAGCCGCCAATCGAATGAAACCGATGCACCGTAACGTTGCGCTACCTCCGCCATCGGCTTGTTGAATCTTCCTTTGCGCATTGGTCAGTCGGCCGGCCGGGTTCGCGTCACCGTGACAGAAACATAATCGACATCCGGCAAAACAAATTTGCGCAGCTCAATCTCGATCTTTTGGATGGAGAACATTTGAAGTAAATGCGCGGCGAGACCCGCAGCCAATGTTTCGATGAGCTTATCGGATCGAGTGGCAACAAATGTTTTCGTCTCGGCGCAAACCTCCGAGTAGCTCGCCGTCTTGACGATGTGATCATGCAGTTCCTCGGCCGCTCGTTGAGGCCAGAACGTGATGCTCGCGGTCAAGCGTTGTGACGCGGCGCGCTCTTTTTCAGGAACGCCAACATGCGCAGCCAATTCCAACTGCTCGATGTGGATCCGATCGGAAAATAGATTTGTCTCTTTGGGCATGTCGGGAATCAAAGTCGCTGCGTCGTCGATCAGAGCAAGATTCGTCCGGTCGCCCGGTTTTGCCTACTTCGGCGCGAGGGAGGCGAGGACCCCGCCGAAGCGCGGATCGCCGCGCAGCGGCTCCCAAATGGGATGAAGACGCAGTTGCCCATAGCTCAGATATCCCGGAAGCTTCGCTGCTTCATCTAGCCGTTTGAACGCGCGATCCTTTTCGCCCGTCCATGCATAAATGAGGGCAAGATACTTGATCAACAGCGGGCCTTCGATGGAGTTTTTGCTGACTGGCATCAACTTGACGGCACGCCGGCCTTCGCGGATGGCGTCCTCCTTATTTCCAAGAGAAGCGTCAATGACGCCGAGTGCGCAGAGAGCCTCTGCATAGTCGGGTTGGTCGTGCAGCATTTTCTCGAGTTCTTTCTGTGCGTTGATGAACGCGGCCCGCGCTGCCGGTTGGTCGCCTCGCATGCGAGCAGCGAGACCCTCGCACCAAGTGTTGGGGAAAGGAATCCCTGCGTCGTAGCACCCGCCGGGTGGCATAGTGGCTAGTGCGCGCTCGGCCGTGGCGGGATCGCGCTCGTATAAAGCAAGAGGAAGCCATTGGTCTGCGAGAAGGGGGGCTGCGTTCGGGTTCTCGGCGAGAATCGCCTGAATTGTCGTGTGCAGAGGTTTTGGGTCTGCGTGCGAATTCAGCGCAACTCCAGCGCGCTGCGTCCGGAGAGCTACGCTGGTCGGGGCAATTGTGAGTGCGCGATCCAGCATTGCTGCAAGATCCGCATAGCGACGGAGATTTTCATAGTTCAATGAAAGTTGCTGGAGGATAGCAACATTTCGCGGGTCCAGTTCCGATGCGCGCTCAAAGTTCCGCGTAGATTCTGCCCAGCGGCCCTGTCGCCGGTCGATATAGGCGGCAAGTACGAAAGCATCGGCGTTGTTGGGTAACGCCTGCTCTGCCGAAGTCACTTCCTGTCGAGCCCGATCGTAATCGAGGTATCCCCAGTAGAGATGTTTCGCCAGGGCCAGATGCGTTTCGCCGGTGTCTGGGCGCAATCGGCGCAGCGATTGAATCGCCCCATCGGCCAGCGCCAGGCGCGCCGGCGTGTGGTCGAAACCGCTCTGGTAGATTAGATCGTGAGCGTGCGCCAGTTCGTAATAGGCAAGAAAAAAGGACGGGTCACGCTTCACCGCTTCGCCAAGCAGTCGTACAGCTTCGAAAAGATCTTTGCTCATCTCACTCAAGAGAGCGTTAGCGATCAGGCTCTTGGCGTGCGCGTAAAGATCGTACGCTGCGAGATCCGCCGTTGGCCGCTCTTCGATCGCCGCCTTCTCTTCGGGTGAGAGCTTACTTTTGAGTTGAGCGACGATCTTCCCGGCCAGCTCGCTTTCGATTGCGAATACGTCCGCGACATCGCGATCGTACCGTTCCGCCCAAAGGTGGCTGTCCGTTCGCGCTTCGATCAACTGAGCGCTGACGCGCACCCGGCCGCCGGCACGCTGCACGCTGCCTTCCAGCACGTGCGCTACGCCAAGCGCCTTGGCGATCTCGCGCAGATTACGCTCTACACCGACTTTGTACTGCATTGTCGACGTGCGGCTAATGACTTTCAGGTCGGCTACTTTCGCCAGGCCAGTCAGGATTTCATCCTGCACGCCATCTGCGAAGTAAGCGTTCTCTTTTTCGCCGCTCAGGTTCTCAAATGGAAGAACGGCAATACTCTTCTCGGGAATAGGAGCCTCCGCGATACTAGCTATTGCCCCGGGAGCGGCCAATGCGGCCGGTGGCCGTGACGTTGGATGGAAAAAGATCAAAGAACTGATAACCAGTGCAATTGTCGACACAAGCAAAGCAACTATAAGCGCGAACTTGGGCGAACGCGGAGCGCTAATCGGACGAACCGAAACGGACTGCTTCCATCTTTTCCTTCGCCAGAGTTTCTCAGGAACCTGTGGATTGCCGAGATTGTCTTTGTAGAGGTTAAAGAGGTGCAGGCGCAGGCCGTGCTTCACTTCGCACTCGCCCAGATCGTGCAAGTGCGGCTGCCAGTGCCGGTATTGGGATAGGTCGTCGGCCACATGCCTGGACAAAAGAATATGCCCGGCATCGCCGCAATCCATCACCCGTTGCGCGACATTGATTCCTGCTCCCGCTACGTTCGTTTTGTCGTTAACATCGGTGACCCGATTGACCGGGCCGCTGTGAACTCCCATGCGCACCCGAATGGCCGGA
>Ga0209055_1000270_pt1 | contig 37077 bp, 42 predicted proteins | sample GraSoiAngelo_110_FD_185875 | JGI IMG/M metagenome (GOLD analysis project Ga0209055, IMG submission 185875) | Grasslands soil microbial communities from the Angelo Coastal Reserve, California, USA - 14_0903_12_30cm (SPAdes) (version 2) | ecosystem: Environmental > Terrestrial > Soil > Grasslands ... | reverse complement strand
CCGCCTCCCGTCCACTGACTGCCGTAGAACACGAGATAAACCCTGGGTGTGCTGCTGGTGACGCCGATGCCATCGATGCCGCCGCCGAACGACAGGGTATTCAGGAGATCAATCGGCAAAAGACCCGACAGACCGACGGGGTGCGAGGCTTCCCAGACCCTCATCCTCTCCAGAGTTTCCCGCGTGGGCACGGCTCCGTGCCGATAGGGGTGCCCGTACGCGGGGGCGAAGGGATTCTCGCCGCGCGCTCCCCGATCGAGCCCGTTTCCGGCCGCGACGCAGCAGCCGACTATCACTGACACCAGTGCTGAACGAATCAGACCGTTTGAGACTTTCACGAGCCATGCCTCCCTGCACAGCCCCCCATGACCTTGTTGCTGCGTTCTTATCTCGAGTGTTCGCAGCGAGCAACCGAGGGATCCTGCCCAGTGCGGTCACGCCAGTCAATGCGGGCAATCAGGTAGGCGCGAGCTCGGCCGTGCCGCGTAGAAGTGGGGTTCACGAGATTGTCCCGCTCAAGAAGCGCAGGCGCAGATGGGCAACGCCCGCGAGATGCTTGTCGCGGCGGAACTCACCCTCGCGAGGAAACCTGGACTCTAGAGTGTCCGACTTCTGGCTGGGTTATGACGTTGTTGCGCAACCGCGCGATGGACGACCAGTTGCCCCGATACTGCCGCATCAACGGCCGCGAGAAGAGCTCGAGCGCCCCGTCGTAGCTCAACGGACGCAGATCCGGCTTCTGTAAGATCGCCGAGATCGGCACGATGTAAGGCGCTGGCAAGGCGCCATCCCGACGCAGCAGGTCGTTGATGAGAAAACGGCTGATGCGACCGTTGCCATCGATCATCGGGTGCAGATAAACAAAACCGAAGGACGCATGGGGCTGACCGCACCCGATCAGGCGGGTGTCCGACCGGCTCTTGCTTGATCCGCACTGATCGGCCGACCTCCGTCCGGACGATCGGGATGGACGGCAGGTCGATGTGCGAGCCGAAAGACCTCATCCCGCCTACAGCAACGTCACAGGCCAAGCTCCAGCCGCGATTGATGAGGATCACGACCAGCACGATGGTGCTGACGGCGGCCGTGGTCTGAGGTTGAGCTGGAGCGCCGAATGGATGTCACCCGCCCGCCCGACAGCCAGCCGGCCGGCCGGGAGACTCAGTTAGTCCCTACTCAGCGTTCTGCACCTGCTCGCGCATCTGCTCGATGAGGACCTTCATGTCGACCGCGCTGCGCGTGGTCTCGAGATCCTGGGATTTCGAGGAGAGCGTGTTGGCTTCGCGGTTGAGCTCCTGCATGAGGAAATCGAGCCGGCGTCCGGCGGGCTCGCCGCCGCCGATGACGCGGCGCACCTCCGCGATGTGGCCGGTGAGCCGCTCGAGCTCCTCGTCGACGTCGAGCCGCTGGAGCAGAAGCGCCAGCTCCTGCTCGAGCCGCTCGTGGTCGATGCTCGCGGTCAGCTCCGCGACGCGCTCGTTGAGTCGCGTGCGGGCGCGCGCGCGCACTTCGGGCAAGCGCGCGCGCACGGCCGCAACGAGCGCCTCGAGCCCGGCGCAGCGCTGCCCGAGGAGCTCGCGCAGCCGCGCGCCTTCGCGCTCGCGAGCCGCGACCAGCTCGGTGAGCGTGGCCGCGAACACTTCGCCCGACGCCGCCAGCAGCTGCTCGCCCGTCGCGCCATCCTCGCGCAGCACGCCCGGCCACCGCAGTACCTCGAGCGCGCTCACCGCTGCTCCCGGCTCGCGCAGCGCACGCATCACGGCGTGCACGGCGGCCAGCACGCGCTCGAGCGCTTGCGCGTCGATTTCGAGTGCACCGCCGGCCGCCTGCGGGCGCCGCCAGGTGATGGTGCAGTCGACCTTGCCACGGCGCAGCTGCTGCATGAGGCGCGAGCGCAGCTCGCCCTCGGCGCCGCGCAGCTCGTCCGGCAGGCGGAAGGAAGCCTCGAGGAAGCGGTGATTGACACTGCGCAGCTCGCACACGAGCGTGCCCCATGGCCCGCTGGTCTCCCGGCGCGCGAAGCCCGTCATGCTCGCGATCATGGTTGATGCGTCCGCCTGGCGGCCCTTGATGCGGTGGTCCGCGGGCGCAGCGGCTTAAGTCGCCTCGCTACGCCGGCGCACCGCGCAGGTGATATAAAGCGCGGGCAAGTCTAACAGATGCATGGAATTCTTCTTGCGGGTCGAATACGCAGACATGAGCCTGCTCGGCGGGCGCGAGGAGAATCAGGACCGGGTCGTGGCCGCGGTCGCCGAGCGCGCGGCGCTGCTGGTGGTCGTCGACGGCATGGGCGGCCACGCCGACGGCGCGCGCGCCGCGACCGTCACCCAGCGGGTGATCTTGGACGCTTTCTGGCACGCGCCGCAGCCGCTCTTCGATCCGCTCGGGTTCCTCCACCTGACGCTCGGGAAGGCGCACGACGAGGTCGTGAAGCTCGGCGCGCAGCTGCCGCTCGAGCAGCGTCCCCGCGCCACCTGCGCCGTGTGCCTCGTGCAGCAGCACGCCAGCTGGTGGGCGCACATCGGCGACAGTCGCCTCTACCACGTGCGGGACGGGAAGGTGATGGCGCGCAGCCGCGACCACAGTCACGTCGAGCTGCTGCTGCGCGAGGGGCTGATCAGCGACGAGCAGGCGCACAATCATCCGATGCGCAACTTCGTCGAGTCCTGCCTCGGCGGCGACCCGATCCTGCCCGACATGTCGCTCACCCGGCGCCGTCCGCTCGAGCCAAACGACGTCGTCATGGGATGCACCGACGGACTGTGGGGCGCGCTCACCGACGCCGAGATCGCCGCCGAGCTCGGCAGCCCCGGGGAGCTGCGCGGGAAGCTGCTCGAGCTCGGCACGCGCGCCGTGAAGCGCGGCGGCAACGCCAGCGACAACACCTCCGCGGCGGCGCTCCGCTGGCTCGGGGATTAGGAACGCACCCATGGGCCGACCCTCCGGACGCGACGTCGACGAGCTGCGGCGCGTGAGCTTCACGCGCCGCCATGCGCGCCACGCCGAAGGCTCGGTCCTGATCGAGTGCGGCGACACCCAGGTGCTGTGCACCGCGAGCGTCGAGGAGACGGTGCCCGCGTTCCTGCGCGGCAAGTCCCAGGGTTGGATCACCGCCGAGTACGGCATGCTGCCGCGCTCGACGCACACCCGCACCGCGCGCGAGGCGGCCCGCGGCAGGCAGAGCGGGCGCACCCAGGAGATCCAGCGGCTCATCGGCCGCTCGCTCCGGGCGGTGGCGGACCTCAAGGCGCTCGGCGAGCGCACCGTCACCATCGACTGCGACGTGCTGCAGGCGGATGGCGGCACGCGCACCGCCTCCATCACGGGCGGCTTCGTGGCCCTCGCCGAGGCCTGCGAGCAGCTGGTGCGGCGGGGCCTGATCGCGGGGAACCCGCTGCACGGGCAGGTGGCGGCGGTGTCGGTGGGCATCGTCGGTGGCGTCCCGGTGCTCGATCTCGACTATGCCGAGGATTCCCAGGCGGAAACCGACATGAACGTGGTGATGAACAATGGCGGCGCATTCGTCGAGATCCAGGGGACCGCCGAAGGCCACGCGTTCCGCCGCCACGAGCTCGATGCGCTGCTCAATCTCGCCGCGCACGGCATCGGCGCGCTGTTCACGCTGCAGGCACAGACGCTCGAGCGCCCGTGAGGCGGGTGGTGCTCGCGAGCGGCAACCCGGGGAAGCTGCGCGAGCTGGCCGCCCTCCTCGCGCCGCTGTCCCTCTCCCTGATCCCCCAGGCCGGGCTCGGCATCGCAGCCGTGCCGGAGACCGGCGAGACCTTCCTTGCGAACGCGCTCCTCAAGGCGCGCCATGCGTCAGCGCGGGCGCGACTGGCGGCGCTCGCGGACGATTCCGGCCTCGAGGTGGATGCGCTCGGCGGGCGCCCGGGCGTCGAGTCGGCGCGCTATGCGCACCCGGGCGCGAGCGATACCGAGAACCTCGAGCGGCTGCTGGACGAGCTCGCCGCGGTGCCGCCGCCTAAGCGTCGGGCGCGCTACCAGTGCGTGATCGTGCTCGTGCGCGGCGCCGACGACCCGCAGCCCCTCATCGCGCGCGGCAGCTGGGAGGGGCGCATCGCCACCTCACCCCGCGGCCTCGGCGGCTTCGGCTACGACCCGGTGTTCGTTCCCGAGGGGAGCGCCCGCACGGCCGCCGAGCTCGACCCGGCGGAGAAGAACGCCGTGAGCCACCGCGGACAGGCGCTGCGCGAGCTCATCGCGATGCTCGGGCAGCAGGGCTATATTGCCGCACCATGAAGCGCGGCCCCTCCGCCTGAGTGAAGCGTGGCCTCCCGCCCCGTGAAGCCCGGCAGGCTGTTCGTCATCGCCGCCCCCTCCGGGGCGGGCAAGACCTCGCTGGTGAAGGCGCTGCTCGCGAGCGACCCGTCGCTCCGCCTGTCGATCTCGCACACCACGCGCAAGCGCCGTCCGACCGAGGCCGAGGGACGCGAGTACCACTTCGTCTCGGTGCCGGAGTTCGAGCAGCGGGTCGCGCGCGGGGAGTTCCTCGAGCACGCCCGGGTGTTCGACAACCACTACGGCACCGCGCGTGCGTTCGTCGAGGAGCAGCTGCGGGCGGGGAGCAACGTCATCCTGGAGATCGACTGGCAGGGCGCGCAGCAGGTACGGCGCGCCATGCCGCAGTGCGTGAGCATCTTCGTCCTGCCGCCCTCCCGGGCGGCGCTCGCCGAGCGGCTGGCGCGGCGCGCGACCGACTCCCGGGAGATCATCGCGCGGCGCCTCGCCGATGCCGCCGCCGACATGTCCCATTACCGCGAGTTCGATTACGTGATCGTCAACGACAACTTCGAGCGGGCGCTCGCCGACCTCGAGCGCATCGTCGCCGGGAAGGGCGAGGACCTCCGGAGTTCGCGCCCCGAGCTCGCCCACCTCGTGAAGGAGCTGCTGGCGCCGGCGTGAGCGGGGGGCGGCGGGCCCCCGCGGCGGCGGCGTGCGCGGACTGGCCTCACGCAGGGCTCTTGCCTTATAGTGAAAGGCTCTGCGTGCTCCTTGCAGCGCGCTCCACTCGCTCTGACAGCCATGGCCCGTATCACCGTAGAAGACTGCCTGAACAACGTCGACAACCTGTTCCAGCTGGTGCTCCTGGCGGCGCAACGCGCCCGCCGGCTGGCCAACGGCGCCGAGCCGACGGTGCCGCTCGAGAACGACAAGCCGACCGTGGTCGCGCTGCGCGAGATCGCGGCCGGAAACGTGACCGTGGAGATGCTGAGCGAGCCGGAGCCCGCGCCGGAAACCCCCGCCCCCGACGCCGACAACCAGTCCACCTTCCGCGCTCCGCAGTTCGGCCTCGGAGACTGACGGCCAGACCTCGAAGATGGATTACGCGTCTTCGCTCCTGGGACTGCTGCCCGGCGGAAGACGCACTCCGGGACTGAAGGAACTGCTGTCCTCGGTGGGCGCCTACCTGCCCTCCGAGCAGGTGGCGCGCATCCGCGAGGCGGCCGAGTTCGGCACCTCGGCGCACCACGGCCAGAAGCGCCTCTCGGGCGAGCCGTTCATCGCGCACCCGGTGGCGACCGCCGCCATCCTCGCGGACCTGCGCCTCGATGCCGACACCATCGTGGCCGCGATCCTGCACGACGTGATCGAGGACACCCCGACGCCGAAGGATCAGCTCGCGATGCGCTTCGGCGCGGTGGTCGCCGAGCTGGTCGACGGCGTCACCAAGCTCGATCAGATCAAGTTCAAGAGCCGCGAGGAAGCCCAGGCGGAGTCCTTCCGCAAGATGCTGCTCGCGATGGTGCGCGACCTGCGAGTCATTCTCGTGAAGCTCGCCGACCGCACCCACAACATGCGCACCATCGAGGCCATGGCGCCGGCGCGGCGGCGGGCGATCGCCCGCGAGACGCTCGAGATCTACGCGCCGATCGCCGAGCGGCTCGGGCTCTACAGCATCAAGCTCGAGCTCGAGGACCTCGGCTTCAAGGCGCTCTATCCGCGCCGCTACCAGGTGCTGGAGCGGACCTTGAGGCGCGCGCGCGGCAACCAGAAGGAGTTCCTGAAGAAGATCGAGCAGCAGCTGAACGCGGCGCTCGCCAAGAGCAACATCCAGGCGCAGGTGCTGGCGCGCGAGAAGCACCTGTACAGCATCTACAGCAAGATGCGCCGCAAGCGGGCGATCCTCAACGAGATCGTGGACGTCTACGGCATCCGCATCGTGGTCGACACCCCCGATACCTGCTACCGCGCGCTCGGCGCGGTGCACTCGGTGTTCAAGCCGATGCCGGCGCGCTTCAAGGACTACATCGCGATCCCGCGTGTGAACGGCTACCAGTCGCTCCACACCACGCTCTTCGGCCCGAACGGCGTGCCGATCGAGGTGCAGATCCGCACCGCCGACATGCACCGCGTGGCGGAAGCCGGGATCGCCGCGCACTGGAAATACAAGACCGGCGGCGATGCCGAGTCCCGCCAGCAGGAGCGCACCCGCGAGTGGCTGTCGAACCTGGTGTCGCTTCAGGAGGCGGGCTCCTCCGAGGAGTTCCTGGAGAGCATCAAGGTCGACCTGTTCCCCGACAAGGTGTACGTGTTCACGCCCAAGGGCCAGATCCTGCGCCTGCCCTCGGGAGCCACGGTGGTCGATTTCGCCTACGCGGTGCACACCGACATCGGCAATCGCTGCGTCGCCGCCAAGGTCGACCGGCGCCTGACGCCGCTGCGCACGGTGCTGCGCAACGGCCAGACGGTCGAGATCATCACCGCCAAGGGCGCGACCCCGAACCCGTCCTGGGTAAACTTCGTCGTGACCGCCAAGGCGCGCAGCGCCATCCGCCATTACCTGAAGGGGCTGCGGCGCAAGGAGGCGATCGCGCTCGGCTCGAAGCTCCTTGCGCAGGCGCTCGGCGAATTCTCGGTGTCGTTCGACGACGTCGGCGAGGACGTGCGCAAGGCCGCGCTCGGGGAGCTCGGCATGAAGGACCTCGACGAGCTGCATGAGAAGCTCGGGCTCGGCGAGCGCCTCGCGCCGCTCGTCGCACGGCGGCTGCTGCCGGGCACCGTCCCCGCCAACGTCGCCGGCGGCGCCGCGCCGCTCGCGATCGCCGGCACCGAGGGGCTGCTCGTAACCTACGCGCGCTGCTGCTTCCCGATACCCTACGACCCGATCTTCGCATTCCTGTCGACGGGCCGCGGCGTGGTGATCCACCGCGAGAACTGCGTCAACGTCGAGGACTATCGCAAGCATCCGGAGAACTGGCTGCCGGTGAACTGGCAGAGCGCCCCCGACCGGCTCTTCTCCTCCGAGATCCGGGTCTACGTCGCAAACCGCACCGGGGTGCTGGCGGCGGTCGCCGCGGCGATCGCCAGCACCGAGACCAACATCGACCACGTGTCGATCGACGAGCAGGACGGGGACACCGCGGCGCTCACCTTCGAGCTGCGGGTCCGCGACCGCCGCCATCTCGCCGGCCTGGTGCGGGTCATCCGCCGCATGGCCGATGTCACGCGCGTGACGCGTACCATCGCCGCGCATGCGCGCACCGACCGCCGCGGCGACGCGGAAGCCGACGCCGACGCCGACAGCAGCGGATGAAGCGCGCACTAAGGGCAATGCCACGGGAGGATCCGCTCACATGAGCCGCCAGACCATCCACATCCACACCGAGCGCGCGCCGCAGGCGATCGGGACCTACTCGCAGGCCGTGCGCGCCGGCGACACCGTGTATCTCTCCGGCCAGGTGCCGCTCGACCCGGCAACCATGCAGCTGGTGAGCGGCGACATCGAGGCGCAGATCCGCCGCGTGTTCGACAATCTGAAGGCCGTGGCGGAAGCGGCCGGCGGCTCGCTCGCCCAGGCGGTCAAGATGAATGTCTATCTCACCGACCTCGCGCACTTCGGCAAGGTGAACGAGATCATGGCGAGCTACTGCGCCAAGCCCTACCCGGCGCGCGCGGTGGTCGGCGTCGCGGCGCTGCCGCGCGGTGCGCAGGTCGAGATCGAGTGCGTCCTGCACCTTCCCTGAGCCCCCGGCCAGGGCCTGAGGGCCGGCCGTCCACGGCCGAGCGAGCCGAGCACCGCCCAGTCACCTCGCTCCGCGGCGTGGGCGCGGCGCTCGCCGAGCGCCTGGCGCGTCTTTCCGTCCGGCGCGTGTCGGATCTCCTGTTCGTGCTGCCGAGGCTCTACGAGGATCGCACGCAGCTCACCGCCATCGGCTCGCTCCAGGGCGGGGCGCGTGCCGCGATCGAGGGCGAGATCCAGCTCACCGAGATCGCCTACCGCGGCCGCCGCCAGCTCCTCACGCGCGTCTCCGACGGCTCGGGGATGCTGACGCTGCGGTTCTTCCACTTCTCGGCCAGCCAGCAGGAGGGGCTCGCGCGCGGCACGCGGCTGCGCTGCTTCGGCGAGGTGCGCCGCGGCCCGCTCGGCCTCGAGATGGTGCACCCGGAGTACCGGCGCCTCACCGGGGCGGCGATGCCGCTCGAGGAGACCCTCACCCCGATCTATCCGCTCACCGAAGGCGTGCCGCAGGGGCGCCTGCGCGCGCTCATCCAGCAGGCGCTGCACGAGCTCGAGCGCTCGGCGCTGCGCGACTGGCTGCCGGGAGCCTCCGCCCTGCCGCCGGGCCTGCCGTCGCTCAAGGAAGCGCTCGTCTACCTTCACCACCCGCCGCGCGAGGCGCGCCTCGCCGAGCTCGCCGCCGGCCGCCACCCGGCACAGCGGCGCCTGGCCTTCGAGGAGCTGCTCGCGCACCACCTCGCCTTGAAGCTCCGCAAGCGCTCGCTCAAGTCCGACGCGGCCTGGCCGCTCCCCGACGACCCGGGACTCGCACGGCGCTTCCTCGAGGCGTTGCCTTTCAGGCTCACCCGGGCCCAGGCCCGCGCGCTCGCCGATGTGCACGAGGATCTCACCGCGGGCACGCCCATGGTGCGGCTGCTGCAGGGGGATGTCGGCTGCGGCAAGACGGTCGTGGCGGCCGCGGCCGCCGCGCGCGCGGCCGGCGCGGGCGCGCAGGCGGCCCTCATGGCGCCGACCGAGCTCCTCGCCGAGCAGCACTGGCGAAGCTTCCGCGCCTGGTTCTCGCCGCTCGGCGAGACGGTCGCGCTGCTCTCGGGCGGCACGCCCGCGCGCACGCGGCGCAGCGCGCTGGAGGCGATCGCTTCCGGGGAGGTCCGCGTGGTGATCGGCACGCACGCGCTCTTCCAGGAAGGCATCGAGTTCGCGCGCCTCGCGCTCGTCATCGTCGACGAGCAGCACCGCTTCGGCGTGCAGCAGCGCCTCAAGCTCTCGGAAAAAGGACAGAAAGAGGGGCGCGTGCCGCACCAGCTGATCATGACGGCGACGCCCATCCCGCGCACCCTCGCCATGACCGCGTACGCCGATCTCGACATCTCGGTCATCGACGAGCTGCCTCCGGGGCGCACGCCGGTGCAGACGGTCGTGGTGCCGGAGCCGCGCCGGGTCGAGGTCGTGGCGCGCATCGCGCAGGCCTGCCGCGCCGGGCGGCAGGCGTACTGGGTCTGCCCGCTGATCGACGAGTCGGACGAGCTGCGCGCACAGGCGGCGGAGGAGACCGCCGCGCGCCTGGCCGAGGCGCTGCCCGGGGTGCGCGTCGGCCTGGTGCACGGGCGCATGCCGGGCGCGAAAAAGGACAAGGCGATGCTCGCCTTCCAGGCAGGGAAGATCCAGCTGCTCATCGCCACCACGGTCATCGAGGTGGGGGTCGACGTGCCGAATGCGACCCTCATGGTGATCGACAACGCCGAGCGGCTCGGGCTCGCGCAGCTGCATCAGCTGCGCGGGCGCGTCGGGCGGGGCACGGAGGCGAGCAGCTGCGTGCTGCTGTACCGCGCGCCGCTCTCGGGCCTGGCGCGCGAGCGGCTCAAGGTGATCCGCGAGACCTCGGACGGCTTCGAGATCGCGCGGCGCGACCTGGAGCTCCGCGGGCCCGGGGAGCTCCTCGGCACGCGCCAGACGGGGCTCGCGCAGCTGCGTGTCGCCGATCTCATGCGCGACGCGGATCTGCTGCCCGGCGTGCAGCGGACGGCAGAACTGTTGCTGGGTGCCTACCCGGAGCACGTCGCCGCGCTCGCCGCCCGGTGGGTGGGGGCGGGCGAGCGCTACGGCCGGGTGGGCTGAAGGCCGTGGGTCGCGGCACTCTCTCCTCCGGCGCCGCGATCGCGGTCCTTTCCATCATCTTCTTCGCCTGGGGCGGTCTCACCAGCCTCAACGACGTGCTGATTCCGCATCTGAAGGCGGTGTTCGAGATGAACTACGCCCGGACGATGCTCATCCAGTTCACCTTCTTCAGCACCTACCTCGTGATGTCGATCCCGGCGGGACGCGTCGTGGCGCACCTCGGCTACAAGCCGAGCATGGTCGCGGGGCTCATGGTCGCCGCGGCCGGCGCGCTCGCCTTCTATCCGGCGGCGACCGTGCCGTCGTATCCGCTGTTCCTGCTGGCCCTCTTCGTGCTCGCGAGCGGCATCACGCTGCTGCAGGTCTCGGCCAACCCGTATATCAGCCTCATCGGGGAGCCGCGCGGGGCCTCGAGCCGCCTCACCCTCGCGCAGGCCGTGAACTCGCTCGGCCACACGCTGTCGCCGTGGCTGATCGGTCCCCTGATCCTGTCGGTCGCGGTGCTCTCCGGGGCGGCGCTCGCGCAGCTGCCGCCGCCGCAGCAGGAAGCCTACCGCATCGCGCAGGCGCAATCGGTGCGGCTGCCGTATTTGGGCGTCGCCGCCGGACTGCTGGCGCTGGCGAGCCTCGTGTACCTCTTGCGCCTGCCGCCGCTCACCGAGGCCACCGAGCGCGCCGATCCCCGCCACCACGGCTTCGGCGAGGTGCTGCGGCAGCGGCACGTGCGCCTCGGGGTGGTGGCGATCTTCGTGTACGTCGGCGCCGAGGTGACCATCGGCAGCTTCATGATCAACTACATCGCCACACCGCGCATCGGCAACATCGACCCCGCGAGCGCCACGCACTACGTTTCCTACTACTGGGGCTCGGCCATGATCGGGCGCTTCATCGGCTCGCTCCTGCTGCGGCGGATCGCGCCGCGCTCGCTCCTGTGCGCGTACGCGCTCGCCGCGATCGCGCTGCTCGCGAGCACCATCCTGAGCCTCGGTGCGCTCGCGATGTGGAGCGTGATCGCAGTCGGATTCTTCAACTCCATCATGTTCCCGACGCTCTTCACGCTCAGCATCGAGGGCTTGGGTCCCATGACCGCCAGGGCGTCGAGCCTGCTCGTGATGGCGATCTTCGGCGGCGCCGTGATCCCGCAGCTGCAGGGCTTTCTCGCCGACGGCATCGGCGTGCAGCGCGCCTTCGTGCTGCCGGCGCTCTGCTATGCGTACATCGCCTGGTATGCGCTCTCGGGCCGGGAGGGAAGTAGACTTGAGCGCGCATGAGAGCGTCGCCTCGCAACGGGCTGCACCCAGGATGACCGCGGCGCCGGCGGAGCTCGCCCCGACGCCGCCTCCGCGCGAGGCGCCACTCGCTTACCGTCTGACGCGGCGCGTGACCGAGTACGCGCGGCTCATGCGCCTCGACCGCCCGGTCGGCACGTGGCTGCTGCTGTGGCCGGCGCTGTGGGCGCTGTGGATCGCGGGCGCCGGCCGCCCGCGCCCGAAGGTGCTCGGGATCTTCGTGCTGGGCGTCGTGGTGATGCGCGCCGCGGGCTGCGTGATCAACGACTTCCTCGACCGCAACATCGACGCCTACGTGCAGCGCACCCGCGACCGGCCGCTCGCGGCGCGGCGCGTGGCGCCGGGCGAGGCACTCACGCTGTTCGCGCTGCTGCTCCTGGCCGCCCTCTGCCTCGTGTCGCGCCTCGATCTCTTCACCGTCGAGCTCGCGTCGATCGGCGCGCTCCTCACGGTCTCCTATCCGCTGCTGAAGCGCTTCTTCCCGATGCCGCAGCTCTATCTCGGCATCTCCTTCGGCGGCTGGAGCGTGCCGATGGCCTTCGCGGCCCAGACCGGCGAGCTGCCGCGGGTCGCCTGGGTGCTGTACATCGCCGCGGTCATCTGGACGGCCATGTACGACACGCTCTATGCCATGGTCGACCGCGAGGACGACCTGAAGATCGGCGTGAAGTCGAGCGCGGTGCTGTTCGCCGACATGGACAAGCTCCTGATCGGCGTGATGCAGGCGATGACGCTCGGCGCCCTTTACCTCGTCGGGCGCAACATGCACTACGGACGCGCCTACTGGGGGGGGCTCGCCGCCGCCGGCGTGCTGTTCCTGTGGCAGCAGTGGCTCATCCGCAGGCGCGAGCCCGCGGCATGTTTCCGCGCGTTTCTGAATAACCAGTACGTCGGGCTCGCGGTGTTCGTCGGCATCCTGCTCGAGTACGTGTACGCGGACTGAAGGGGGCGGCGCGGGGGCATGAGCGAGTACAAGAATCGGCCCTTCCTCGCACGGCTCGGCTGCGCGCTCCAGGGACTCGCCCACGGCGTGCGCTCCGAGCGGAGCCTCAGGGTGCAGCTCCTCGCCCTCGCCGCGGCGCTCGCGGCGCTCGGGATCCTGCGGCCGGGGGCGCTGTGGTGCGCGCTGGTGCTGCTGTCCGCCGCCGTGGTGCTCGCGGCGGAGCTCTTCAACACGGCGATCGAGAGACTCGCCGACGAGCTGCACCCCGGGCAGCACCCCGGCATCCGCATCGCGAAGGACTGCGCCGCCGCGGGCGTCCTCGTCGCCGTGCTCGGGGCGCTGGCGGTCGGCCTCGCGCTGCTCGCGCACCTGCTCATGAAATGAGCAACTGTCGACTCGACGCTCCGCGCCTCGTTGACACGCCCCTGCGGGGTCGGGCATCGTCATGCCCCGCATGAAGCCGCACCCCGACGTCGATCGCGTCCAGAGCGACTCCGACCCCATCCGCCACGACTGGTCGCTGGACGAGGTGCGCGCGCTCTTCGCCCTGCCGTTCGCCGATCTGATCCTGCGCGCGCAGCGTGCGCATCGCGCGCACCACGCACCCAACACGGTGCAGATGAGCACGCTGCTGTCGATCAAGACCGGCGCCTGTCCCGAGGATTGCGCCTACTGCCCGCAGAGCGTGCGCTACGACACCGGGCTCGCCGCGCGCTCGCTCATGGAGGTCGCGGCGGTGCGCGAGTGCGCGGCCGCCGCCCGCGCCGCCGGCGCCACCCGCTTCTGCATGGGCGCGGCCTACCGCTCGCCGAAGGCGCGCGACCTCAAGGTGATCGCCGAGATGATCCGCGCGGTGCGCGAAGCGGGTCTCGAGAGCTGCGCCACGCTCGGGATGCTCACCCCGGAGCAGGCCGCGGAGCTCAAGGCGGCCGGTCTCGACTATTACAACCACAATCTCGACACCTCGGCGGAGTTCTACGGCGAGATCATCACCACGCGCACCTATCAGGACCGGCTCGACACGCTGCAGGCGGTGCGCGCGGCCGGGCTCAAGGTGTGCTGCGGCGGCATCGTCGGCCTGGGCGAGTCGCCCGAGGACCGGGCGCAGCTCCTGCGCACGCTCGCGAATCTGCCCGAGCATCCCGAGAGCGTGCCGATCAACCGCCTGGTGAGGGTCCCGGGCACGCCGCTCGCCGACCGCCCGGACGTCGATCCGTTCGATTTCGTGCGCACCATCGCGGTCGCGCGCCTTCTCATGCCGCGGGCGCACGTGCGGCTCTCGGCCGGCCGCGACGACATGAGCGATGAGCTGCAGGCGCTGTGCTTCCTCGCCGGGGCCAACTCCATTTTCTACGGCGAGCGGCTCCTCACCACCGGCAACCCCGACGTCGAGCGCGACCGGCGGCTCTTCGCCCGGCTCGGACTCACCGCCGAGGGCCATGAAGCGGGTCGCATCGGCACTTGAGACGGAGCTCGCGCGGCTGGCGCAGCTCGAGCTGCGGCGCTCGCGCACCACGGTCGAGGCGTTCCCCGCATCCGACACGCGCGCGGTGGCGCTCCACGGCGGGCGGCGGCTCGTCGACTTCTCGAGCAATGATTACCTCGGGCTCGCGCGTCACCCGGCGCTCGCTGCGGCCATGAGCGCGTGCGCCGCGCGCACGGGCGCCGGGAGCGGCGCCTCCCATCTCATCACCGGGCACGGCGCCGAGCACGAGCTCCTCGAGGAGGAGCTCGCGGCCTTCACGCATCGCGAGCGGGCGCTCGTCTTCTCGACCGGCTACATGGCGAACCTCGCGGTGCTCGCTACGCTGGCCGGCCGCGGCGAGCGGGTGCTGCTCGATCGACTCAGCCACGCCTCGCTCATCGACGGCGCGCGGCTCTCGGGCGCGGAGCTCAGGCGCTACCCCCACGCCGACGCCGGCGCCGCGGCGCGCCTGCTGGCGCGCGATCCGGGCCGGACCGCGCTCCTCGGCACCGACGGCGTCTTCAGCATGGACGGGGATCTCGCCCCGCTCCCGGAGCTCTCCCGCGCGGCACGGGACGCCGGCGCCTGGCTCGTGGTCGATGACGCGCACGGGCTCGGCGTAGTCGGGGCGAGCGGCCGGGGCGCGCTCGAGCACTTCGGACTCGACGCGGAAGAGGTGCCGGTGCTCATCGGCACGCTCGGCAAGGCCTTCGGCTCGTTCGGGGCGTTCGTGGCCGGCGGGGCCGATCTGATCGAGCTCCTGATCCAGAAGGCGCGACCCTACATCTACACGACGGCGCTCCCTCAGCCCGTGGCCGCGGCCACCCGGTGCGCACTCGAGCTCATCCAGACCGAGAGCTGGCGGCGCGAGCGCCTGCTCTGCCTGACCGCGCGCTTTCGCCGGCAGGCGCGCGAGGCCGGCGTCCCGCTCGCGGACTCGCCCACCCCGATCCAGCCGGTGCTCTTCGGCAGCGCCGCCGCTGCGCTCGCCGCGCAGCGCGAGCTCGAGGAGGCGGGCTTCTGGGTGGTGGCGATCCGGCCGCCGACCGTGCCCCCGGGGAGCTCGCGCCTGCGCGTGACGCTGTCCGCCACGCACACGGAGGCGGAGGTCGACGAGCTCGTCGGGCGCCTCGCGCGCTGCTGCTCTGCCCTCGCGCGGAGCGCTCTCGCGTGAGCGCGCTGTACTGCGAGGTCTCGGGTCGCGGCCGGGACCTGGTGCTGCTGCACGGCTGGGGGCTGAACCTGCGGGTCTGGGACGGCCTCGCGGGAGCCCTCACCGCGCGCTTCCGGGTCATCGCCATCGATCTGCCCGGACATGGCCGCAGCGACTGGGACGCGAGCGCGGGCACGCCGGCGGCGCAGGCCTGGCGGGTGCACGAGACGCTCGCGCCGCTCACCCGCCGCTATGCGCTCCTCGGCTGGTCGCTGGGCGGCCAGCTCGCGCTCGATCTCGCGGCCGCCCTGCCCTCAGGGATAGAGCGCCTGGCGCTCATCGCCACGACGCCGCGATTCCTCGCCGGCCCCGACTGGCGCTGCGGCACCGCTCCCGCGCTCCTCGCCCGGCTCGAGCGGCAGCTTCGGGAAGACTCCGGGCGCACGGTGCGCGAGTTCCTCAAGCTGCAGGTGCGTGGCGTCGCGCCGCGCACCGCCTCCCGGGTGCTCGCGCGGCTCAAGGGCGCGCTCGCGGCGCACGGAGCCGCGCAGCCCGAGGCGCTCGCGCGCGGGCTCGACAGGCTTCGGTGCGGGGACCTGCGGCCGGCACTGCCGCTCGTCCGGATCCCGGCGCTCGTCGTCTCCGGGGGGCTCGACCGCATCACGCCCGCGGCGGCCGGAAGGGCGCTCGCCGCCGCGCTCCCCAAGGGCCGGTACGTGGAATTCGCGCGCGCCGCGCACGCCCCGTTCCTGTCGAGCCCGGCGCGCTTCGCGCAAGTGCTCACGGAGTTCCTGCGTGGCTGAGGGGGGCGAGGCGTTCCGACTGGATCGCGCGCAGCTGCGCGCCTCGTTCGATCGCGCGAGCGCGAGCTACGAGTCGGCCTCGGGGCTGCAGACGCGGGTGGCCGCGGAGCTCCTCGAGCGCCTCGCGGCGTTCGATTTTCTGCCCGCCGTGGTACTCGACTTGGGCGCGGGCACCGGTCGCCTCACGCGCGAGCTCAAGCGCCGCTACCGGCGCGCGCTCGTGATCGCGCTCGACCTCTCTCCAGGGATGCTGCGCGAGGCGCGCCGCCATCAGCTGCCGTGGCGGCGCTTCGAGCGGGTGTGCGGCGATGCGCTGCGGCTGCCACTCGCCGACGCGAGCGTCGACGTCGTGTTCAGCAGCCTGATGCTCCAGTGGTGCGAGCCGCTCTCCGCCGCGCTCGCCGAAGTGCGCCGGGTGCTCGAGCCCGACGGCTTCTTCGCCTTCAGCACCTTCGGCCCCGACACGCTCAACGAGCTGCGCAGCGCCTGGGCGAGCGCCGACGGCTACAACCACGTGAACGGCTTCATCGACATGCACGACGTCGGCGATGCGCTCGTCCAGGCCGGTCTCACGGAGCCGGTGCTCGACGTGGATCGGATCGCGGTCGACTACGCGGATGTGCTCGCGCTGATGCGCGACTTGAAGGCGATCGGCGCGCACAACGTGACCGCCGGTCGCCCGCGCGCGCTCACGGGCCGTGCGCGCTTCGCGCGGATGCAGCAGGCCTACGAGGCTTTTCGCCGCGACGGCGGGCTACCCGCCACCTACGAGATCATCTACGGCGCGAGCTGGGGTGCGGCGGGTCGCAGCGCCGCACCCGCGATCTCCGGCGAGGCGCGCATCGCGCCCGGCTCGATCCGGAGGCGCGGGCGGCCGTGATGGCGAGGCGCCTCTTCGTCACCGGCACCGACACGGGGGTGGGCAAGACCGTCGTCGCCTGCGCCCTGGTGAGGGGGCTCCGGGAGCTCGGCGCGCGGGTTGCGGTCATGAAGCCGGTGGCGTCCGGCGCCACGCGCACGCCGGAGGGTCTGCGCAGCGCCGACGCCCTGGCCCTCATTCAGGCGGCGGGGGCCACGGCCCCGTACGCCCGGGTGAACCCCTACTGCTTCGAGCCACCCATTTCTCCTCATATCGCTGCAAAAGAAGCCATGATCGATGTCGATATCGGCACGATCATGGGGAGTTTCGACATCCTGGCCAGAGACTCCGACTGGGTCGTGGTCGAGGGCGCCGGGGGCTGGCTCGCGCCGATCAACGAGAGCCAGAGCATGGCCGATCTCGCCCTGGTCCTCGAGGCGCCGGCTCTCATGGTGGTGGGCGTCCGCCTGGGATGCCTCAATCATGCGCAGCTGACGCGCTCGAGCATCGCGGCGCGCGGCGTCCCCTTCGCGGGTTGGATCGCGAGCGAAGTCGATCCGGCGATGATGCGCGCCGATGAGAATCTCGCCTCGCTCGAGCGGCTGCTCGGCGAGCCCGCGCTCGCCGTGGTGCGCCACGCGCCCGCAGCGCTCGGCTCGCTCACCCTCGCTCAGGCGGCGGCGCAGCTCGCGCAGAAGGCGACCAGCTTCTGATTCAAAGGCGACGCGCAGATCGTGTCGAGTGACACGCGGGGATGACCGTGCGGCTGCGAAGCACGCCACGGGAGCAGCCGCACGGAACGGCGTGGCGGTCGGGGCGTAGCGCTATTTCGCTGCGTTCACCATGTAGTCGACGGCGTTCGCGATCGACTGGTCGGCAAGATCGACCCGGCCGCCTTTGGGTGGCATCACGCCGGACTTGCCTTGAAAGCCTTCGAGCGCGTGCTTGTGAAGCACTGCCGGGCCTTGTCCGAGGCGCGGTGCCCACGCTCCTTTGTCACCAAATTTCGGGGCGCCGGCAACTCCGGCGCCGTGACAAGCGATGCAAGTCGTGCTGTAAACCTGCTCGCCGCTGAGCACGGCCGCGGGCGCCGGCGCGGCAGGCGCCGCCGGAGTTGTAGCACGCGTCTGGTGCGTGGCGCTGTCCTTGCCCGCGACCGCGACTTTCACTTCCGGCGCGAGGCGTTCCGCCACCAGTCGCTGGTAATCCGGGCCGTGATTGATCTCATCGGTACGAGCGCCGCTCACGACGTAACTGGCCAGCAAAGCGAAACCGACCACCACGCCGGCGAGAATGCCGACGGCTCGCATGAACCAATCAATGAACTTACGATCGCCCGCGGCGCTCACAAGGACTCGAAGGCTTCGCTCACCGCAAGAACGCCGTCAAGCGCGTCAGAAACGTGTAGTCCCCTTCTATCGCCATGAGCCCAATCAGAATCAGCAGGCACAGCGGCGGGATGAGAATCGCAAATTTCAGCGCCAGGCGCTCCCACGCCATGTGCATGAAGACGGCGACGATGAAGCCTGCCTTGAGCAACATGAAGGTGATGATCAGAGACCATCTGAGATAGCCATGCAGATGAAAGTAGTCGATCAGGTAGGAGAAGGTGCTGAAAATGAACAGCAGTGCCCAGATCCATAAATAGATAGCGATGGGATGCTGCTGGCCTTCGGCACCTGCGTGTCCGGCGACTGTTTCCATGTTTGCCTACCAAAGATAAAAGAAAGCGAAAATGAATACCCACACCAGGTCGACGAAGTGCCAGTACAGGCCGGCGATCTCCACCGTCTCATAGCTCCCCTTACGGTCATAGAATCCGCGCCAAACCCGCAGAGCTACGACAGTCAGGTAGACAACGCCCGCCGATACGTGCAGGCCGTGGAACCCGGTGATCATAAAGAAACACGATCCAAACTGCGTCGCGCCCAGAGGATTCCCCCAGGGACGAACTCCTTCCCGGATGAGCTTGGTCCACTCGAACGCCTGCATGCCAACGAAGGTGGCGCCGAACGCCGCAGTGATCAGCATCAGCGCCGTGGTATTGGCGCGATGGCGGCGGTAGCCGAAGTTCACGGCCATCGCCATGGTCCCGCTGCTGGTGATCAGAACCATGGTCATGATCGCGATCAGGATCAGCGGGATGTGCGCGCCGCCGATATCGAGGGAGAAGACCTCGCTCGGATTCGGCCAGGGCACGGTGGTGGATATTCGTACATTCATGTACGAAGTGAGGAAACAGGTGAAGATGAAAGTATCGCTGAGCAGGAAGATCCACATCATCGCCTTGCCCCAGGGCACCGGGAAGGCTTGTTTATCGGCCGACCAGTCGGCGACGACTCCCGGCAGGCCCGGGAGCGCCGACGTGGATTCTCCTGAAGGTGTCAGGGCATGTTCTGCCATACGAATTTGACCCGAAGATTCAGGTGGACAGCAGCAAAGCGAACAGGACCAGCCACACCAGCAGCAGATAATGCCAGTACACGGTACACAGCTCCACGCTCAGGGCCACATCCAGCAGCTCGACGCCGGGGTGCGCCATTCGGACGACGGTCTTGCCCCAAACGAACAGGCCCCCGAGCAGGTGCAGCCCGTGCACCCCGGTCAGCAGGTAGAAGAAGGCGCTGGCCGGGCTACTCGCCATGAAATGTCCGGAGGCACTCAATTGGCGCCACGCCACCAGCTGCCCGGCCAGAAACGCCAGGGCGAGTACACCCGCCGCGATCAGGGCGAGCCTGACACGATCCGGCTGTGCCCGTCTTGCCGCCGCGCGCGCCCCCTGCATGCCGGCACTGCTCAGGATCAGCAGGGCGGTGTTCAGCCACAGCAGTCGCGGTACCGCAAGTGGACTCCAGTCCCCGTGCGCGTGCTCCATACGCATCCAGTAGGCGGAAATGAACAGCCCAAACAATGACGTGATCACCGCCAACAAAATCCACAGACCGATCTTGGCCGGCGGCAGACTCAGCGCGCCCTCCGCCTCGAGATCGTCAGGCGATCCAGGCGTCTCCCACGGCTTGGCGGTTAGTCTCCTTGCCAGCAGGCCCCAGACAACGACGCCGGCAAGGAGAGCGACAAACGCAACTGAAAGACTCACGGCTTGATTCCGTGCGCAGGTCCGGCGGCTATCCCAGCCTCGAGCGGTTGGTTTTGCGGTATGAAATCTTCTTTGGCGCCCGGTACGCTGTAGTCATAAGCCCAACGATAGACCACCGGCAGCTTTGCACCCCAGTTGCCATGCTTCGGTGGCGTGTCGGGTGTTTGCCATTCGAGGGTCGTAGCCCTCCAGGGGTTGCTGCCGGCCGGCTTGCCCTTGGAGAGACTCCAAATCAGGTTGAATAAAAACACCATTTGGACGGCCGCTACGAACAGGGCCGAAATGGTGATGGCCGTATTCGCCCACTCGGCCGACGGCGGGATAAAGTTAGTGCCGCTAAAGGCGTAATACCGCCGTGGCACACCCAGGATGCCCAGATAGTGCATGGGAAGGTAAATCGCATAGGTTCCGACGAATGTCAGCCAGAAATGGATCCTGCCCAAGGTGTCGTTCAACATGCGGCCGGTGATCTTGGGGTACCAGTGGTAGATCGCCCCGAACACCACCAGGATCGGCGACACGCCCATGACCATATGGAAGTGGGCGACGACAAAGTAGGTGGCCGACAGCGGGACGTCGACCGTTACATTGCCCAGGAACAGGCCCGTCAGGCCCCCGTTGATAAACGTGAAGATGAACCCGATGGCGAACAACATCGGAACGGTGAGATGAATGTCACCACGCCACAGCGTCAGCACCCAGTTGTAGACCTTGATTGCGGTCGGGACCGCAATAATCAGGGTGGTCGTGGCGAAGAAGAAACCAAAATACGGGTTCATGCCGCTGACGTACATGTGGTGAGCCCACACGACGAAGCTCAGGCATCCGATGGCCAGAATTGCCCAGACCATCATGCGGTAGCCGAATATATGCCTGCGCGCATGGGTGCTGAGCAGGTCGGAGACGATGCCGAAGGCCGGTAGGGCAACGATATAGACCTCCGGGTGACCGAAGAACCAGAACAGATGCTGGAACAGCAGCGGGCTGCCCCCACTGTGTGTGGGGGGTTGTCCCATCGAGACGACCGCGGGCAGGAAGAAGCTGGTGCCCAGGACGCTGTCGAGAGTCATCATGACGGCGCTGACCAGTAAGGCGGGAAAGGCCAGCAGACCGAGGACGGTGGCCATGAAAATCCCCCATACCGATAAGGGCATGCGCAGCAAGGTCATCCCGCGACAGCGGGCCTGCAGGACAGTTGTCACATAGTTCAATCCGCCCATGGTGAATGCAACGATGAATATGGCGAGGGACAGCAGCATCAGAACAATGCCCCAACTCGCTCCCGGAGTACCTGGAAGAACAGCCTGCGGGGGGTACAGGGTCCAACCCGCGCCGGTGGGTCCGCCAGGCACGAAAAAGGCGGCCACCAGCACCAGTACGGCGACCAGGTATACCCAGTAACTGATCATGTTCATGTAGGGAAAGACCATGTCTCGGGCGCCGCACATCAGCGGGATAAGGTAGTTGCCAAAGCCTCCGAGGAACAGCGCGGTGAGCAGGTAGATCACCATGATCATGCCGTGCATGGTGATGAACTGGTAATAGTTGTTCGGGACGATGAGGGAGAAGAAATGCGGGAACCCCAATTGCAGACGCATCAACACTGACATCCCCAGAGCAACCAAGCCGATCGCAATGGCGGTAATCGCGTACTGGATTGCGATGACTTTGTGGTCTTGACTCCAGATGTACTTCGTGATGAAGGTCTGCGGGTCATGAAGTGCGTGGTCGCGGTCGGCGATTGCAACGAATGCCATTACAGAACCCTCCTCCGCATCAGTTTGCCGCGCGCTACGCTCACGCGGCTCGGCTGCGCATCTTCGCCGGCGGTCCAGCCATCACAACGTATGAATGTAGGCAAGCAGATCATCGATCGCTCGGTCATCAGGCAGAATTTTGGCCATCAACGCCATTTGTGCGCCGTAGAAGTCTTGTGGATGGGTGCCGCGAATACCCTGCTGGAAGTTATGCAGCTGTCGCGCCAAATACCAGTCACTCATGTGCGATAGCCGCGGGGCATTCGTCGACCAGATACCCTGGCCGGCAGTGCCGTGACAGGCCGCGCAGGTCGTGTAGAGCGACTTGCCTCTGTCAGGATCTCCCGAAAGCGTGGATCGCGGACGCTCATCCGGCAGAGAATCGATATAGGCGACGACGTTGCTTATTGCCGTGTCGTCAGTCAGCGTCGCAGCCATCGGTATCATCTGCTTTGCATAGATGTCCTGGTCGCTTGCCCCGCGGATGCCCTGCTTGAAATGCCGCAATTGCCTGGCCAGGTACCAGCTGGCCTGGCTACTCAGCTTCGGGGCGTTGAGCGTCTGATTACCCTGCGCCTGGGGTCCATGACAGGCGCTGCACACGGCATAGATCGCCTGGCCTGCCACGGCATTGCCTGTCACCTGAGCTCTCGTCTCGGAGTAGGTAGGTTGATTGGACAACCATGCTTGAAACGTCCTCGCCTCATCCACCACGACGCGGCCACGCATGGCGAAATGCGCCAGGCCACACAGCTGTTCGCAAAGAACATCGAATTGCCCGGTCCTGGTGGGGGTAAGCCAGACATAAGTGACCATGCCCGGCACCATATCCATCTTGACCCGGAATGGCGCCACGGCCCACTGGTGGTTGACGTCTTTGGAGCGCATCAACAGTTTGACCGGCTTGTTGATAGGCAGATGCAGCTCCGGGGTCGATATCAAGATGTCATCGGCGCCCTTGGGATCGTTTGGATCGATGCCGAACGGGTTGTCAGGAGTAATGAGCCTGGCATCTGTGGTGCCCAACACGCCGTCCCGCCCAGGAAAACGATAGCTCCATGTCCATTGCTGGCCCACGACCTCAACCACCGTCGCCTCTTTCGGAACAGTGACGAACTTCGCCCACACAAACAGACCCGGTGCCAACATCGCAGCGACGCCCACCGAGGTCACTATAGTGAGCCACCACTCGAGCTTTTTATTCTCAGGTGAGTACTCCGCCCGTCGTCCCTGGCGGTGACGGTACAGGAAGACCGCACAGGCCATGAACAGATTGACGGCCACAAAGACGATCCCGGTGACCACGAATGTGATGTTCACCGTGTCATCCATCATCTTCCAATTGGATGCGATCGGCGTAAACCACCACGGACTGAGGAAGTGCAATAGGATCGTTCCAACGACCAGCAAGACCAATGCAGCTGCCAGCACCATTGCCTAATCCCCCTGCAAGCGTACTTCCTGATGGAGATCCAGGGTCTCGAGGTAGTTACCGGAATGCATACTCTGTCTCTTCAGGCGAGCCGCATCCTTAGCTGATGACGTGCAGGAAAAAATCCTTGCCGCCCATGGCATGCAGATCATCCGAAATATGATGAGCGCTGTCTAACGTGGGAGCGAGGCCGCGCTGCGGCGTCGAAGTGCCCGTCAGGTGAGTGTCGAAGTCTAGCTCAGGCTCTGGCACGGTGATCGAGGCGGCTTCAAAGGGCTTTGGCCTACCGGTTTCTCCCCAAAAACCAAGCCCAAATGCCAAAACAGAGCAGGGAAATGGCGACCACTGCGAAAGGCAGCGGCGGCAGCCAGATTGGCACGTTGCGCATATCGAAGGGCTTGACGACCGCGGCTACCACCGCTGCGATTGCCACGCCAAGAAAGATTCCGAAGGCCAGATTTGGCTGCCTGCGCCAGGCCGCGCCCCATAAAGCCAGGAACAGCAGAAGACCGGCTATTTGCAGCAATGTTGCCATGATTGGAAATATCTGGCCGAAGGCCAAAGCATTGTCGCAACGGACCGGCTGAGGCTCACGCTTGCCCCGCCAGGCTCTCGGTGATCACTCTAGTGTATGCCAAGCTGCGCACGCGGCCGCGACGCGCCGCAGCTCGGTGGGGCCGTCAGTGCGAGCTGCCTGGGAACAGACGGCAGTAGATACAATCGGTCTCGGGCGAGCTCTCGAGCCAGACGTGCTGAACCCAATAGCCTTCATGCTTGGCAGCCGCGTGCTCCCATCCGTGGTTCGCGAGATCGTGTCCCACCACGTCTGCCGGATGAGCTTGCTGAAGAATCTCGGTCGCACGTGCCGTCTCGATCGCACCACGCGGAAGCACGGTAATAGTCGCTGCTCCGTTCGCGACACGTTGGGCGAGCATTTCGGGGTACTGCCGCTCGTCGTCGCCTCTTAGTAGTGTGCGGAAGTACTGGACGCATTTGCCGTGCAGCGAGGCGGCGGGTTCGAAGCTGGCCCGGCCCAGCTCACAAGAGGCGGTGAGTTCGACGCGATCCGTAGGGAACCCGTCTCGGACCAGCATCACGCGCACCCGCTCAGCCGTCTCGTAGTCGTTGAACACGGCGAGTAAAACAGCGCTCATGTCTCCCTCCCGACGGTCGGAGTACAGTCAGTGCTTCGTCTGACGAGAGAGATTCTACCCCTCTTGTAAGGGGAGGCAGGGACCTCCTAACAAACCCCCGCAAATTCAGAGGCCGATCACGATTCCGGCCGTGCATTCAAGGACTTGCTGATCGCGGCTGCGGAGGTCCGTTGTGACGGTGTCGGGAGTTCACGATGGACCGCTGACACGCTACGTTTCTCGGGCTGCGGCACCTGTGGTGGGAAGCACAAACGACCGCGAGCACGACCTGATTGTCGAACTGCGCTCTCGCGGGCAGCAGAAGTCGGGTCGGCAACAGGTCGCTTCCAAAACAGAGAGGGGGATTCCCGGTGACAAGGTTAGTCTGAGGCGGCTTGAATAGAGGCCGTTGCGCGTTACCATCGTGACGTCCGTGGACCGCGAACCACTGCGCATCGAGATCTGCCCGAACTGCTCGCTCAGCGTGCGGGGGGCGCAGGTGTTTTTTGCCGGCGCCTGCGTGCTCCCGTGTGGGGTCGGCGCGTTCCTCGCCATGAAGGGCTTCTGGCCGGTCCTGCCCTTCGCCGGGCTCGAGATGGCGCTGCTCGGCTGGGCGCTCAAACTGTCCCTGGAGCGCCGCTTCCACCGCCAGACCATCACCGTGACCGACGCCGACGTGAGCATCGAATCGCGGGTGCGCGAGCGCTGCTCACGGATCGTGTTCCCGCGGCATTGGGCGCAGGTTAAACTGCGCCGCTCCGCAGCTCAGCAGCACCCGAGCCGGCTGACCATTGAGTCGCACGGCCGCCAATGCGAGCTGGGCAGCTTTCTCACGGAAGAGGAGCGGCGTGGATTGGCGCTTCGGTTGCAGCGTCTCATCGGCCGCGTCAACGAGTCGCCCTCCTGGCCGTAGGCCCCAGGGTCTTCAGGCGGAGCTGGTCGGCTTTCTTTTTTTGAGATGCGCCGCCTGCAACGGTCGGGGTGTGCGCTGTAAGGCACGTAACGATGACTTGCGCAAAGCTCGCCCCGCTCGCCCTAGCTGCCGCTGCGGCGTCCGGCTTCCCCGCGGCCCAGGCTGACTCGGGCTGGAGCCAGCTCAACATGCCCCGGGGCGTCACCGAGATCAGCCGCAAGATCTACGACCTGCACATGGAGATCTTCTGGGTGTGCGTCGCCATCGCTGTGGTGGTGTTCGGCGCGATGATCTGGTCGATCATCACCTACCGCAAGTCCAGGGGCGCGATCCCCGACGGCACACTGGTCCACAACACCAAGGTCGAAGTCATCTGGACCGTGGTGCCGGTGTTCATCCTGATCGCGATGGCCGTGCCGGCAGCGCGGACGCTGGTGGAAATCGAGGACACGACCAAGACCGAGCTCACCATCAAGGTCACCGGTTTCCAGTGGGGCTGGAACTACGACTACCTCGACCAGGGCGTGTCGTATTACTCGCGCCTCGACCGCAGGAGCGATGCGGCGCGGGAGCTGCTCTCCGGGATCGATCCCCACACCGTCGATCATTACCTGCTCAACGTCGATCACCCGCTGGTCGTGCCGGTCGACACCAAGGTGCGCCTGCTGATCACCGCGGCGGACGTCATCCATTCCTGGTGGGTGCCGGCCTTGGGGGTGAAGAAAGACGCGATTCCGGGCTTCGTGAACGAGGCCTGGTTCAAGGTGGACCCCGACAAGCCCGGCCTCTACCGCGGCCAGTGCGCCGAGCTCTGCGGCCGCGATCACGCGTTCATGCCAATCGTGGTCGACGTCCGATCGAAGGCCGAGTTCGCCGCCTGGCTCAAGGAGAAGGCCGCCCGAGCACAGGCGGCCGCACCGCCCGCCGCGCCCGCGGTAACGCCCTCTGCCGCGCCCGCGGCGCCCACGACCGCATCTCCGGCGACCGCTTCCTGATCAGCCCCAAACGCTCTACAGAGAATCGCACATGGCCGAGCTGCTCGCACCCGCTGCCTCCCACGACCACGACCACAAGCCGCACGGCTGGCGGCGCTGGGTCTACGCGACCAACCACAAAGACATCGGCACGATGTACCTGGTGTTCGCCTGCACGATGTTCTTCATCGGCGGTTTCATGGCGATTCTCATCCGGCTCGAGCTCTTCAAGCCCGGCCTGCAATTCTTCGATCCGCAGTTCTTCAATTCCATGACCACCATGCACGCGCTGATCATGATCTTCGGCGCGGTGATGCCGGCGTGGACGGGGCTGGCGAACTGGATGATTCCGATGCAGATCGGGGCGCCGGACATGGCGCTGCCGCGCCTCAACAACTTCAGTTTCTGGATCCTGCCGTTTGCGTTCACGCTGCTGCTGTCGTCGCTGTTCGTGCCCGGCGGGGCGCCCGCAGGCGGCTGGACCATGTACCCGCCGCTGGTGCTGCAGACCGGGGCGTCCTTCCCGATACTGATCTTCTCGATCCATCTGATGGGCGCCTCCTCGATTCTCGGCGCCATCAACGTCATAGTCACCATCGTAAACATGCGCGCGCCGGGGATGACGCTGCTGCGCATGCCGCTGTTCGTGTGGACCTGGCTGATCACCGCCTACCTGCTGATCGCGGTGATGCCGGTGCTCGCGGGAGCGGTGACCATGCTGCTCACCGATCACTTCTTCGGTACCACCTTCTTCACCGCCGCTGGCGGCGGCGACCCGGTGATGTTCCAGCATATCTTCTGGTTCTTCGGCCATCCTGAGGTGTACATCCTCATCCTGCCGGCGTTCGGCATCGTCTCGGAGGTCGTTCCGACCTTCTCGAGGAAGCCCTTGTTCGGCTACGAGGCGATGGTGTACGCGGTCGCCTCGATCGCCTTCCTGTCGTTCATCGTCTGGGCGCACCACATGTTCACGGTCGGCATGCCGCTCGCGGCGCAGCTGTTCTTCATGCTGTCGACCATGCTGATCGCGGTGCCCACGGGCGTGAAGGTGTTCAACTGGACCGCGACCATGTGGAAGGGCTCGCTGTCGTTCGAGCCACCGATGCTGTTCGCGCTGGCGTTCCTGTTCCTGTTCACCGTCGGCGGCTTTTCCGGCCTGATGCTGGCGATCGTGCCGGCCGACTACCAGTACCAGGACAGCTACTTCGTGGTGGCGCACTTTCACTACGTACTGGTGCCGGGCGCGGTCTTCGGCATCATGGCGGGGGTGTACTACTGGCTGCCGAAATGGACCGGCAGGATGTACGACCTGAAGCTCGCGACCTGGCATTTCTGGCTGTCAGCGATCTTCGTGAACGTGCTGTTCTTCCCGCAGCACTTCCTGGGACTCGCCGGCATGCCGCGCCGCATTCCCGACTACGCGGTGCAGTTCACCGACTGGAACATGGTGTCCTCCATCGGGGCTTTCGGCTTCGGCCTGGCGCAGCTGCTGTTCCCATACATCATCTGGAAGTGCGGGCGCTCCGGAGAGCACGTCGGCAAGAAGGCCTGGGAGGGCGCGCATGGACTGGAGTGGGAGCTGCCCTCACCGCCGCCGTATCACTCCTGGATCACGCCGCCCTCGGATGCGGTCATCGCACGCGGCGCGGAGCACTGATGCAGCCGCACACCAGCACGGCGCCTGCGGCGCCGTCCGCTGAGGACCCGCGGCGCCGGCGCATACGGCGCAGCGCGCTGCTGCTCGCGCTGATCGCGGCGGCCTTCTACTTCGGCTTCATCCTCATGACACTGGTGCGCGGCTGGAAATGAGCGACCCGCGGCGCGCAAACCGCCATCTGCTGTGGCAGCTGCTGGCCATGGCCGCCGGCAGCTTCGGCTTCGGCTTTGCACTGGTGCCGCTGTACAACGTGCTGTGCTCGGTCACCGGCTACGGCGATCAGACCCGCCTCCTCGAGCGCGTGCAGGCCATCGAGCACCCGGACGTGAATCGCACCGTGAAGGTGGAATTCCTGGCGGACGTCGCCAGCGCCGGCAGCTGGGAGTTCCGTCCGGTGGTGCGTACGCTGGACGTGCATCCGGGTGAGCTCTACACGGCGCAGTTCTACGCCCACAACCTCACCGGGCGTGACACCGTGGCGCAGGCGGTGCCCAACATCGCGCCCTCGGAGGTAGCCGCGTATTTCCACAAGACCGAATGCTTCTGCTTCTCACCCCAGCACTTCCGACTCGACGAGGGGCGCGAGCTGCCGGTGCGCTTCTTCATCGATCCGGCACTGCCGCGCCACATCGATCTCATCACGCTGGCGTACACGTTTTACGACGAATCCTCGCGCGTCGCCCGTCGACCCTAGGCACGCGCGACTCGAGGTAGGGAAAACTCACCGACATGGCCAAAGCACACGCCCCCAACAGCAGCCACTACTACATTCCGCACGACAGTCCGTGGCCGATCCGCGGCTCGATCGCGCTGTTCGCCATCATGCTGGGGGCGATCGGCTACCTGAATGACTGGAGCGGCGCGTGGTCGTTCCTGCCCGGCGCGGTGCTGCTCGCCTACATGTTCTTCGGCTGGTTCTCGACCGTGATCGGCGAGAACCAGCACGGCGTCTACAACCTGCAGGTCGATCGTAGTTTCCGCATGGGAATGATGTGGTTCATCTTCTCCGAGGTGATGTTCTTCGCCGCGTTCTTCGGCGCGCTGTTCTATGCGCGCATGCTGTCGGTGCCGTGGCTCGGGGGCGAGGGTGTCAAGGTGTTCAGCAACTTCATTCTCTGGCCGCAGTTCGAGGCCGTCTGGCCGACCAACGGCCCGGGGCACGTCGGCGGCCGGGCCGACTCTACCTTCGGCACCATTCCCGCGATCGGCGTACCTGCGCTGAACACCGCGATCCTGCTCACCAGCGGACTCACGGTCACCTTCGCCCACCTCGCGCTGCGCGCCGGCCGGCGTGGCCGGCTGGCACTGTTCCTGGCGCTCACCTTCCTCCTCGGGTTTACTTTCGTCGGCCTGCAGGCCCGCGAGTACGGCGAGGCCTACCGGGAGCTCGGCCTGCGGCTCTCGACCGGCATCTACGGCTCGACGTTCTTCATGCTCACCGGCTTCCACGGCCTGCACGTGACGCTGGGCGCGATCATGCTCACGGTCATATGGCTGCGGGTGTTGCGCGGGCACTTCAGCGCCGACCGGCACTTCGCGTTCGAGGCGGTCGCATGGTACTGGCACTTCGTCGACTGGGTGTGGCTCGCCCTGTTCATCTTCGTCTACTGGCTGTAGAAGAGCCCGCACCTTGCGGCAGGCACCGGCAGGCGTGACGCAACTTCTACGGGTGCGGGGCGCTGCCGGACTGCAGGCCGTGGGGCGAGATCAGCCCCAGGTACCAGGCCAGCATCAACAGCGCAAACAGCACCAGCGACACGGTGATGCGAATGGTCAGGGCGCGCGCCATCTTGCGCGAATCGTCGGCGCCGCCGCGCGACAGATGAAACAGCCCGAGGCCGAGGCTCGCGACGATCCCCGCGAGACTCGCCCCGATCAGCAGCCAGACGAGCGCTCGCATGGGGCGCAGTGTATCGCCGGGGTGCTGCGGAGCAATGACCGATGTCGCGGGGCTTGAGGCTCGGGCGGCGCGTGTTCGCCCCGTCGGCGGGCTTCACGGTCCTCACCCTGCTGCTGTGCGCGCTGCTCCTGCGCCTGGGTGTGTGGCAGTGGCACAAGGGCATCCAGCGCCAGGAAGAGTGGACGCGCTTCGCGCGCGGCGCGGACCAGGTGATCGCGCTCGGCGCACGCGCCGTGAGCGCTGTGCCGCTGTTCCAGCGCGTGTCGGTGACCGGGCGGCTGGATGGCGCGCGCCAGTTCCTGCTCGACAACCGCAGCTATCGCGGGCGCGCCGGGTACGAAGTGCTGACGCCGCTCACGCGCGCCGACGCTGCCGTGCTGCTCATCGATCGCGGCTGGGTGCCGTTCACGGGCACCCGGGCGCGCCTGCCGGACATCGCCTTCGAGGCCGCCGCCCCCGTGACCTTGAGCGGCCGCATCGCCGAGCTTCCGAGCCCGGGGCTCGCCAGTGGCCGCTCCGCCCCCGAGGCGCGCGCTGCGTGGCCCAAGGTCACCAGTTACCCGAGCCTCGCCGAGCTGTCCGCCGCGCTCGGCGCGCCGCTCGCGGCGCGCATCGTGCTGCTCGACCCGCAGGCCCGGTTCGGCTACGTGCGCGACTGGCAGCCCCCCGGCATGGCGCCGCTGCGCCATCTCGCCTACGCCATCCAGTGGTGGAGCTTCGCGGTGCTGGCGCTCGTCGTGTGGGCGATCATGAGCACGCGCAGAAACCACGCCGCCGCGAGCGGATGAACAGCCCCGCGAGAGCGCTGCGCGCGCGCAACCTGCGCACCCTGGCGGGGCTCGCGGCGCTGTTCCTGCTGCCGCTCGTGGTGGCGTTCTTCACCTACTACGGCAGCCCCTGGCGCCCGGCGCGGCGCGTCAACCACGGCGTGCTGATCACGCCGGCGCGGCCGCTGCCACCGGTGAGGCTGCCGGAGCGCCGTGGCGCAGCGGCGGCGCACGGCACGCCGTTGCGCGGCACGTGGTCGCTGGTGTACGTCGGCAACGGCGCCTGCGACGGCGCCTGCCGCCAGGCCCTGTGGGTGATGCGCCAGACGCGCCTCGCGCTCAACAACGACATGACGCGCGTGCAGCGGGTGTTCCTCGTCAGCGCCGAGTGCTGTGCCGGCGAGCTCCTCGGGCGCGAGCAGGCCGGCCTCGAGATCCTGGACGCGGCGGGCCCGGCCGGCGCGGCGCTGCTGCGCGAGTTTCCCTCCCCGGGGCGCGCGCATTCGCTGTTCGTGGTCGATCCGCTCGGCAACCTCATGATGAGCTACGATGCGCGCCGGGATCCTCACGGGCTGCTCGAGGACCTGAAGAAGCTGCTGAAGCTGTCGCACATCGGCTGAGGTCGCGAGAGTTCCTTGCCAACCATGCCGGTTGCCCTCTGGATGCGTCGCCTGGCCGTTGCGGGCGTGCTGCTGTGCTTCATCGTCGTGGTGCTCGGCGCCTACGTGCGCCTGACCGCTGCCGGGCTCGGCTGCCCCGACTGGCCCGGCTGCTACGGCCACCTCACACCACCGGGCGCCGAGCACAGCCCCGCGGCGCAAGCCGCGTATGGCGGGCGGCCCCTCGGGCTCGGCAAGGCGTGGCGCGAGATGATCCACCGCTATGCGGCCGGCGCCCTCGGGCTCGTGATCCTGGGCGTCACCGCGCTCGCGATCAGCGCGCGCCGCCAGCGGCCGGTGAGCCTGCCGTTCACGCTGGCGCTGTTCGCGACCGTGATCGTGCAGGCGGCCCTGGGGATGCTGACCGTCACCTGGCAGCTCGAGCCCCTCATCGTGACGCTGCACCTGCTGTTCGGCCTGACCACGCTCGGCCTGCTGTGGTGGCTGATGCTGTCGCTGCCGAGCAGCTCCTGGGGGGCCACCGCCCTGAAAAGCGCCGGCCGTAAAATCAGCGGCGGGGGCGCCTTGCCGATTGCGAGCGCCCATCAGCTCGCGCTCGTGGGTCTCGCCGCACTCGCCGTGCAGATCGCGCTCGGGGGCTGGACCAGCAGCAATTACGCCGCGGTCGCCTGCCTGGATTTTCCCACCTGCCAGGGCGTGTGGTGGCCGCACGGCGATTACCGCAACGCCTTCGTGCTGTGGCGCGGCCTGAATATCAACTATGAAGGCGGCGTGCTCGACAACCCGGCGCGTACCGCCATTCATGTCACGCACCGGTTGGGCGCGCTGGTGGCGGCCGTGGCACTGACGCTCGCCGCGCTGTTCGTGTTGCGGCGCCGCGGGCTGTCGGGCGCGCGCCTGCGCGCCTGGGCGGTGCTCGGGGCGCTCGGCCTGCAGCTGCTCATCGGCATGTCCATGGTACTCAAGGCATTCCCGCTGTGGCTCGCCACGGCGCACACGGCCGGCGCGGCGCTCCTGCTGCTCGCCACGCTGGCGCTGCTGCGATGCCTGACCACGCGCTGAACCCGGCCCCCGGCAGCGCCGCACCGCGATCTGCTAGGCTGCGCATCCCGTGGCGACGACATCGGAATATGCACCGGGCGCGCCGCCACTGTGGCGCCGCTACCTCGAGTTGACGAAGCCCAGGGTCGTCGCACTCGTCACCTTCACCGCCATCGTGGGGACACTGCTCGCCAGCCCCGGGGCGCCGCCGCTCGAGGCCCTGGTGTGGGGAAATCTCGGCATCGCGCTCGCCGCCGCCTGCGCGGCCACACTCAATCAGGTGCTCGACCGGCGGATCGATGAGCAGATGGCACGCACGCGCGCGCGGCCGCTGCCGAGCGGGCAGCTGACCGAGCGCCAGGCGCTCGCCTTCGCCGCGCTCCTCGGCGTCAGCTCCATGGGCGTCCTCGCCTTTCTCGTGAACCTCCTCACCGCCGGGCTGACCTTCCTGTCCCTCATCGGCTACGCGGTGGTCTACACGGTGTGGCTCAAGCGCGCGACCCCGCAGAACATCGTCATCGGCGGCGCGGCCGGGGCGGCGCCGCCGGTGCTCGGCTGGGCGGCGGTCACCGACAGCATCGACCCCAACGCGCTGCTGCTCGCGCTCATCATCTTCGTGTGGACGCCGCCGCACTTCTGGGCGCTGGCGATCGCGCGCCGCGACGACTACGCGCGCGCCGGCATCCCGATGCTGCCGGTCACGCACGGCGTCGCCTACACGCGCCTCCAGGTGCTGCTCTACACCGTGCTGCTCGTGGTGGTGACGCTGATGCCGTACTTGACGCGCATGAGCGGCCTCGTCTACCTCGCCGCCGCGCTGCTCCTCAACGCCGGGTTCCTCTACTACGCGCTGGCGCTCAAGATCACCGCGCGCGAGGAGCTGCCGCTCAGGGTGTTCCGGTTCTCGGTGACCTATCTCATGTGGCTGTTCGCGGCGCTGCTGGTGGATCACTACCTACCGGCGCTGCGCGCCGGAGGACCCTGACAGCCAGGATCGCGAGTCAGCGGAGGCAGGTTGCGTCGCACAGCCCACGTCTACGTTGGGTTGCTCCTGGTAGCCGGAGGAGGTCTCGCATACCACACGGCGGTGCGGGGCGGTGCGTCCGCGGACAAGGAGCACCTGACTCTGGTTGGACGAGTCTTTGTCGAGCCGGTCGACGCACGCAGAATTCTCGTAGCCGTGACCACGCGCACGGATGGGGCGTCGGAGCATCTCTTCCTCTACACGGCGAGCAGGCGTCTCACCGTGTCACCGCGCGCGAGGAATCTCCAGGCAACCGTTTACTACGAAAGCACCGGCGGTCTGCGTATCACTCCCGCCCGCGGCGATTATCAGATCCTCGAGTTCGTCGTCGGTCCTGACTTTGAATCGCACCGGACAGACGGCTCTCTCCTCGGCTTCAAGGAGACTCTCGGCCTGCTGCACTACGTCGCGAATCCGCGCCTGCAGGCCGTGGAGCTGGAGGCGATCCACAAGACCGGTGACTGCGACCGGGCTCCTCAGGCGTGTGTCGCGGTGGCCGGCCAATTGCTCCCGTTTCCCGGCTGACTCTCAGGTTGCCTTCGCGCCCGCGGCGGGGGCCGCGCGCTCGAGCATGATCTGCCAGGAATAGATGATCTGGTCCTTGAGCAGCAGCAGGCCCGCGGAGCGGTAGTGGTCGGCGTCGATCTGGCCGAGGTGTTCCGAGCCGTGATAGCCGGAGGTCTCGCAGCCGTACACGGAGAGGATCGACTCGCCGATGACCGCGAACGTGCCCTTGAGCGTGCCGAAGGTGGCGTTCTCGAAGGACCACTTCATGCTGGCACCTTTGGGGCCCGGCGGCTCGATCCAGTAGGCGTGCACGAACTCGGTCGGCGGCGAGCCGAGCACCTTGAGCGTCCCGCTCAGCAGCCAGCACTCCCGACGGTGCGCGATCTCGGTGCGGCCGACGGCCTCGAGCGGCTCGCCGTCGGCGCGCCACAAGGTGCCCGTCGAGGTCCATACCCCTGGCTCGAACAGAAACGTATGCGCCCCGCGCACCGGATGGGCCATGCACGCATTATGGCGCGCGGGAGACGTTCGCGGTACGGTGCACGGCACGACGGCGAAGGGGCGCCCTTATGATGTTGACGGAACGCATCTGGTCCGGAAATTCCCTGCGCAACTTCCACTATCTCATCGCCTGCTCGGAGACCGGCGAGGCGCTCGCGGTCGATCCCCTCGAGTGGCGGCTGTGCCTGGAAGCGGCGCGCGGGCACGGCTGGCAGATCACGCAGATCCTCAACACCCACGAGCACGCCGACCACACCGGCGGCAACGCCGGCTTGAAGGACGCCACCCGGGCGAAGATCGCGGCGCACGCGGCGGCCGCGGCGCGGATCGGCGGCGTCGATCGCGGCCTCGCCAAGGGGGACGTCCTCAAGGTCGGCCGCAGCGTCGAGCTCGAATGCCTCGACACGCCCGGCCACACGCTCGCGCATATCTGCCTGCTGGCGCACGCGGACGGGCCGGCGCTCTTCTGCGGCGATACGCTCTTCAACGCCGGCGCCGGCAACTGCCACAACGGCGGCAACCCCGAGAGGCTCTACGAGACCTTCGCGGCGCAGCTGGCGCGCCTGCCGGACGAGACGCGCGTCTACCCCGGCCATGAGTACCTCGCGCGCAACCTCGAGTTCACTCTCGACCGCGAGCCGGGCAACGAGGACGCCGCACGGTGGCTCGAGGAGGCGCGCCGGCACGACCCGGCCGCGGCCAGGGTGACGACCCTCGGCGAGGAGAAGCGCATCAACACCTTCTTCCGGCTGCAGAACCCAAAGGTCATCGCGCAGCTGCGCGAGGCGTTCCCGGAGATCGGCGAGCGTCCGGACGCGCGCACCGTGTTCCTGAAGCTGCGGGAGCTCCGTAACCGCTGGTGAGGCGAGCGGCGGGGCCGTCTCCGTGGAGGCGGACGGCGCGTGCGCCCGTTCCGGGGAACGGTATCACCGCGCCGGCGGAGAGCCGTGCCGGTTGCCGCTCGCCGCGCGCGGCTGCAGCATAGGCACCCGCGGCGAGACACGCCGGGCAAGGATCCGGAGGTTCCATGCGCACGATGCTTCAGGTGTTCTCGGTCTGTCTGCTCGTGACCGCGATCCCGGTCGCGTGGGCCAACGGCGGCGGCGGCATGTCCATGCCGCAGCCGATGCCCACGCCGCGCGAGGAGACGCCGCAGCAGAAGGCGCACGACGCCTACAACGACGGCGTGCGCTACGTGAAGAAGGCGGACAAGGCGCAGGGCAACGCCGAGCAGGCGAGCGATGCCGGCAAGAAGGACAAGGCCGGGCACGAAGCGCATGACCTCTATGGGAAGTCGCTTGCCAGGTTCCAGGAGGCGGTGCAGCTCGACGACACGCTCCCCGAGGCGTGGAACTACGTCGGCTACAGCAACCGCAAGCTCGGCAACTACGACGCGGCGCTCGCGGCCTACGAGAAGGCGCTCACCCTCAAGCCCGGCTACGCCGATGCGATCGAGTATCGGGGCGAGGCCTATCTCGGGCTCAATCGCATCTCCGACACGCAGCAGGCCTACCTCGATCTCTACGCGTCCAATCGCGCTCTGGCCGCGAAGCTCCTCACCGCCATGAAGAGCTGGCTGGCGGCCCAGCGGGCGAATCCCTCCACCGCCGCGACCGGCCTCGACGAGCTCGACAAGTGGATCCAGGAGCGCGCGCAGATCGCCGGCCAGACCGCCGCACTGACTCGCGCGGGCGCCGCGGCCAGCTGGCGCTGAGGGAGGTGCCGCGAGGTGCGGCGTGGCTGCTGATCGCCGTGCAGGCGATCGGCGCTCCCGCAATCGCGGGCGCCAGCCCGCTCACCCGCGACGGCGCGCTCACCCGCGACGGCGCGAAGGCCGCCCCCTACCGATGGCAGCTGCCGCGCGGCTTCCCCACCCCCGCGATGCCCGCCGACAACCCGATGTCGGAGGCCAAGGTGGCGCTCGGGCAGAGGCTGTTCTTCGACTCGCGGCTGTCGGTGACCGGCCGCTCGAGCTGCGCGAGCTGTCACGATCCCGCACGCTCCTTCTCCGACGGCCGGCCCGTCGCGATCGGCGCCCTTGGGGAGGCGCTGCCGCATAACGCCCTGGCGCTGGTCAATGTCGCCTACAACATCAGCTTCGGCTGGACGAAGCGCACGGTGCGCTCGCTGGAAGCGCAGATGCTCGAGCCACTCCTGAATCAACACCCGGTAGAGATCGGCCTCGCAGGCCGGGAGGCGGCGCTCAGCGCGGCGCTCAGCGCCGATCCCGCCTACGCCGCCGCCTTCGCGGCCGCCTATCCCGGGGATGCAGCCCCCGTGAGCTTCGAGCACATCGTCAAGGCGATCGCATCTTTCGAGCGCACGCTGATCTCGGGCCGCTCGCTCTTCGACCGCTATGTGTTCGACGGCGAGCACGAGGCGCTCTCCGCCGAGGCCAAGCGCGGCATGGCACTCTTCTTCTCATCCCGCGTGGGCTGCTCGGGGTGTCACTCGGGATTCGATTTCGCCGGCAACTGGCGCGACTCGGAGGGGGAGACGGGACGGGCGAGCTTCGCGCGTAACGGCACGAGCGAGGAGGCGGTGCGCGTGCCGACGCTGCGCAACATTGCCCTCACCGCGCCTTACATGCACGACGGCCGCTTCGCCACGCTGGAAGCGGTGCTCGACCACTATTCGGGCCTCGCGCAGCGCGCGCGAGCCTCCGGGGGCCGGCATTACGACCGCCGCCTGCCGCGCTCCGCGCTGACGAGCGCCGAGCGCGCGGAGCTCATCGCCTTCCTCTCGAGTCTCACCGACGAGTCGTTCGTCAGGCGCTTCGCGCAAGGTCCTCACACGCCCGCCGATACACCACCCGAGCATTAGGCCGGCCTTCCCTATACGCTTGGTACTCATGCCGTCCGAGTTCTACCGGCGCTGCTTCCAGATCGCGACTGCGGCGATCCTCGGGTATCTGCTCTACCGGATTCTGCACCCCCTGAGTGGCATGCTCGGCTGGGCGGCGGTGCTCGCCCTCATCCTGTACCCGCTGCAGGAGCGACTCACGAGACTGTTTGGCGGCCGGCGCGCGCTGTCCGCCGCGCTCCTCACCGCCATCACGCCCTTTCTGGTTCTGGCGCCGCTCTCGGTGCTCACCGGGGCGTTCGTCGGACAGGTGACGCGGCTCATCGAGTATCTGCGCGGGC